>MDTB01212701.1_pt1 | contig 11866 bp, 14 predicted proteins | sample 811161 | NCBI WGS metagenome assembly MDTB01 (sample SAMN05326650, study PRJNA326480) | marine metagenome | isolation source: seawater | place: Mediterranean Sea | collected 2009 | reverse complement strand
GTGGTTTAATTGTATTTAATGCATTTATTATTTTTTTTGATCCATATCCCCACCCCACCCTCAATGAAGCTAATCCAAATATTTTAGAAAAAGTTCTGAGAATAAAAACATTTTCTTTGTTCTTAAACAAATCTAAGCCTGAAGAATAATCTGTATTTTTCATATACTCTGCATAAGCGTCATCAATCACTAGTAAAATATTCTTATTCAGTTTTTTTCTAAGGTCTATCACTTCTTTTTTGTTTAAATAAGTTCCAGTTGGATTATTTGGATTTGCAATAAAAACAATTTTGGTTTTTTTGGAAACTTTTTTTAAAATCTCTTTAATTGAAATTTTAAAATTAATTTCATTAGCAAACATAACTTTTGCACCAACAATTTTTGAGTAAATTCTATACATCAAAAAACTATATTCTGGTAAAATTACCTCATCTTTAGGGTTTAAAAATAATTGACAAATCATCTGAATAATTTCATCAGATCCAGCTCCACAAATTATCTTGTTAAAATCACAATTAAATTTTTTTGAAATTTCTTTTCTCAAAAATTTTGCTTTACTATTAGGATATTTAGACAAATTGAGATTTTTACCATTTAAAATTTTTTTCACTTTTGGGCTTACCCCTAATGCTGACTCATTTGCAGATAATTTAGTAATATTTTTCAATTTTCCCAAAGTTGATCTACCTGGTTTATAGGCTTTTATTTTAAATATTTTAAATTTTGGAACTGTCATTGTTTTAATCTTATAAATAAAATATTAAACTTTCATACTTAATAAGTCATTTTTTTTAAAAAAAATTGACATAATAAATAACTTCTTGTACAAAATTTATGCGCTGATTTAACTGAATTGCGAGCGCATAAAAAAAACCGCTAAAATTGTTTTTTTTCTCTCAATTCAAATACTGGCCTTTTTATGAATACTGAGATGAATATAAAAACTTTAATAGTTAAAAAACCACTTAAATTAGATTGTGGAAAAACTATTAATAATTATCCGATCGCATACGAAACTTATGGATCTTTAAATGAAAAAAAAGATAATGCTATTTTAATTTTTCATGCATTAACAGGTGATCAATTCGTTACTGGATTAAATCCAATTACAAAAAAAGATGGCTGGTGGTGTTATGCAGTAGGACCCAATAAAGCTATTGATACTAATAAATATTTTGTAATTTGTTCAAATGTTATTGGTGGATGCATGGGATCTTACGGACCAAGTCATAAAGATCCCGATACACAAAAAATTTTTGGTATTAATTTTCCAGTAATCACAATTAACGATATGGTTAATGCACAAAATAATTTACTTGATCATTTTGGAATAGATAAACTTTTCTCAGTTGTTGGAGGATCAATGGGTGGTATGCAGGTACTTCAATTTGTAAGTAATTTTCCTAATAAAACTAAAACAGCAGTTCCAATAGCCTGTACTTCTAATCACTCTGCGCAGAATATTGCATTGAATGAACTTGGTAGACAAGCGATCTTAGCAGATAACAATTGGCATCAAGGAGATTATGCATCAAAAAATACTAATCCAAATAAAGGATTAGCAGTTGCTAGAATGGCTGCTCATATCACTTATCTTTCAAAAAAAGGTCTTCAAGAAAAATTTGGCAGAAAATTACAAGAAAGAGAAGATCTCAAATTTAGTTTTGATGCGGATTTTCAAATCGAAAGTTATTTAAGATATCAAGGATCTATTTTTGTAGATAGATTTGATGCTAATAGTTATCTTTATATTACTAGAGCTATGGATTATTTTGATTTACCAAGAAAGTTTAATGGAAATTTATCAAACGCTTTTAAAGAAACTAAAGCTAAATTTTTTGTTATATCGTTTACTTCAGATTGGCTCTACCCAACCCAAGAAAATAAAGATATTGTAATTGCTTTAAATTCTATTGGTGCAGATGTTGGATTTGCAGAAATTGAGTCTGATAAAGGACATGACTCTTTTTTACTTGATGTTCCAGATTTTTTAAGTGCATTAAAAAATTTTTTAAAAAAATCTTATTTAGAAAATTAATTATGAAAAATGATTTTAAAGTTATTGCTGATTTAATTGAAAAGAATAAAAGAGTTTTAGAGGTAGGCTGTTCAGATGGCACACTTATGAAATTTTTAAAAGATAATAAAAATATAAATATTAGAGGGTTAGAAATTTCAAAAAATAAAGTACAAAAATGCATTGAAAAAGGTTTAACTGTTATTGAGGGAAATGCTGAAAAAGATTTAAAACAATTTCCAAATAATTCTTTTGATTATGTTGTTTTAAGTCAAACACTTCAAGCATTTTTAGAACCAGAACTTGTAATTAATGAGATATTAAGAGTTGGAAAAAAAGCAATAGTTACAATTCCTAATTTTGGTTATTGGAGAGTTAGATTACATTTGCTATTTAAAGGAACAATGCCTATAACAAAAACATTGCCAAATGAATGGCATAACACCCCAAATTTACATATGTGTACAATTAAAGATTTTGTTTATTTCGCAAAATCTAGAAACTTTAAAATTTTTAAGTCTTTGGCACTTAACAATCAAAATATATCGTTAATTAAAGACTCCAATCTAAATGTTAAAAACTTTTTTTCAGATTTAGGTATATTTTTAATCGAAAAATAATATGAAAATTGAAATAATTCCATGTCTTCAAGACAATTATAGTTATTTAATTATAGATGAGTCTAATAATACTGCATGCGTAGTAGATCCTAGTGAATCTAAACCAATAATAGATTTTATAAATAAAAAAAATATTTATTTAAAATATATACTTAATACTCATCACCATTTTGATCATGTCGGAGGAAATCAAGATTTAAAAAAAAAATATAATTCAATTGTTGTAGGTTTCAAAAATGATATTAATAGAATTCCAGAAATTGATATTTTAGTTGAAGACAATCAAGTTTGGAAAGCAGATAATTTTGAAGCAAAAATTTTTCATATACCTGGACATACCAAAGGTCATATTAGTTTCTATTTTTTTAAAGATAAATTCATATTCACTGGAGATACTCTTTTTTCACTCGGTTGCGGAAGAATCTTTGAAGGTACTTATAGAGAAATGTTTGACTCTTTAGATAGAATCAAAAACCTACCAAAAGATACAAAAATTTATTGTGGACATGAATATACACTGCAAAATTCTAGATTCTGTAATGAGTATGACTCAAACAATTTAAATTTAAAAAAAAAAATATTAGAAATTAATAATAAACTGAAAAATAATTTACCTACTGTTCCTTCAACAATTAAAGATGAATTAGAGTGTAATATTTTTCTTAGAGCAAACAATTTAGAAACATTTTCAAAATTGAGATATTTAAAGGATAATTTCTAACTATTCATGCTTGACTAAAATAAGCTCCTGACTATATTGCATTTATTAAAAATCAAATAAAACTATGTCATACGCTATTATACAAACAGGTGGGAAACAGTATAAAGTAAAAGCTGGAGAAATTATCAAAATTGAAAAATTAGATAAATCTAAACCAGATACAAAATTAGAATTTAATGAAATCCTAGCTTATGGAGATGATAAGATAATTGAAATTGGATCTCCTACAATCTCAGGAGCAAAGGTTGAAGCTGATCTAATAGAAAATGGAAAAGATAGAACAATATTAATTTTCAAAAAAAGAAGAAGACAAAATTCGAGAAGAAAAAATGGACATAGACAGAAATATTCATTAATAAAAGTAAACAAAATTTTTTCAAAAGATGGTAAAATTTTATCTGAAGCAAAAAAAATAATGAAACCAACAAAAAAAAATGAAAAAGTAGACGTAAAAAAAAAAGAAGAAACAGAAAATAAAATAAAAAATAAATAAACCGGGTAAATTATGGCAACAAAAAAAGCAGGTGGATCATCAAGAAACGGCCGAGATAGTGCTGGTAGAAGACTTGGTGTTAAAAAATATGGTGGTGAAGCAGTCATTCCTGGAAATATAATAGTTAGACAAAGGGGAACGAAAATCTTTCCTGGTAAAAATGTTGAAATGGGTAAAGATCATTCGATTTTTTCAATAGCTGAAGGAAAAGTGGTCTTTAAAAAAGGAAGATCAGATAGAACATTCGTTTCCGTAAAACCCAATTAATTAGTACAACCAAATAAACAAGAGTTGTATTATGAAATTTTTAGATCAAGTTAAAATTTATATTAAAGCGGGAGATGGTGGCAGTGGCTCACCTAGCTTTAGAAGAGAAAAATTTGTAGAATTTGGTGGTCCTGATGGTGGAGATGGAGGTAAAGGCGGATCTGTTATCTTAAAATCAGAAAGAAATCTAAATACGCTTATTGATTTTAGATATCAGCAACATCATAAAGCTCAGAGAGGTTCTGATGGTGTTGGAAAAAAACGTACAGGACGAAATGGCAAAAATCTTTTTCTAAAAGTTCCAGTAGGTACTCAGGTTTTCGAAGAAGATAATAAAACTTTAATTTTTGATTTCAAAAAAGAAGGAGAAGAATTTGTTGTTGCTAACGGCGGTAGAGGAGGACTGGGAAATGTAAGATTTAAAAGTTCTACAAATAGAGCTCCAAGAAAATTTACCAAAGGCAAAGTTGGGGAAAATTTTGTAATTTGGTTACAACTAAAGACAATAGCAGACATTGGAATTGTTGGCTTACCAAATGCTGGAAAATCTAGCTTGTTATCAGCTATTACAAGCGCAACACCTAAAATAGCAAACTATAAATTCACAACTTTAAACCCGAACCTTGGAGTTGCAGTATATAATAATAGAGAAATAACTATTGCTGACATACCTGGGTTAGTAGAGGGTGCTCATAAAGGTATTGGTCTTGGTATTAAATTTTTAAAGCATATAGAAAGATGTAAAACTTTACTACATTTAATTGATATTACTGAAAATGACTTGGAGAAAAGCTATATGAAAGTTAAAAATGAACTTAAAAATTATAGTAAAGATTTATTAAAAAAAAAAGAAATTATAGTTTTGAATAAAATTGATTTAGTAGATAAAGATGAAGTTAAAAGTAAAATTCATAAATTTTCAAAAAATAAGAAATCAGAAGTAGCCTTTTTATCTGTATTAGACAAAAAATTAATATCAAAAATTAAAGCTAAATTATTATCTTATGCATCTTAAGAATACAAAAATAATTGTTATAAAAATTGGATCATCTTTATTGATTAATGATAAAAAAAAAATTAGAAATAAATGGTTATTTGAATTTTCCAAAGACATAAAAGATTTATTAAATAAAAATAAAAAGATTATAATTGTAAGTTCTGGTGCTATAGCAATGGGTTGTAAAAAATTGAATTTAAGTAAAAAGAATCTAAAATTAGAAAAAAGTCAAGCAGTAGCGTCTGTTGGTCAAATTCAATTAATGAATTTATTCAATAAAAATTTTTTTAAAAATAAGATAAATATATCACAAATTTTATTAACTCTAGAAGATACTGAACAACGACGTAGAGCATTAAATGCAAAAAGAACTTTTGAAAATTTATTTGAATTAGGCTTTGTTCCAATTGTGAATGAAAATGACAGCACAGCCACAACAGAAATTAAATATGGAGATAATGACAGACTTGCTTCAAGAGTGGCTCAAATATCAGGAGCAGATGTATTAATTTTATTATCTGATGTTGATGGTCTTTATACTAAAAATCCAAAATTAAACAAAAGTGCAGAGCTAATAAAAGAAATTAAGAATATTGATAAAAATATCGAAAATATTGCGACTAAAAGTATTGGTGAGCATGGAACTGGTGGTATGAAAACAAAAATTGATGCTGCAAAAATTTGTCAATTATCTGGATGTAAGATGGCCATAGCTAATGGACTACCTCTAAGACCTATTAAAAAAATTATTAATTACAAAAATTGTACATGGTTTTTACCTAAAATATCTAAATTAGATGCAAGAAAAAAATGGATAATAAGTTCTATTTCACCAAAGGGAGAACTCATTATCGATGAGGGCGCAAAACAAGCTTTAAAAAAAGGTAAGAGTTTATTAGCTGCTGGTATAAAAAAAGTTATTGGAAAATTTAATAAAGGTGACCATATAAAAATTATTGATAAAAATTATAAAGAATGTGCAAGAGGTCTTAGTTCATTTTCGTCATTCGAAATCACAAAAATAATGGGTCATCATTCTAATGAAATTTCGAAATTACTTGGGTATATTTCAAAATCTGAAGTAGTTCATAAAGATGATATGGTGGAGTTATAAAATGAGCAAACATATTAAATCAATCGGAGAAAAAGCAAAAAAAACAGTTGAAAAAAAAATTGGCAGTAAAATAAAAAACAAAGTTCTTAAAAGTTTTTTATTTTATATAAAAAAAGATAAAAAAAAAATCTTAAAAGAAAATAAAAAAGACGTTAGATTTGCCGAAAAAAAGAAACTTAAAAAAAATTTAATTGATAGATTAATCTTAAATACAAAGAAATTGGAATCCATTGAAAAATCAGTTAAAAATATTATTAAATTAAAAGATCCGATAGATAAAGTTCTAGAAAAATGGAAAAGACCAAATGGATTAAATATAAAAAAAATTTCAACACCTATTGGGGTAATTGGGGTTATTTACGAAAGTAGACCAAATGTTACTTCAGACATATCAAGCTTATGTTTTAAATCTGGAAATGCAGTGATTTTAAGGGGTGGTTCAGAAGCTCTAAATACTAATAAAATATTAGCATCATTATTTAGAAAAGCCTTAAAGATTAACAAAGTAAATCCTAACTTTGTCCAATTCATAAATAATAGAAACAGGAAAATTGTAGACTTTATGTTAACCAAAATGATCAATGAAATTGATGTTATTATACCTAGGGGAGGTAAAAGTTTAGTTAAAAAAATTCAGTCTATATCAAAAGTACCAACAATTGGTCATTTAGAAGGAATATGTCACACGTATATTGATAAGGATGCAGATTTAAAAATGGCTATTAAAGTACTTCACAATGCTAAACTTAGAAATACAAGCATATGTGGTGCAACAGAAACTGTTTTATTTCACAAAAAAATTGTTAAAAAATTTAGTAATATTGTTTTAAAAAATTTGCAGGATAATAATTGTAAAATTATAGGAGATAATTTATTAAAGAAATATTTTAAAGGAAAAATATATCCAGCAAGAGATAAGGATTGGTCGACAGAATATTTATCTGCTACAATATCTGCTAAGTGTGTTAATAATTGTGAAGAAGCGATAAAGCATATTAACAAATACGGTACAATGCATACCGAAGCTATAATTACAAGAAATAAAAAAACTGCACAAAAATTTTTGAAAAATATTAATAGCTCAATAGTTATGCATAATACATCCACTCAATTTGCAGATGGTGGAGAATTTGGATTTGGAGGTGAAGTGGGAATTTCTACTAACAATCTGCCACCAAGAGGTCCAGTTGGTTTAGAACAATTAATCTCATATAAATATGAAGTACATGGAAGAGGTCACATTAGGAAGTAAATTTGAAGATAAAAAATAAAAAAAGAATAAAAAATATTGGGTTATTAGGTGGAAGCTTTGATCCTCCTCATAAAGGACATCTTGCAATATCTATAGAGGCTAAAGAAAAATTTAAATTAGATTTTATAATTTGGGCTGTTACTAAAAAGAATCCATTTAAAAAAAAATATAGTCTAAGCTTAAGTCAAAGAATTAAATTATCAAAAAAAATAACAAAATTTAAAAAATTTATAAAAATCAATTATTATGAAGACAAAATCAAATCTAATAAGACTAATAATTTGATAAATCACCTTAAAAAAAAAAATAATTGTAATATATTTTTAATTATTGGTGCAGATAATCTTATAAAATTTCACAAATGGCATAATTGGAAATTAATTTCACAAAAATGTAATATTTTAGTTTTTGATAGATTAGGCTATAAATTAAAGGCTTTAAAATCAATTGCTTTTAAAGACTTAAAACAAAAAAATCTAAAGTTTATAAATTTCAAAAAAGTTAATATTTCATCTTCAAAATTGAGAAAAATTTGATAAGATTTTAATAATTAATGTATAAAATTTTAGATTTAAAAGAAACTATTTTAAATACTCTAGACAAAAATAAAGCCTTAAATATAGTAAGTATTGATCTTGCAAATAAAAGTTCAATAGCGGACTATATGATCATAGCAAGCGGTACATCATCAAGACATATTCAATCCTTGTCAGAACAAGTTTTAGAAAAATTTAAAAATAATGGGGTAAAAAATTGTAAAATTGAAGGTTCAGATAGTAATGAATGGAAACTAATTGATGGTATAGATTTAATTGTTCATATATTTAATCCTGAAAAAAGAAAGTTTTATGAACTTGAAAAAATATGGTCAGAAATGATACCTAAAGAAAAAGTAATTATATAATTATGACAAAAAAAATATTATTTTTTTCTTTTATTTTTATATTATTTTTTCAAAAAGTATCTTCTGATAATAATGATATCTATAAAAAAATAGATGTATTTGGTGAAGTTCTAGAAAAAATTAATAAAGAATATGTAGATGAAGTGAACCCATCTGAAAGTATGGATGCTGCTATTAATGGTTTGCTTCAATCTCTAGATCCATATTCTGGTTATATGACTCCTGAAAGTTTTAAAGGCATGAAGACTGAAACTAGTGGTGAGTTTGGCGGACTAGGAATTGAAGTCAGCATGGAAGCGGGTGTAGTAAAAGTCATTTCTCCAATTGATAATACGCCAGCTTCAAAAGCTGGAATAAAAGCTGGTGATTATATTGTAAAAATTAATAATATACAGGTTCAGGGCAAATCATTGATGGAAGCAGTAGATCTAATGAGAGGTCCTGTGGGATCTAGTATTGAAATAACTGTAAGAAGAAGTGGAGTTAAAAAAGCTCTAATTTTTGAAATTACAAGAGAAATTATTGAAGTACAATCTGTCAAATCTGAACTTATTGATAAAAATATTGGCTATATTAGACTAACTTCTTTCAATGAAAATAGTAGCGACCAAATTAAAGAACGAATCATAAAACTAAATAAAAATAAAAACTTAAAAGGATATATTTTAGATTTAAGAAATAATCCTGGAGGTTTACTTTCTCAAGCTATCAAAATTTCTGATTTCTTCTTAGAAAATGGTGAAATTGTATCTACGAAAAGTCGACAAATTTTGGAGAACAGAAAATGGTTTGCTAAAAAAGGAGATATAACTGATGGCAAAACATTAATTGTACTTATCAATTATGGATCAGCTTCTGCATCTGAAATAGTTGCTGGAGCATTAAAAGATCATAAAAGGGCAATTATAGTTGGAGAAAACAGTTATGGGAAAGGTTCAGTACAATCAATTATTCCATTAAAAAATAAAGGTGCTATTAGATTAACAATTGCTAAATATTATCTTCCTTCAGGAAAATCTATTTCTGAAGTTGGTGTTACACCGGATATAGAAATTTTAGAATCTTCAGAAGATTTTAAATTTAACTCTGATACAGACAATCAATTAAACTTTGCGTTAAAACTACTCAACGGGTAAATTTGACATAATGATAAAAAATTTACCTCTTAGAAGTGGTGTTGGAGTTGTATTATTAAATAAAAATAACAAAGTTTTTGTTGCAAAAAGAATAGATAATCAAAAAAATTTTTGGCAGATGCCTCAGGGTGGTGTCAATAATGGTGAAAATTATTTAAATGCAGCTTACAGAGAATTAGAAGAGGAAACCAGTGTTAAAAATGTAAAACTTATGAAAGAACTTAATGGACTATTCTCTTACGAGCTACCTAAAAATTTATTAGGAATTATTTGGAAGGGTAAGTATAGAGGTCAAAAACTGAAATGGTTTGTAATGAGATTTTTAGGAAATGATGATGAAATAAATATTAAAACTAAAAATCCTGAATTTTGCGAGTGGAAATGGATTGAATTAGAAAATATAACTGACTTAGTCGTTGATTTTAAGTTACAAGTATATGAAAAAGTAAAAAAAAAAGTAAAGAAAATAATTAATTAATTGTTTTTAAAAAATCAATTTTTTGATCAACTAAAAATTTATTTTGATCTGTAATTTCTGCATTTTTTGTATATTCTTCTGCATTTTTTAGTAATTCATTAACTTTATTTTTATCCATGTCTTCAATATTAGAAATAAAGCTGGTTAAGACTGAAAGATTATTGTTCTTAAATTCTATAATACCATCTTCTACATAATAATTTTCTTCTCCAGATTTAGAAATGATCTTGATAGCTCCAGGCTTTAAAAATGAAATAATAGAAATATGATCTTTTAAAATCCCTAATTCTCCCTCAAAAGCTGGCACAACTACTTCTGTAACATCTTCTTTTGAAAGAAAAGATTTTTCAGGATTTACTATTTCTAATTTAAACTCATCACTCATTAAGCTGCCGCATCTTTTGACATTTTTTCAGCTTTTTCTATAGCTTCCTCAATAGTACCCACCATATAAAAAGCGGCTTCAGGCAAATGATCGTATTCACCTTTGCAAATAGCATCAAATCCCTTAATTGTAGAATCTAGATCAACTAATTTTCCAGGCGACCCAGTAAATACCTCTGCAACAAAAAAAGGTTGTGATAAAAACCTTTGTATTTTCCTAGCTCGTGCAACCGTTAACTTGTCTTCTTCTGAAAGTTCATCCATGCCTAATATAGCAATAATATCCTGCAGAGACTTATAAGTTTGTAGAACTTTTTGTACTTCTCTAGCGACTCTATAATGTTCATCCCCAACTATTCTTGGGTCTAAAATTCTTGAAGTAGAATCTAATGGATCTACAGCTGGATAAATTCCAATTTCAGCTATTTGTCTTGACAACACAGTTGTTGCGTCTAAGTGTGCAAAAGATGTAGCTGGAGCAGGATCTGTTAGATCATCAGCCGGTACATAGATTGCTTGTACTGATGTAATTGATCCTTTGTTTGTTGTTGTAATTCTTTCTTGAAGATTACCCATATCTGTCGCAAGTGTAGGTTGGTATCCCACAGCTGATGGAATTCTTCCCAGTAATGCGGAAACTTCAGAACCTGCCTGAGTAAATCGAAATATGTTATCCACAAAGAATAGTACGTCCTGACCCTCTTGATCTCTAAAGTATTCAGCTACAGTCAAACCAGTCAAGGCGACTCTTGCTCTTGCTCCAGGAGGTTCATTCATTTGACCATAAACAAGTGCAGCTTTTGATCCTGATCCTTCAGGTTTAATTACTCCTGAATCTATCATTTCATGGTAAAGATCATTTCCTTCTCTAGTTCTTTCACCTACTCCTGCAAAGACAGAGAATCCGCCATGTGCTTTTGCCACATTGTTAATTAATTCCATAATTAATACTGTCTTACCTACTCCTGCTCCTCCAAATAAACCTATTTTTCCTCCTTTGGCGTAAGGGGCAAGTAAATCAATTACTTTAATTCCTGTTACAAGTATTTCAGTCTCAGTTGATTGATCATTAAATTCAGGTGCAGGTTTATGTATGGGCCAATTTTCTTTAGTTTTAACCTCTCCTTTTTCATCAATAGGTTCGCCTATTACATTCATAATTCTTCCTAAGGTTTCGGGGCCGACTGGAACCTGAATTGGCGCACCAGTATCAACTACTTCATCTCCTCTTTTTAAACCTTCTGTAGCATCCATTGCTATAGTTCTTGCACTTGACTCTCCTAAATGTTGGGCAACTTCAAGTACTAATCTGTTATTTCCATTTTTACATTCTAATGCTGTTAAAATTTCTGGCAATTCTCCATCAAATTTAACATCTACTACTGCTCCAATAACTTGTGTAATATATCCTTTTTTCATAATTATAAACTTTCTGCTCCTGATATGATTTCAATTAATTCTTTTGTAATTGCTGCTTGTCGAC
>MDTB01170354.1_pt1 | contig 11866 bp, 1 predicted proteins | sample 811161 | NCBI WGS metagenome assembly MDTB01 (sample SAMN05326650, study PRJNA326480) | marine metagenome | isolation source: seawater | place: Mediterranean Sea | collected 2009 | reverse complement strand
CGTAGCGGTGCTGGTTGCGCTATTTTCATCTGTTACTGTGTAGGTAAAGACATCAGTTACCCTGTCGCCAGTGCCTAAAGCGTCGGCGGCAGCGGTTGTGGCAGCATAAGTATAGCTTCCGTTAGCCGCTAGGGGTAATGTTCCGTAAGTACCTAGAACTCCGCTTCCTAAACTAGCACTATTACTCGTCGAGCTATTCGAACTGCCATTTTCATCGGTACCCCCTGTATGAGAATATGTCCCTGTTAAAGTGAGTGTAGGGCTTGCATCGGGGTCTGTGTCATTTGCTAAGACGTCGCCGCTATTACTTCCAGAAGCAGTGCCTGCTACAGCCGAGCCGCCATCAGCAACAGTCAAGGTTGCATCTTCATTGATGTATCCAGTATCGTTTACTCCTGAAGGGGCATCATTCACACCTGTGATAGTAATTGTAATCGTAGCGATATCAGTATCAGTGCCATCCGATAAGGTATAATTAAAGACATCCGTAACTTGATCGCCAGCATCAAGAACATTCGCAGCATCTTGGTTGGCGAGATAGGAATAACTACCATCAGCATTCACAGTGATTTGACCATATGTTCCTGTGAGCGCAGCGCCAATTGATCCTGCTGTTCCTGAGCCTTCCGAACCGCCTGTACGTATAGCAGACACGCTTAATGAAGAGCTGGCATCTGCATCGGTATCATTATCATCAATGATATCACTCGAGCCGTTACTGACAGTGAGTGTGGCTCCTTCATTAACAGAACCTGTATCATTGGCAGCCACGGGAGCATCATTGATACCGGTAACGGTAATGGTTAATACAGCTGTATCTGTTTGCGATCCACTGGTGACTGTATAGTTAAAGACATCAGTTACCGTATCGCCTGTATCTAGGGCGTCCGCTGCAGCTTGATCGGCCACATAGGTATAGCTACCATTAGCATTGACAGTTAAGGTTCCATACGTACCGGTTAATCCTGATCCAATCGTGCCAGCATCACCAGAACCCTCGGTTCCCCCTTTTCTAATGGCGGTAATAGTAGAAGTAGAATTTGTGTCAGGGTCGTTATCATCACTATCAAGATCATAACTAGATCCTACGCTTCTTGAAATGGTTGCGTCTTCATTGACGGCATCGGTGTCATCCACTGCGGTAATATCATCATCCACACCTGTAACCGTAATAGTAATTAAAGCCGTATCAGTTTGAGATCCACTGGTGACTGTATAATTAAAGACATCGTTTGCCGTGGCCCCTGCATCCAAAGCATTGGCGGCGTCTTGGTTAGCAACATAGGAGTAACTACCATTAGCATTTAAGGTGAGTTGTCCATAAGTGCCAGTTAGTGCGGACCCAATCGTACCGGCTACACCAATTCCTTCTGTTCCACCTTTTCTAATAGCTGTGATCGATTGAGAGGAAGAAGCATCAGGATCGGTATCATCGCTGTCGATATCGTAGCTTGATCCTGCACTTCGAGAAATGGTTGCGCCCTCGTTAACGGCATCGGTATCATCGACCGCTGTAATATCATCATCCACACCATTTATAGTAATTGTAATTGTTGCGATGTCCGTTGCCGTACCATCCGATAAAGTGTAGTTAAAGACATCGGTAACGGTATCTCCAGCGTCGAGGACATTGGCAGCATCTTGGTTGGCGACATAAGTATAGCTACCATTTGCATTTAAGGTGAGTTGTCCATAAGTGCCTGTTAAGGCTGATCCGATCGTGCCAGCATCACCAGAGCCTTCAACGCCTCCAAGGCGAACGGCAGAAACTGTGAGGCTAGCGCTAGCATCCGCATCCGTATCATTGTCATCAATGATATCGCTCGAACCGTTGCTAACTGTGAGAGTTTCACCTTCGTTTACAGTACCCGTGTCATTTGCTGCAACCGGATCATCGTTAATACCTATTACTGTGATTGTTATCAGACCAGTATCAGTAGTTGAGCCATCACTAATGGTATAATTGAAAATATCTGTAACAGTATCCCCATCATCTAAGGCATCTGCAGCGCTTTGGTTTGCGGCATAACTATAACTTCCATTGGCATTTAAGGTGAGTTGTCCGTAGGTACCTGTCAGAGCCTGACCAATTGTCCCGGCTGTGCCAGAGCCCTCTGAAGAGCCTATGCGAATAGCAGAAATGGTTGTAGAAGGTGTTGCGTCATCAGCATCAGTATCATTTGCTTGAATATCTCCACTATTGCTTCCAGAGCTTGTGGCGTCGGGCGCAGGTGTGTTCACTGTACCTCCCATATTACTGTGTGAGGTGCAATAGTAATAAAGTTGAGGAGCTGAACTTGGTACAACGAATGTCAACGTATTAGCCGACGAATCTCTGGTAACGCCTGTTGTGTATTCCGAACCTCCACCGTGGCTTCCGTTTGCGGTGGTTGAAAGAGCAAAAGGGTGTCCTGAAGGGTAGGTAAATATATAAGTACTGCCCTCCAATAAATTTAATGTTTTTTGTTGATCGCTATTGATATAAAAATTTCCTCCACTTGCTGTAACTGTATAATTAGTATCATCAACTGTCAGAGTGGCGTCTTCATTAATGTAGCCAGTATCGTCAACTGCAACAATACCGTCATCTACACCAGTGATTGTAATGGTCAGTGTCGCAATATCGGTAGCTGACCCATCACTGATTGTGTAATTAAAGACATCGGTTGCGGTCGCATCTGCTGCAAGCGCATCAGCTGCATCTTGATCAGCAACATAAGTATAACTTCCGTTTGCGTTGATAGTCAGCGTACCATACGTTCCTGTCAAAGAACTTCCTGCGTTGGCCTCGGTTCCTGATCCCTCGGTGCCGCCTATTCTAAAGGTGGTCACGGTTAAAGAAGAGCTGGCATCTGCATCGGTATCATTATCTTCAACCAAATCGCTAGATCCATCGGTTACCGTTAGCGTAGCATCTTCATTCACCGCACCAGTATCATTGTTTGCGACAGGCGCATCGTTCACACCATTAACCGTAATGGCAATGACTGCAGTATCTGTTTGAGATCCACTGGTGACTGTGTAATTAAAATAATCAACAACAGCATCACCAGCGTCTAGTGCGTTCGCGGCCGCTTGGTTAGCAACATACGAGTAACTACCGTTAGCATTTAGAGTAAGTTGACCATAAGTACCTGTTAAAGCCTGACCAAGAGACCCTGCTGTGCCAGAGCCTTCCGTATTACCAAGACGAATAGAAGTAATGGATTGGCTTGAAGAAGCATCAGGATCAGTATCATCACTATCAATATCATAACTTGATCCCGCACTTCGAGATATGGTTGATCCCTCGTTAACAGCATCAGTATCATTCACTGCAGTAATATCATCGTCTACTCCATTAATGGTAATCGTGATCGTTGCTGTATCGGTTGTGTAACCATCATATAATGTGTAATTAAAGACATCCGTAACTTGATCGCCAGCATCGAGAACATTAGCAGCGTCTTGGTTAGCGACATAAGTATAGCTACCATTTGAATTAAGAGTGAGCTGTCCATATGTTCCCGTTAAAGCAGATCCTAAACTTCCCGCGGTACCAGAACCTTCATTGCCGCCGGTACGCACAGATGAGACTCTTAAAAATGCAGAGGCGTCAGCATCTGTATCATTGTCTTCAATAATATCACCAGAGCCATCAGTTACAGTTAAAGTTCCACCTTCGTTTACAGTACCTGTGTCATTGGCGGCAACAGGGGCATCATTAACACCAGCAACTCTTATAGAAATAACTGCGGTATCAGTTTGCGATCCACTAGTAACCGTATAATTAAAATAATCATAAACATAATCTCCACGATCTAATGCTTCAGCAGCTGATTGATTAGCAGCATAAGTATAACTACCATTAGAGTTGAGGGTGAGTTGTCCATAGGTGCCTGTTAAGGCTTGGCCGATTGTACCTGCGGTGCCAGCTCCTTCTGTGCTGCCTAATCGGATGGCAGTAATGGATTGGCTTGAGGAAGCATCAGGATCAGTATCGTCACTATCAATATCGTAGCCAGTATCCGCATCTCGAGATATGGTTGCATTTTCACTTACAACATCACTATCATTTACTGCAGTAATATCATCGTCCACACCATTTACAGTAATTGTAATTGTTGCGATATCAGTTGCGGAACCGTCGGTTAATGTGTAATTAAAAACATCCGTGACGGTATCTCCTGCATCTAATATATTGGCAGCAGTTTGATCAGCTGTATAGGTATAAGAACCGTTACTATTTAAAACTAATGTACCATACGTACCTGTTAAGGTGCGGCTAGATCCTGAGGATATGGAGCCCCCAGTTCCAGAGCCTTCAACACCTCCAGTACGCACAGATGCAACTCTTAAATATGAAGAGGCGTCAACATCCGTATCATTGTCATCAATGATATCGCTTGAACCGTCTGTTACTGTTACCGTTCCTCCTTCGCTTACAGAATTAGTATCGTTCGCAGCGACAGGAGCATCGTTCACACCATAGACAGTTATGCGGATAACCGCAGTATCCGTTTGCGATCCACTAGTGACCGTATAATTAAAATAATCATAAACATAATCCCCATGGTCTAAAATATTAGTGGCATCTTGATTAGCAGCATAGGTATAGCTACCATTAGCATTTAGAGTGAGTTGACCATAAGTGCTTGTTAAGGCCTGGCCAATTGTACCCGCGGTACCAGAGCCTTCTGTATTACCTAATCGGATTGCGGTGATGGTCTGAGAAGAGGAGTCGTCAGGATCAGTATCGTCACTATCAATATCGTAGCTGGTTCCAGCATCTCGAGAACGAGTGTAGCCTTCTGTTACAGTGTCATAATCGTCCACTGCGGTAATATCGTCGTCCACACCTGTAACCGTGATGGTAATCGTTGCAGTATCAGTGGCAGTACCATCTGATAAGGTGTAATTAAAATAGTCATAAACTGTATCTCCCGCATCAAGTGCGTTCGCAGCTGATGTATTGGCTACGTAGGTATAGCTACCATTTGCGTTCAAAGTTAAAGTACCATAAGTGCCCGTCAACGCCGATCCGACAGTACCCGCCGTACCAGAGCCCTCGGAGTTACCGAGGCGTATAGCTGAAACTACAAGACTGGCGCTAGCATCTGAGTCCGTATCATTGTCATCAATGATATCGCTTGAACCGTCTGTTACTGTTACCGTTCCTCCTTCGCTTACAGAATTAGTATCGTTCGCAGCGACAGGTGCATCATTGACTCCATTAACCGTAATCGCAATAACGGCTCTGTCATATTGGTATCCTATCATTCTTCCATTAGCAAATTGGGTATAGGCTCGATAATTAAAATAATCAACTACTGAGTCACCAGCATCAAGTGCGTTTGCAGCGTCTTGGTTGGCGACATAAGTATAACTACCATTAGAATTGAGAGTGAGTTGACCATAAGTACCTGTTAAAGCTTGGCCAAGGGTTCCTGTTGTCCCAGAACCTTCCGTGCTTCCAACTCGAATTTCTGTAATTACTGGTGAAGCAGCATCGTCAACGTCAATATCATTGCTATCAATGTCATAGCTTGATCCCGCACTTCGAGAAATGGTTGCCCCTTCATTAACAGCGTCCGTATCATTTACAGCCGTAAAGTTATCGTTCTGACCAGTAACCGTAATTGTAATTGTTGCGATATCTGTCGCGGATCCATCCGAGATGGTATAATTAAAGACATCCGTGACCACATCTCCCCCTCCGTCAAGAGCCTCAGCGGCAGCGGTATTGGCTGTATAAGTATAGGATCCATTAGCCTGTAAAGTTAAAACACCATAAGTTCCTGTTAACGCGTTACCAGCAGAAACCTGTGTACCCGATCCTTCTGTCCCACCGGTTCTCACAGTTGTAATTGTTAGTGTATCTCCATCAGCATCCGTATCATTATCTTCCACCACGTCGCTTGAGCCGTTTGAAACAGTTAATGTGGCATTTTCATTGACGCTGCCAGTATCATTGTTAGCAACAGGTGCAGCATTTGTTCCAGTAACAGTGATTGTTAAAGTTGCGGTGTCTGTATCATAGGTACCGCTCTTTGATTGGTCTTGGACGGTATAATTAAAATAATCGTAAACTACATCACCCGAGCCTAAAGCAGTAGCAGCGTCTGTTGTAGCGGCATAAGAATACGCACCAGTGGAATAGACCGTCAACGTACCGTATGTACCTGTTACGTTGCGACTAGATCCAGAAGAAATAGAACCTCCGGTTCCAGAACCTTCTGAATTGCCTGTGCGAATAGCGGTAATGAGATGATTAGAGTAAGTATCATTAGCGTCTAAGTCAGTATCATCACGATCAAGGGCATTAGTGTGAGTGGCAGATCGGGAGATTGTAGCCCCTTCAGCAACCGAGTCTGTATCATTGACTGCAACAATTTCATCATTAATACCTGTCAGATTAATTGTAATAGTTCCATAGTCTGTATCTGTTCCATCATAAATGGTGTAGTTAAAATATTCAGTGGCACTATCTCCTTTATCTAGATAATCTGCTGCAATTTGATTTGCAGAGTAGGTCCAGCGGCCATCGGAGTAAACGGTAATTTGTCCATAGGTACCTGTTAATGTGTTATAGCTCCCGTTTGAAATATTAGCTTGAGAACCTGACCCTTCTGTGGATCCTGTGCGAACTGAGGTAATTCTTAAAGTATCGCCATCTGCATCCGTATCCCCATAGTCTAATTGAAGAGTTGAAGATGACCCGTTATACGTGGCATCCTCATTCACACTTACGGTTTCATTATCTGCAACAGGGGCAGAATTGTCATTGTTTACACCATATACTGTAATTGTTAATCGCGCTGTATCCGTTGACGTACCATCAGTGACCGTGTAATTAAAATAATCATAAGCCGACTGGCCTTGATTTAAATTATCCGCAGCTGCTGTATTTGCTGAATAAGAATACGCACCAGTAGAATAAACCGTCAACGTACCATACGTACCTGTTACGGTGCGGTAAGAATTAGAACTGATAGAACCTCCTGTTCCAGAACCTTCTGTAGAGCCTGTGCGAATAGCAGTGATAGCAAGACTACCTGATACATCGTCTCCATCGGCATCTAGGTCATCATGATCTAATTCATAAGTGCTAGAGGTAGATCGTGTAATTGTGGCATCTTCATTTACAGAGTCTGTATCATTAACAGCAACAGGAGCATCATTAACACCCCATATAAGAACAGTTATAACAGCGGTGTCAGTAGCTGTGCCATCGCTTACGGTATAATTAAAATAATCAAAGACGTAATCATTAGGGTCTAACGCATCAGCTGCATTTTGATTAGCTTGGTATACATAAGCACCACTACTATATAAAGTTAACTGACCATACGTACCTGTTACGGTGCGGTAAGAATTAGAACTGATAGAACCTCCCGATCCAGAACCCTCGGTACTGCCTGTTCTAACAGCAGTGACTGTTAACGTATCTCCGTCAGCATCTGTATCTCTATAAGACGAGTGACTAGTGTCCTTAACATCACCCGTACTAGTGCCTGCAGTCCAGTTATTGTTCCAACTATTATTAGCACCATTGTTAACAGTGATAGAAGAATCTTCGTAAACGGCAGCATTATCGTTTCGAGCAACTGGTGCTGTATTTGTTTGAGGAGCTCTAGTGACAACACGAATGACATCACCGTGTTTGTCCGCATTCGCAAACTTGACATATAAAGTATTGGAGTCCGTATCAACACCAAAGCTATCTTGACCGGTCCAAGGGGCAGAGGTTATATTTGTGCCGTAAGATGTATGTAAACCTTCGGTGCTATACGCTCTATTACCACCTCCATGATCACTAATGGACATATAAGTGCCGTTTGATTGTCCTAATGTAGAATGAGCCTCTATATTGCCCATTTGGAAATAAACACCCACGATTTCGCCGTCAAATGTAATAGAACCTACGCTGCTGCCAGAAGTCGCTCTCTCAGAATAAACAAGATAGGAATTAACAGGATTAGATGAATTGACAGTAAAGGCTGTAGCGGAGCCTGAAGGGGTTCTGGACGAATAATTAGTTTCATTTTCATCAAATCCAGATTGGGATGCTTTGTAAAAATAAAGTGTGCCGGCATTTGTCACGTTTTCTCTTTCCAAGGCGACGACATAATCTTTGCTGGATGAATAACCAGAGCTAGCGCCTGTTCTAAAATCACTTCCAGTGTTTTCTTCTACGTTCGAGGAAATGGAACTAATACCGTTTTGGTAAAGAGAGTATTGATACTCTGCAACCCTCACGTTGGAGGTTTGCACAATGCCGTATTTATATTCCAGCTCCCAATCGCCCCCTTGTCCGGTGACATCATCGGAAGCTGCAATATCCGCTTGGGTTATGTTTCCAATTTGTTGAATGAATAATTTTCCTTTTTCATCTTGGGCCAAATTACAACCATAAAATAAAATATCCCCCTCATTAGAAAGTGCGCTTCCAATCACTCGAAGATTATCGGATTGGGCATTTAACGTTTCTGCATTGAGTACCGCACTTCCCAAAACCACTTGGCCCGCGCTAGCGTGACCAATGATATGGATCGCATCCACATCAGTTTGCTTTTGGAGAATATTTTGCATTTGGATGAAACCATCTTGTTGGGCGTCGATGAGATATGTCGAAAAGGAGGGGTTTATTTTATTGCTTATAGTTTGGTAATCATCGACGCCACTGTCGATGAACACGATTTCTTTGCGAGAAGCCGAGGTTTCAAATAGTCTTGACTCTTGTTCGATGGTTTCTGTGGTCAGTGAGACTTGCTGTTGATCTTGCAGATCCTCAGATAATTCTAAAGCAGTAAAAACAGCAGCACCATCAAACATGATGCGCGGCTCGAGCATTTCAATTAAACGCTGTTTATTTTTTTTACTACTCAATTGTGTTCTCACTTTTTGTTGAAAAGAAAAAGACGTCTCAAGAAAGAAATAACCCTTCCTCCTTGATTTATATTATGTTGATAACTGATCAGGTTATCAGCAAAAAGTCCCTCTCTTCTCACGTCTTTTCAGACGACCATATTCTACAAGTAAAATAAGACTGTTTATGAAATTGACGGCCCATTTTGGGCCATAAATAAATTGTTCCCTAGAGGCTAGTGTGCGAGGTTATCCACAGTTTTAATTATGCGAAATTTTATGCAACATATTCGTCCTTGGGCCCTAACGCCCGTCTTGTTTTTGTCTTTTACTATACTTACTGCGTGCTCTAGTCGAGCTCCCGAGCCCATGCTCGAAGAGGATGTAAAAGCTGAGATCCAACAAGACTTTGATCTTCTTCAAGAAACCAGTTCTTCCATGGTCAAAGAAATTGATTTGTATATGGCCATTGCCCTTGCCATTCAAAATAACCGAGAACTGCGTGTCAACATTATGCAATCCGCTTTAGAACAAGGACAAATTGATATTACCAAATTTGATATGATGCCGAAGCTGGCGGTTAATGCAGGTTATAAATCCCTAGACAAAGATCCAGCCTCTACTAGTGTTTCAATGGAAAATAATAATTCTAATCCAGCTGCATTAGGAGATAGTCCTGCTTATTCTGTCTCGCAAGAAAAAACCACAACCACTGCTGATGTAGGATTTACCTGGAACGCATTAGACTTTGGTTTGTCTTATGTTAGAGCTGGTCAACAAGCAGATCGGTTTTTAATCGCGAAAGAATTAGAACGCAAAGCCATTCATAATTTAACACGAGAGGTGATCTATGCGTACTGGAAAACTTTATCTGCTGATAAACTGCTCGATCAAATTAATCCTTTAATGGATCGGGTAAATGCTGCGTTAGATGATTATGAGTATATCGAAGAGCTCTTAATCAGTTCACCGATGGATGCCTTACTCTATCAAAAAGAATTATTGGATGTGGCCCAGATACTATTAACTCAACGACGAGCGCTAATGGATGCTCGCATTGAACTTGCTAGTTTAATTGGAATGATGCCGGATGAAGAATATGTTTTGGTTGCAACGAGCCAACCTTTAACAGAATTAGATTTAGACATAAAAAGCCAAGAAGAGGCTGCTTTGTTCTCGAGACCAGAGCTGATGGAGAGTCGTTATCAAAAAAGAATTACTGTTGAAGAGGCCAGAGCCTCAATGCTTGCTTTATTTCCTTCCTTACAATTTAACGCAACATGGACCTATGACTCTAATAAATACTTATTGAATAAGTCTAATATGGAATATGGGGCTTTGTTTGGAGTGAATTTATTCAATATTTTCCAGGCTTCTAACATCAAAGAGGTCAATGAAGTTAATGAGCAAATGGTCGATGAGCAACGATTGGCCTTAACAATGACGGTTTTATCACAAGTTCATATTGCCAATGTGAATTATGCTCAAAGCCTTCGAGAATACAGCAATGCCAAACATTATTTAAATGTGGCCCAAAGAATTAATGATCTGATTACTAATGCGCAAAAAATTTCTCGATTTGGAGAATTGGAAGTCATTAGAGAAGAGGCTAGTCTTTTAGTCGCTCAATTGAGAAACGATATCGCTTTTGCTGAAATGCAATACAGCCTAGGCGCCATGTATTCTTCAGTGGGAATGAATTTTACTCCCGATAATATCGGAGAAATGTCCAATACTGAATTGGCATCCTTGTTAGAAAATAATTTAAATCGTTGGACCAAAAAATACACCGCTTATGTCACCAAACCTATTAACGAACAAAATCCTGTTCTGACCCAAACTATTGCCCTAGCAGAAGACAACTTAGATTTAGATCCTCTTGAGGTAGGACTTACTTCTGATCTTTTAGATTTTAAATTTGAATTTAACAAAGATACTTTTTACTTAACGGGAAGTGGCAAGGTTCGATATGAAGTTAGTCTATCGAATGGCGAGCCGTTACCTAACTGGCTAACATTCCTTCCCTCTGAGTATTCATTCATTGGAAGGCCTTCAGAGAATGTTGGTTCTTTAGAGATTACTATTGAAGCGAGCAATGATGTTGCTTCTCTTTCTGATACTTTTAATTTGAGTTGGGATATTGCAAAAGAAGCACCTAATCTCATCACAGAACCAGAAGAAGAAATTATTTTAGAAGCTGAAGTTCAAGAAACTCCTGTTGAAGAAATAACAATTATTGAACAAGAAGTGGAAGTGGCCTCTGTCATTGAAGAAGGTGATATAGTTCTCGACTCTGCCTTCAAAATAAAAAGCAAACCCAAACCAAATAAACAAGTTTTAATTACTGCACTCGAAGATACCTTAACTGAAAAGATCGACTCGATTACTTCCTACAGTGTAGGGCGGTCGGCTTTTATTCAAGTCGGTGCCTTTAGAAAGTTTAATGTCTCTCAAGCTGTAGCTGATGATATTGCTCAAAAGATTGGCAAAAATGTTGAGGTGCGTCCAACATTGGTTTCAGAGCCAATCATGTATCGAATTTTAGTCGGACCAGAACACAAAGATGAAATTATTGATGTGATCGCTGATTTAATGGAACTCGGTATTTCAGATTTTTTCTTAGCACACGGTTAAAATTTCAATTTATTTCTTTTAAACTTGGTATTTCTGTCTATTTCCTCATAAACGGCTAAACTTAGTATTAGATAAAACTTTTATATTCTCTATTCTCGAACGAAGTGGATAAAGAAGAAATAAAGAAAATATTTGGTTTAGTATTAGTAGATCATAATCTTGAGGAGTTTTTTAAATATTGCACTGATGATTTTAAACTCATTTTACACCCTAAGCATATTGCTGCTGGAATTTATGATAAGAAAAATATTTATAAACTTTTTGAACACTTAGATAAATCTTTTCCTCATTGGAGTGAGACTATAGAAAAAATTTATCATGATAAAGAAGAGAGGGTTTTTATTACTATATCAAGAGGCAAATCTTCTACTATAAAAGACTTATG
>MDTB01149004.1_pt1 | contig 11866 bp, 9 predicted proteins | sample 811161 | NCBI WGS metagenome assembly MDTB01 (sample SAMN05326650, study PRJNA326480) | marine metagenome | isolation source: seawater | place: Mediterranean Sea | collected 2009 | reverse complement strand
GACCCCGAATTACCTACAAGCTGGAGACCTAGTGCAGATGATAATGGAAACCCAGGATCATCAGACACCACTTCTTTCAACGGTGGAGATCTAATCAATTATGCCTTAGGCAATAATACTGATAATGTAATTCAATATAGTATTATTGATGACCTTGAAAATAACACTAAATCTCTCTTATGTACTATCACTCGAAATATAGTGGCTGATGACGCAATCATATCTATTCAATTTTCTTCAGACATGAAAGTTTGGTATGATGGAAAATTCTTATCTGATTCTTTATCGTCTCAGCAGAAAAGTAGTATCTCTTGGAAATCAAACTCTATAGACATTGATTCTGTAAAGCAGAATTTTGCACGGCTAAAGATAGAAATTCGTTAATTTTACTATTAAAAGTATTCCTAATGATATTAGCCCTTGAAAGTTCCTGCGATGAGACTGCGGCTGCAGTTTTATCTCCACCTTCAAACCTACTATCAAGCATAGTCTCCTCTCAAGCGAAAGAACATGAACCTTACGGCGGCGTTGTTCCTGAACTTGCTTCAAGAAATCATTTAGTTTTATTAAGACCTACCGTTGAAAAAGCACTAGTATCTGCAAACGTCACCTTTGATAAAATTGAAGCTTTTGCTGCAACTTCAGGACCCGGTCTATCCAGCTCCTTATTAATTGGAAATACTGCAGCTAAGGCGCTTTCACTTTCAAGTCAAAAACCTTTCATCGCCATCAATCACATGGAAGGACATTTGTGCTCTCCTTTCCTAGATATTGAAATTAAACCTCACATTGGATTGATTGTTAGTGGCGGACATACACTTCTAGTTAAAGTAAAACAATTTGATGATTACAAAGTCGTTGGAAATTCTCTTGATGATGCAGCTGGTGAAGCCTTTGATAAGGTTGGCAAAATGCTTGGACTGTCATATCCAGGAGGACCAGAAGTCGAAAAATCTGCACTTAAAGGTGACTCCAAGCGCTTCAATTTTCCAAGAAGCATGCTTAGCAGCGGCGACCTTAACTTTAGTTTCAGTGGAATAAAAACTTCTGTACTCTATAAATTAAAAGAAATAGGTACACCTGATAAACAAACTATCTCAGACCTATGCGCATCGTTCCAAGCAGCAGTTATTGAAATTTTAGTGACGAAAGCTTTGAATGCTGCCAAATTATATAACTTACCTAGAATTGCCCTCAGTGGAGGAGTTGCATGCAATGGCTCTCTTAGAGATTTAATTAAGAAAAAAGCCTCTGAAGGAGGGATAGAATTGTTTGTCGTTGATAAAAATTATAGTACGGATAATGCAGCTATGATTGCAAGAGCCGCATCAGAAAGATTTATTAGAAAACAATTTAGCTCGCTAGAGAGCGACGTAAATCCAAACCTTGAAATATAGACTTTCTAAGATTCACCTCCAAGTAAGCCAATTATCTTTTTAGTCTCTGAGAAAATTCTTTTCCTAATCGAATCGGCTTTTAATGAGAATCCTCTTTGTAGACTTTCATACTCTTCTTTACCTTGATCAGTTTCTATTTTTACAGGAGCATATCCGAGAGGTTTCAAATCGTATGGACTGGCTCTCATGTCTAGTTCTCGAATTTCTGCAGCAAGCAAAAAAGCATCTGCTATAATCTCAGAAGACAACCATGGACTTAACTTATACGCCCACTTATAAAGATCCATATTGGTATGAAGGCAGGCAGGTTGTTCATATTTTTCTCTAGTCTCTATACTAAGATGAGTAATGTTTTTTGGTTTTGCTTCAGGAGAGAAAAAACGGAATGCATCATAGTGACTGCAACACAACTTTTGGCTATCTAAAAAAGTTTTGACTTTTTCAGGGCTCATTCTAAGAGGATATTTCTCATGCCTAATTTTTGATAATGGAACACTATAAACCATCGCCCACTCGTGGAGCCCATAACACTTAAAGATACCAGGACGACGTGATGTGGATTCCATCAAATCATGAATCCATACTAGTTCTTTTTTTTGCCTGTTTGTCATGGTGGAAAGATCTAAAAAACATATTTTATCAGCAATTTTAAAATGCTTATCTAGAGGAGGTTTTTCAATTTCGACTTCTAAGGCTAAATTAATACCAGGACTCCATTTCAGAAGCTGTCCCGGACGGTAGCTATAATAAGTAAATAGAAAATCAACTACAGGGTGAGCTTGGCCTCTTGCGCGTCGAGATCTAAAATCATTCACAAAAGGTGAAATCTTTTTTTCATGGACTGCAATCTTTTCTTTCCATACAGATTGGCAGAGAGTATTCATTATAGTCTTGGTTGAATGTTGATCTATATATTTAATTAAATCAGACAAAGAAGTGTTATATTTGAACAAACATTAAAAACATACTTTTTTACCTCCACATAGAATCTTTTAAAATAATACAAAATGAATAAAAGCGAAAAAAAATTTCTCTTTGAGCTCCTCTCAGCGCCTAGTCCTACCGGTTTTGAAACAGAAGGACAAAAGGTCTGGGTAAAGCATATGAAAAAATACGCTCAAAGCGTTAATAATGATTCCTATGGAACCGCTTGGGCAACAATAAAAGGGAAATCCACAAAATCTCCTATAATTATGCTAGAAGCACATGCCGATGAAATCGGCTACATAGTTAAACATATTAGTAAGGACGGCTTTCTAAGAATAGACCGAGTAGGTGGGTCAGATGCCGCAACAGGAAGAGGAAGACGTATCCACATCCTGGGAGACAAAGGGCATGTCAAAGGTATTATTGGAAATACGGCCATTCATCTTCGTAAAGATTCACTTGGTAATGAAAGAGCCCCCAAAATTCATGACCTTTACGTTGACGTGGGAGCAAGTTCTGCGAAAGAAGTCGAAAAGCTTGGGCTAAGAGTAGGACACCCTGCAGTCTACGCAGATGAGCCAGAGGAATTCACTAAAGGCAAAATCGTGAGTAGAGCACTAGATAACCGCATCGGAGGATTTATTATTGCTAGGGTTATGAATGAACTCTCTAAAATGAAAACGAAATGTTCATCCACTGTTCATTGCGTGAACTCTGTTCAAGAAGAGATAGGAGGCCATGGTGCAACGATGATAACTAGGAGACTAATGCCTGATGTAGCTATTTGTCTTGATGTAACCCATGCAACTGATACTCCTGGGATCGACCATTCCATCCACGGAGAAATAAAAATGGGTGAGGGCCCTTCAGTAACGCACGGAACTTGCAATCACCCTAACGTTATAAAAAGAATCCTGAATGTCGCTGAACAAATTAAAATACCTATCCAACATGAATCAAGCTCAAGATATAGCGGGACTGATACTGATAATATTTCATATACAGGAAAAGGAATTCCAAGCGCGTTAGTTTCACTACCACTTCGATACATGCACTCAGTTGTTGAGGTGGTGGACTTAAAGGATGTAGAGAAGGTGGTTTCTTTATTGGTAGGATTTGTAAAGTCCGTAAAACCTAGTGATTGTTTTGATATAAAACTCTAAATATTATTTACTATCAATCTAAGAAGTTGATTTTTCCAGCAGCACGGTCCATAGCGGCGTGCTGCTCATCTGTACACGCGGAATCAGTCGGAGCATCTGCCGAATTATCATTTGGTGAGATTAGAGATTTATCTAACATATAGGCTTCGACCTCATCTCCGCTAACGTCTGGTAGCATAACATCATTAACAACGACACATGGAGAGAGAGGCTGACCACTTTTTTGTTCCATTTCCCAACGGAAGGCAGGATTAGCAATAATATCTTTCTCTTCATATTCAAGATTGTGCTTCCTCATTATTGCTCTCACACCCTCACTCCAGCCACAATGTGTTTTAAGGTATGCAGTTATCTCAATTTTTTCTTCTGACATCATGTACAATACTTTAATTAAAATTAAATCAATCGAATGTTAAGGGATTTCTTCACCAGAACCAGTATATCTCCACTCTAGCACCCTTGATCCTGAAATTATCGCCATTCCTTCAGTGTCAAAAGTACCAAACAAACTCGTTGTTGGATAGGTTACAGTGGCAGTCCAGTAAGGTTTACCTTTCCACATCCGAGGTCTCGCCGGCCCCCATAGCTTTATCTTCCCGAGTGTTATTTCGTTCACTTCCTTTCTTTGTATACTTGAAACCAGAGCAGAGTAACCCTTGCCAGAGCGTTGTGGCGGAGGACCAAGATCAACCTTATATTTTTCCATCTCTTCTGAGGTCATTGGTCTGACTGCATCATCGCCATAACCATAAAGAACTGGTTCCGAGTTATCAGAATCATCAATATCAGAGTTAAAAGGAGGGTCAGTTTGATCTGGATCAGAAGGATCTATTGGTTCACTATCAATTTCTGAATCATTATCGTCCTCATCTACAACTACGAGGGGCTTTGGTTTCTTGGGCTCTGGAGGGCGCTTAAATTCTTCCCTATATTGTCTTAGCTTCAATGCCGTATCAATTTCATTAGATTTAGTAAGCATTAATTGAATCTCAGCAAGGCCTCTATCAGCTAGATACAAAGCCTCTCCATCTCTACTTCTTTTAAGATTGTTTACCCTTTTAATAAATTCATCGTACTGCGCACGCATTTTCTTAACATAATCTGGCGCCCCTTCTATTTCTTTGGACCGCCTGGTATCATTTGCTTTAATCCTTAGAATTTCACCTTCTAGAGCTTTGGTAGCTCGAACCGCCCCGATCTTCTCCATTCGAGCCTTTGCCACTCCAAGTGCATCAGAATATTTCTCATTTAATTTCGAAATATATCCAACGTGCTGCTCTTTGTTTGCATCAATTGATTCTTTATATTTTTCAAGTGGAACCAATTGGCCAGCAGATAAAAAATCTGGCATCAAATTTTTAGCATTAACCAGCGAAAGCGAATTCACGCCAAAAAACAATAGTGAAACTGACACCCAAAAAGTGAGAATAACTTTTTGAAAAATTTTGTAATTAAACATTGTATTAATATAACGAAACTGGTTAGAAAAATTTCCTAAATTTTTGTTATTTTAATTAATTTTGTATTTTATTACAGGTTGATCAAATGAAATCATAAACAAAGGCTAATTATCTTCATAACTAGCTAGCCTTTCAGCACCTTCACTACGCAATTTATTCTCCCATCGTTCAATGGTGTCACTCCTAAAAAATAGTGATTTGACATCCTCAAGTAAGAGATAAACACATGGAACAAGAAATAAAGTAATTGCAGTTGCAAACAAAATACCAAATCCCAAAGATATCGCCATGGGAATCAAAAATTTGGCCTGCAAATCAGTCTCAAATAACATCGGGCTTAAACCAGCAAAAGTGGTGAGAGATGTTAGTACAATTGGCCTAAATCTCGAAGCTCCTGCCTCCCAGGCCGCTTCAATAACAGAACTACCCTTAATTCTATGCCTATTTACATAATCAACTAGCACAAGACTGTCATTAACAACAACACCTGAAAGTGCAACTATTCCACACATCGACATGATACTAATATTAGCACCCATTAAAATATGACCAAGAATCGCTCCTACAATTCCAAAAGGAATGACACTCATGACTATAGTGGGTTGTATGTACGAGCCCAAAGGTATCGCCATTAGCACAAAAACCGCTAACAAGGCAAAAATAGAACTCGATTTAAGTTCCTCCATACTCTGAGCCTGATCTTTTTGTTCACCATAGAATTCATATTTTATTCCAGGAAACATCTCACTAAATTTCGAAAGGGTTGTTTGATCTAGAGTTCTTCTGGCTTGATTCGCGTTAGCTTTGGGATTTCCTCTATCAATGTCAGCTGCGATTCTTATCGCTCGAAGCCGCTCAGTTCTTCTTATAACTGATTTACTACGACCCTCTTCGAGTTTTACTAATGCAGAAAGAGGCACTTTATCACCACGAGTAGTTCTAATTTTCATTTTCTCAACATCATCGATAGAAACTCGGTTCTCTTTGGGGTATCGAACCATGACCTTAACCTCATCCCTTCCTCTCTGTAAACGTTGTACCTCTTCACCATAAAAGGCCTGTCTCATTTGAATACCTACATTTGATAATTTCAGTCCAGTGGACTCGCCTTCAGGTAACAGCGACTTCAAGGAAACTTGTCTTTTACCCAAAACATTAGAATCACTAATATCAATAACTCCTTCGATATTATTTAACTCCCTCTTCACCAGTTCTGTAGCTTTGAGTAATTCCTCAAAGTTATTACCTGATAATTCAAGGTCAATAGCGTTGCCTGACCCTGCTGACTGACTTTGAAAAGAAATTTCTGAGGCTCCTGGTATACCTCCGGTAATTTTACGCCACTTAGCTGCTAGCTGTCTCGCTGTAACGCTCCTCTCAGAGGCTGGCAAAAGTTCGATTGCTACCTCACCAAGATTGTCGCCCTTGGGAGTAATAGGAGTAAAACCAGTCTTAAAGGGCTGAGAACCTACGGTAGCCAACATATTCAAAATTAGAGGCTTACCAAATTCCTTTTCATATTGTTGATTTAGTTTGTTTGCAGCCTCTTCAACTCTTGAAACAGCCTCGGAGGTAGTCTTAAAGGCCACCCCTTCAACCATTTTTATTTTAGTGGAAATTATTTCAGCCTCTACCTCTGGGAAGAATTCCCACTTTATTCTTTCACCAACAATTAGTCCTACAGATATTAGAAATAGAGAAATAAAAATAGTTACCACTAAATATCTTCCTCGAAGAGCCAATTTTAACGTGGGCCGGTAGAATTTATCAACGAATTTTTCCATCCCTTGAGATATTTTTGACTGAATTCTCGAAAATAAATTTTGCTCTTGATCAGGTTTAAACGGCTTTAATAAAGCTAAGTGTGAGGGAAGAATTAATTTCGACTGAATTAAAGAAAACAATAAAGTTGGAATCACTATCCAGGGTATATTTCTCCATATCTTGCCACTCACACCACTAATACCCAACATCGGAGTGAATGCAGCAACAGTCGTTAAAACCCCAAAAATAACCACCACGCCAACCTCATGAGTGCCTCTCCAAGAAGCAAGTTTAGGATCTTCTCCTAAACGCATCCTTCTGTAAACATTTTCACCAACAACAATTGCATCATCCACAACTATTCCCAAGACAAGGATGAAAGCAAAAAGAGAGATCATGTTGATGGAAATGTCCGTAACCGGCATCATCCAAATCGCTCCAGTAAATGATATCGGAATACCAATCGTTACGAGTATCGCTAAACTAGGTCTAAGAAATAACGATAGTATAACTAGAACCAAAATTAACCCCCAGATTGCGTTCTTTTTTAGTAGGTTAAGCCTACCTTCTAGGAAGCGGGAATTATCATTCCATATTTCAACTGAAACGTCCGAGGGAAGTTCTTTTTTAACAGTTTGAAGATAATCTCTAGCCGCTCCTGCGACCTTAAGAGTGTCTTCATCTCCAACTCGAAAAACTTGTAAGGTAACCGTATTTTTTCCATTAAAACGACTAGTAAGATCAATGTCTTCAAAGCCATCAATCACGTTTGCTATACGAGATAATGGAACAATGGTTCCATCTCCACGAGAAATGACTGATATCTTTTCAAATTGCTCTGCATTGTATCGCTTTGACTCAGTCTTTATTAATATTTCTCCAGCCTCAGTACGCACCGCTCCACCCGGCAAGTCAATAGATGAAGCCCTAACTGCATTGGTAACATCATCAAATGAAACACTATATGCATTCATCGCATCCTCTGAAAGTTCTATTGATATCTCATAAGGACGAATTCCAGAAAGCTCAACCTGACTAACCCCGCCAACTCCACCAATAGATGATAAAAATCCATCCAACCAAGTTTTAGGTTTTGGGGGCACATAGGATAACATGCCGTCTCGAATTCTATCAGCATATCCACGAAGAGTGAGTTCATCAGTTTCTGCTGAAATAGCAATGGTAAGAACCTGATTTTTAATGAGAACCTCTTCATAGACTGGAGACTCAATGTTTTCTGCAAAATTATCGATAGCATCTACTCTCGTCTTCATATCATCGAGAACATCTCTGACAGCAAATTCACTCGAAACCTCAACATAAACAACTCCATAAGAATTGGCTGCTGTAGACCTCATCACATCCACTCCCTGAAGGTCCCTTATTGCTTCCTCAATTGGAATACAAACCCCCTTTTCAACCTCTTCAGGGGTTGCCCCGGGGTAAGGGACACTTACAGCAACAACACTAGTTGAAGTTTCTGGAAAAATTTCTTTCTTAAGTTTTACCCACGTGGAAATACCAGCTGCTAATATTGAGACCATCAAAAAATTGGCCGCAACATTATTACGAGAAAACCATTTTATTAAATTACGCATTAATTCAAATCGCTGAACCCATTAATCTACTAAAACTGATTCGTCATAAATATTAACTTTCATTCCTTCAATAGCATTTGGAATGGGAGTCGTTACAATTCGATCTCCTTTTGAAATCCCTTCACTTATGATGACTTCTTCTCGACTGGATCTAATAATAGTAACTTCCTTGAAAGAAACAGTATCATTTTCTAAGGCAATTATTATCCTATTCTTTCCAATAAGAGCACCCCTTGGAACTGAATACGTGTCCTTAATTTTCTTTCCAAAAAGTTTTGCTTTTAAATAAATTCCTGGAACTAAAAATTTATTCTTTAACTCAGAATTTTCTATACTAGCAACTAAAAATATGGACTGACTCGAACGATCCACTTGTGATTCAGTTCTTAATAATTGACCTGTCCATTTATACTGAGCGCCTGCTATATCAGTTTGAAAACTTACTTCTGATGAAAAATCGAACTCCACAAAATCATAATCACTAATAGAAACAGGAAGTCGAATCTCGTACTTATCTGCACTATATATTGAACCAATGGTTGTTCCAGGACTTAAGAGAGATCCTAATTCGATATTGGTATTCTTAATTTTAGACTCGTAAGGGCTACGAATTTTTGTTCTTTCTAAATCTCTTTCAGATTTCTCAAGAGCTGCTTTAGCTGCTACGACTCGCGCCAACGCAGTTTCTAATTGAGGTTTTCTTAGTACAAGGTCATTGGGATCTTTTCCTTTACCTAAAGCTTCCCAATCTCTAGAAGCTTGCTGGGAGAGTGCTCTTTCTTTAATTAGATAAAGCTTTGCTTCTGCAAGCTCAGAATTAGCTTTAGCTTGAATCGCCTCATAATCAGAACTGTCTATCTCCAATATAACTTGACCCTCTTGAAATCTTTGCCCCACCTCAAATTCAGGAGATAAAAATTTTACTCTACCCCCAACTTCAGAGGCTAAATCAGTAACATGAACCGGCTCCACAACACCCTGTGATTCTATGACAACCTGATGTTCAGTAGGCTCAGCTAGCCATACCTCAACGGTACTAAAAACTGCCTGCCTTTGAACTGTTTCGGCAACTGGCTTAGTCGCTACAAGACTATAAAAAACAAGTATGCCTATTAATCCTACTATAAAAACTGCAGTAATCTGGGCCCATTTTTTCATTATTTTATTTTCAAACTTCCTCCTAAACTTAAGTGTAAATTAATACGATTATCTAAACGTAACCTATCAAGCTCTAAAACCTGAGAACTAACACTCAGCATCTGCCGTTGAGTTAAAAGTAAATTCATTGAGGTTCCGATGCCGTTTTTAAATTCTGCTAACGCTCTTTCGTAAGATTTTATTAGATTACCTTTTGCGTTATTCATAGCCTCCCATCGACTCTTTAGAACCACCTCATTATCCAGACAATTTTCGACATCTTTGAGAGCCTCAAGAAACATGTTTTGATAATCTAGTTCAGCATCAGATTGATTTACTTTTCTAATCTTCAGGTTTGCTAAAACTTCACCACCACGAAAGATGGGAGCTCCCGTTTGACCTGCTATATTCCATATACCTGCAGTTGTATCAGCAATATACTTTAGGGATTCGGTCGCCGTTCCAGCACTACCAGTCAAAGATATTTGTGGCAATAAAGCTAGCCTAGCCTCTTTTATTCGTCTATTGGAAGCAGCCAATTTTCTTTCTACCGCTCTAAGGTCAGACCGACGGAATAATAAATCTGATGGCATCCCTGGAGGTGGAGGTGCAGGTAATAAAGGAAGGACGCCTGAGATTTTAATGTCACCTTTTGGATAACGACCCATAAGGATTTCCAGCTGCCTTGCTGCCGCCCTGGACTGGGCCTTTCTCTCTGAAAGTAACGCCTCAGCAACTTTTACATCAGAGGAGGCTAAATAAACTTGAGATGCTTTACCGTTACCCGATTCATAGGCAGACTGTATCAATTGACGAGTGTCTTTAAAACTTTGTAAACTTGAAGTAGCCAGCGCAACCTGTTGCTCAGCACCAAGCATTCCAAACCATATTTTTGCAGTTTGACCAGCAAGTGAAGATCTAAAGCTCTGTAGCTCTTCAAAAGTTGCCTCATATTCAGCAATATTAGCCTCTTGTCCTGCTTTAACCCGACCCCACAAATCGACTTCCCAATTCATATCTAAAGATAGGCCATAAGCATTAAATAATGACTTTGAAAGTTGGGGATCAGCATCACCAAAAGGTAACCCTAAGAAAGCCTGCTGGTTTCTTTGACCTCCAACCCCTGCAGCAAATTTTGGAAAACGATTAGAAGCCGTAATTTTGGCACGTGCCGCAGCTCTCCTTACGTTGTTTGCCGCTTTTTGTAAGTCCTTGTTATTTTTAAGAACCGCCCTGATAATATTTCCTAAGTCTTTGTCCTTTGAAATTTCTTTTATCCAATTCTCATTCGAGGGAACCTCATCCAATTTGGAATAATATGCAGAAGGAGTCGAAACTCCATCAACTTGAGATATTTTATCTGGGGAATTAGCAGCGCATCCAGAAAAAATCATTAAGATAATAATACCCAAAAAATAATTAATACACTTACCTAATATACTAAGAGGCACCCTGATCAAATTTTTCATGATACTAATTTGAGCTCATCCCCGCAGTTAAAAAAGATACCAACTCTGACTTCAAAACATTAGGAGAAGAAGGGTACAAGGAACCACCTGAAGCCAATAAAAGATTTTCATAATGAAACAATGAATGAGCTAATGCTCCTGCCATGAACATTACCTTTAAGTGAGCAGAGTCCGAACTGAGCCCAGGAATAGCTCTTGTGAGAGAACTGACAAACTTCGCAAGGACTTCAGGAAATTGTCTGATAATAATGCTAGAAACTCTTTCATCACGAGAAGCAATACATCTACTTATTAACTTATAGTACTTGTTGTCAGCTCCTACGTCAGCACTGGTAACATCAAATACAGGGTCAATGAAAGCATGTATTATTGCTTTTAGAGAATTAGTAGAGTTAAAATCAATTCCACCTAACTGCTCTAATCTTTTCTCATTAACAGGCCCAACAATATCTTCAACTACAGCCAAAATAAGCTCTTCCTTAGAACCAAAATGATAATTAACTGCAGCAAGGTTAGCATTAGCACTTTCAGTTATCATTCTCAGAGAAACGGAATCAAAACCTCTTTCAGCAAAAAGCTCTCCTGAAACCTCAATTAACCTACCCCTAGTTGAATTTAGGGCAGGTTTGTTTAGTGGTTCTAAGCTGAGGGACATAAAAAATAAATTTTAATCAAACATACGTTTGATTAATAAAGGATTACTGGCTTCTATAACGATTAAAATCAAATATTGAGTTTAATAAATGAAATAAAATTTTCTTTCTGCTCACTTGTAAAAGAGAATTAATTAAATAATTTTTCTTTACTATTAAGACCTTTAAATAAAAAAACTAAAAAAATCCAGATGCCTAATAATTTTTCATGGGAAACAAGATTCAAAGAACCCTTTAATAAGAGTATTGAAAAGTACCGATCCGGAAAAAGCTCACTTGAAGATTTTTTTGACGATTC
>MDTB01094853.1_pt1 | contig 11866 bp, 12 predicted proteins | sample 811161 | NCBI WGS metagenome assembly MDTB01 (sample SAMN05326650, study PRJNA326480) | marine metagenome | isolation source: seawater | place: Mediterranean Sea | collected 2009 | reverse complement strand
AGCCTCAATAATTCTCAATGTTTGATTTGCATTGCAGATTAGAGGTAAAAGTATTCCAGCTAATAGTACCCATAACGTATAGCATTTTTTAATCATTTCATTCTCATTTTACTTAACAGCATTTAAGTTATTTTTAATTTTATGAATAGCGTTGAGCAGTTTTGATCAAACTAGATATCATCTCATTATCAATTTCTAATACCACTTCGTAAGTGTCTGAACCAGTGGGATTTATCCTTACTGTTCTTGCTCCACGAATAGTTCCAGTGACCATGCCTCTGAAGGTATCATTTTGTACCATTAGATCTATCACAGTTGTATTACCCTCAACTTTAAGGCCATGAATTTGCTCGGCGAGTTCCCGCATTGCTGCCATTCGAGCGGATCTGATTGCCATTAACCGCTTTTGATTTTCGGATTTTCCTGGTTGCGAAGAAACTACAGCATATCCAACTGCACTTATCGTGGGTATTTCAGCTACACTGGCATCTAAAGCTTCATTTATTGCTGCTACATCTGCCATTGAGGAGTTATCATTGTTTGTGCTGAGAATTTCGACAGATGGACCAACAGCAGTTGCTTTGTTTTGACTTTGAGTGAAAGTTTCACTGTTTAGCAAATTGCTTTGACAGCTGGTTAGAAAATTGAAAGAAAGCAAAATAGTAAAAGCTAAGATTACATGGCGAGACATTTTATTACTCCACATTAGGATAAAACTAAGTTGAGGGAAAGTTGCAAAATGTATGCCATAAGACATTTATAGATAATTTTTACTTTAGGAAGTGCTTTTTGGCATTACTTTTGCCTTACCTTATCTCAAAGGGTTTTGAGTTAAATGTGTGATAAAGTATTATTTTGGGTTAAAGTAATGATATTAAATGAAAAAAACAATTATTTCTATGCTGACATAGTTCCAGCCTTAAAGCAAGCGTTGGGAGGTAAAGTGTCATGAATCCGACAGTTACATCTTCATTGCCTCAAAGTTTTGGTGGGTTTGCCAAGGCGGGAGTTCTACCATTGGGAATTCTAGCCATAGTGACAATGATGGTTTTGCCTCTTCCTGCTTTTTTACTAGATGCATTTTTTGTAACAAATATCTTGGTTTCTTTGGTCGTATTGATGGTTGCTATGCATACTTACAGACCATTAGATTTTTCTAGTTTTCCAAGTTTAATTTTAATAGCGACGATTTTACGACTTGCCTTAAATGTGGCTTCCACAAGGGTCGTTCTAAGTAAAGGGCATACAGGTAGTGATGCCGCAGGTAAGGTGATCGAGGCATTTGGTAATTTTGTTGTGGCGGGTAATTACGTTGTTGGAATTTTTGTTTTTGTCATTTTAGTCATCATTAACTTAGTGGTTATAACAAAGGGTGCTGGAAGAGTTTCTGAGGTGACCGCAAGATTTACCTTGGATGCCATGCCTGGTAAACAAATGGCCATTGATGCTGATTTGAATGCAGGTATACTGACACCAGATGAAGCTAAGGAAAGAAGAGAAGATTTATCACTTGAATCGGATTTCTACGGTTCTATGGATGGTGCTTCTAAATTTGTAAAAGGTGATGCTATAGCAGGTATATTGATACTTGTTATTAATGTTGTTGGAGGCTTGATTATTGGTATTACCCAGTATGATCTGTCCGTTGCAGATGCTGCTCAAACATACACCTTGCTTTCAATCGGTGATGGGTTGGTTGCACAGATACCATCCTTACTTTTAGCTATTGCAACCGCTATAATTGTTACAAGAGTATCTGCCACTACTGATATGGCAGAGCACATTGGAGATCAGATTGGTCTATCAAGGGCGTGGCTTCCTGTTTCTGGCGTATTACTATTAATTGGGTTCGTTCCAGGAATGCCAAATTTGTTGTTTTTATCTGCTGCATTAGTGGCTGCAGGTGTGGGCTTCATAACTAGGAAGAAAGAAAATGATATTGTTCATGCTAATGAAATCGCTGAGATTGAAGAGAGAGCACCTTTGGAAGAAGATGAACATAGGATTTCTCTCTCAGATGTTACGGACTATTCTCCAGTTTCAATTCAGCTTGGTTATGGCTTGGTAGAGATGGTTGCCGACGATACTGGTGGACCCCTTATTAATCGAGTAACTGGAATTAGGCGTCAAATTTCCAAGTCTCTTGGGTTTGTTGTTCCTGCAGTTAGGATACGAGACGATCTTACTTTGGAAGCAAATCAGTATCGGATCCGAATTGGCCAGACGATAGTAGGAGAAGATAAGATTTTTCCTGATCGGAAATTAGCTATTCCGGGTGATGATATAAATGTTAAGATTGCTGGAATATCTGTGAAAGATCCTTCGTTTGGAATGGATGCTTTGTGGATACTTCCAGCTCATCAGGCAGATGCTGAAGGTAAAGGCTACGTCGTCGTAAATCCAGAATCTGTGATGGCGACACACCTAAGTCAACTTATTAATAAGCATGCTGGACAGTTGATTGGTCAGGATGATGTTCAGGAGTTGCTGGACAATCTGAACGAAACATCTCCAAATTTAGTTCAGTCAGTGGTTCCAAAGTTAGTTCCATTACACATTTTAACAGGTATTTTGAGGGAATTATTGAATGAACGAGTGCCAATAAGCGATCTCAAGAGAATCTTAGAAGTTTTACCTAGCCTTCTTGCCAAGAATTTAAATATTGTTGAAACAGCCGAGGCATTGCGACCTGCGTTATCAGGACTTCTTATTCAGCAAGTCGTACCTTTGAATGAAACCTTACCAATAATTACTTTTGACTCTGAGTTGGAACATATGCTGATTACAATGTCGCGACAGAGTGGAGAAGAAGGTTTAGTACTGGATGGAAGTTTAGCAAAAAAGCTACTTCAAAATATATCAGATACTTCACAAAAATTTAGTGCTGAAGGAAAACAAGCCGTTTTGGTTGTTTCACCAGAAATTAGGCGTCAAATTTCTCATATTACCAAGCAACATATCGACGATCTTCTAGTGCTGGCGTTTACGGAATTACCAGAGCATAGAAAAGTTAATATAGTAGCAACAATAAGCAGTGAAGCTTGAATTTAAATCCAGGGAGTATACGACATGACAAAAATAAAAATAACTGCTAGAGACTCTACCACTGCTTTGGATGAAGTTTCAAAAAAGTTAGGTGCTGATGCTTATATATTGTCGACTACGTCCAATCAGGATGGTGTCGAGATTGAAGCAACCAATGATCTGCAAGAAGTGAAAAAACTCGCGGCACCGCAGAGGAAGGCTTTTTCGGGGGTAATAGAGAAGGAACTGAATAATGTATCTAAGTTCCCAGTTAAGATGAATCCTAAAAGCAACGTTAAAACTTATCCTAGAATTAATTTTGGTCAATCGGATAGCTTACCCAAAGTTGAAATTTTGGAAATTCAGAGCAATTTGAAGAAGATACAGGAACAATTGAACGGCATGTTTTTAACAGATATTAATGGTCTTAGTGTTGAGCTGGGACAGTCAATTTCGATAAAACTTAATCAGGCTAAATTTGAGCCTGAGGTCATTAAAATGCTAAGACCCTCCTTTGAGGGTTTGAATTACGAAAGAGGTCGCAAAGCTTTTATGAAAGCAATTGCGGAAAAATTAAGTGCTCCTTCGAGCCAAGTTGGTCATAGCTTTATTCTTGGGTTATCCGGAGTGGGTAAGTCTACACTTGCGGCTAAAATGGCTGCCTTGAGAAATGTGGGAGGATCCAAAAATAATTTGGTTTTGGCTTCGCTGGATAACGATCAAAATAATTTGAATGAAACGCTGCGCTCGTTTGCGCGCATGTTAAATATTCCGATGATCAAATTAACTAATGACAACGCCATGGAAACTTTAGTCAACGTTAAAGACAATGTAATTATTGATGTGTCGATGAAACCAACAGACTCCTTTGAGATAATTGAGGCGTTAAAGAAATTCTGGGGGCCCAAAAATGTGGAAACAATTTTGGCGATAAATGGAAGTGCAAATCAGAATACAATAAAGAAGCAAGGATCGTTTTTTTCCAAACTTAAACCAAATGTGGCAATAACAAAATTAGATGAATGCGAGATTTCAGCAAGAGAAGTGTCCCAATATCTTTTAAGTGATTTTAAAATAAGTTATTTAACTGGATCAAAATCCATACTTGGTGATTTAGCAGTTTCAAATAAAGAAATATTAGAACAGTATTTTATTGAAAATTGTTGAATTGACACTAAAGTACGAATAATGAAAGAAAGTTAAAATGGCAATTTCTATTTCGATAGCAAGTGGAAAGGGTGGGGTAGGAAAGACTAGTATAGCGGTCAATCTAGCCCTTACCATGGCAATGATGGGATCTCGAGTAGCATTATTTGATGCAGATTTCGGATTGGCTAATTCGCACCTGTTGCTTGGCTTAAAACCAGGGAAAACTTTGAAAGATTCTCTGAAGTCTAATAACTTAAGCGATGTAACTATGATTGGACCTCACGGTCTTAAATTGTTCTCCGGAGGCAATGGTTTAGTAGAAATGCTCAATTTGGATCAAAATACCCGTTATAATGTGATTAGAGGGTTTGATTCAATAGCCAAGGATTGTGATATTTTTCTCATTGATACGCCAGCAGGCGCTTCAGATAGTGCTTTAACTTTTATTAATGCTTCTGATAAAATCTTGATCGTGTTGGTGGGCGAACCAACAAGTTTCATGGATGCCTACACGTTAGTGAAAGCGGCAAGTTTGGAAGGTGGGGCTAAAGAATTTTCAATTGTTGTAAATATGGCAGATAGTGAAAAACATTCAATGGAGATTTTTAGAAAATTTAAAAAGACCGTTATACGATTTCTGAATGTCAATTTAAGTTACGCAGGTTACTTACCTCAGTCTAGAACTTTGAGAAACTCAATTATTACCAGAAAACCAATGGTCCTTAATAATTCAGGAAGTAAAGAAGCACTTTTAATAAAATTGATGTCAAAGGAACTTCTTCGCTCGCAAAATAATTTTCCATCTGGTATAAAGTTTTTTAACAACAACTCAATTTAACTAAGGTAATCCCAGAGATGCAAAAAAATTATCAAGAAGCTGCTGTAGGGACAGATGAATTGATTACCCAAAATTTGGGTTTAGTTAAAAAAATTGCTTGGCATTTGCACGGACGGGCACGTGGTGCTTTGGAAATAGAGGATGTAATTCAAATTGGATACACGGGACTTGTTGTTGCAGCAAATAATTATGTGGTTCAGGAAGGTGTTCCCTTTTCAAGCTACGCTTCGATAAGAATTAGAGGTGCAATAATTGATTTTTTCCGAAAAAACTCAAACCTGTGTAGAACGACAATTCAAATGCAACAGAAAGTGAAAGCTGCTGAAACTTCTTTAAGACAATCATTAAGTCGGGAGCCTCTGCCTGCCGAAGTAGCTAAAGCAGCTGGGTTAAGTGACTCAGAATATAATGAGTGGCAACATGCTTTTGCGGCAAACGTGCATCAATCGCTTGATCAGGTTTATGATGAATTCTCAATATTTTTTGTTTCAGAGGAGGATGGGCCTGAGAAAAAACTTGAGACTGATCAATTAAAGAGAACTCTAAGATCTGTCTTGGGTAGATTGCCTGAGAAAGAGTTGTTAGTCATACAATTGTATTATGTGGAAGAACTCAATATTTATGAGATAGCTGAAGTACTTGATGTGACTACTGGTCGAGTTTCTCAAATAAAAAAATCTGCAATTGGAAAACTTAGAGATTTAATTAAGAAAGAAGAGATAGGAAATAAGTAACCTTGCTGAAGGATGACCAATATACAAAAGTTATTCAAATGTCTGTTCACACAACAGAGCTGCAAATATTAGGTTTAGATTTTAAAGAAGAGTTACAAATATCTTGCTCGTTGATGAATATAGCACGTGGCAACTGTAATATTAGGGTCAGATCAGTAAATGATAGGAACTTGACCAACGTCGGAAAGTTAGAAATATCAATCGTTCGGCCAGTTATGAATGGGGAAATCTATCTGAGTGTGGACAAATTTTGCAAAATAAAAGATCTGTTCAGGACTTCTTTTCCAAGGCCCGTCATAATGATTCTTCTTCTAGATCAAGCTTTACTAGTTAATAAAGTTGGTGATCTGATATTGGACAAGGAAAAAAAGGTTGAGATTTTGGATTTATCTTGGAATATCCCCCTTAATTAGCTGGTGAACTTATTAGTAATTTCAATTTCTGCTTGCATGATTCTTGCTGCACCATTAAAGGCCTGTTGAGCCCGAATTAATGAAACTAATTCATTTGTAATATTGACATTAGACATCTCTAGACTTCCGGCCTGGATCTCACCAAATCCGCCAGTCATTGCACCTCCTAATTGGGCCTCTCCTGACTTATCTGTTGCCATATATCTATTATTTCCAATTGATTTTAACTGACTTTCGTCATCAAATTTAGCCATTACAAATTGGCCAACAAAGACGTCTTTTGTTTGGTCATAGGTGGCTCGGACAGTTCCATCGGATGATACCACCACTTTGGATAGATATTCCAAATTTTCGGAATTTTGTATGGAGAAGGGTACTACGATTGGCTGATTGTCGATCCCTAAAACAGTAGCACCATCGGCTGTAACGACCGTCTCATTATTGTCAATCTGAAAGGAACCGTCTCTTGTGAAGGAGTTCTGTGACTCTTCAGTCTTTCCCTGTAAAATAAATAATCCAATACCACTAACAGCTAGATCAAGTGCACCACCTGTTTGTTTAAGTGATCCTTGCGAATGAAGACGTTTTGATTCATCGGTCCGACTGCCTATACCCGTTAATGTGGAAGCTCTTTGCTCATCTATAATTGAAAAGAGCTCATCGAAATCTGCTCGACTCTTCTTGAAGCCTGTCGAATTGGCGTTTGCTATATTATTAGAAACCACTGCGATTTCCTTGTTAGCAGTGTTAAGGCCACTTCTTATAATAGAGAACATGATTAAACTCCTCATTAAGTTGAGTGATTTATACAAAAATAATGCCAACAAGCAGAAAAATGTAAAATTTTTATTTTCTTAGCCGTTTCCATATTTACTTTACAAAATTTAATGAAAATATAGACTATATATGGAATTCATTAGCAACAGAGATGTAAACATGTCCAGTAAAACCAATAATGCATTGGTACCAATGCCAAAAATGCGGCCACCCGCCGTAAAAGAAAGAAAACAGAAGTCAGCTCCATTTGAATTAGTGTCTGGTAACCTTCACTTTGAGACAAGAGAGGATGTAAGAAATTTACTTCCTGATATCCTCGGAAAGGTTTTGGCAAGGATCTGGATAGACCCAATGTTTCATAGAAAATTCTCATTAGATCCTCAAGGCACATTAGAAAAAAGTGGTGTCTTCCTACCAGAAAAAATGTCATTAGAATTTCAGAAGCCAGACTCAGATAGGCCACGAATTGTAGTTTATGAGCAAAGAGAAAATTCTAAGTTCAAGCTCAGAGTATTGTATTTACAGTTAGTCATGATGGCAGGTCGTTAAATGTCCAAGCCGGCAATATGCCTTTTGGTTTATGTTTCATTTCTTTTTTCAGTGGTTATGGCAAATGAAATAAATGATAGTGATCTTGCGTTCGTTGAGGCTTCCAAAGCAGTAAAAGATAAAAATTATGTTACTGCGATTACTATATTTGAAACCCTTGCGAATAATGCTGAGCATGATGCTCAATACAATCTCGCAGTTTTGCAGAAATCAGGTAAAGGTAGACCTCAAAATTATAAAGCAGCTTTAAAATGGGCGTGGTTATCATCTTTAGGTAATATCGAGTTAGCTAATAATCTTGTGGAGGAATTAAAGGATCTGTTACCAGAATTAGTAATAAAAGCTGTACGAGAATCTGTTAAAGATTTTCTAAAACCTAGGGCGCTAGAAGGAGACTTTCCTTCGATGAAACAAATGGGAGAGTATTTTTTGATAGTACCAGAGGAGCCAGATTATCAAGAGGCTTACTTATGGTTCTTAATTGCAACAGCTTTCCAAATAGATGGAGCTATGAATAAAAGGGATGAAGTAGAGAATGAAATCGAGGCAAAGGACATAATTAAAGTGCAGGAGGCTGCATCACAATTATATAGTGAAATTTATCAGAAAATTGAATAGAGTTATTCGTAGGAGGGTGAGATGAAGATAAAGGTGCATTGGATTATTGACGGGATTGCAGACATAGAAGCAGACAGTTTAGAAAATGCTGAGAAACTTGTGAACCAGCAATTAACCGAAATCATCAATAAAAATGATGGCATTAAAAACCGTCTTGGAGCTACCTCTATACAAGGCAAAGCATATTTACCAGGTTCGGAAACTAACGATTAACAAAAGTTTTATTCCAACATACGCCAAGTTGGAAGCCACTCCAAGGCGGTTATAGAAGAGCTGTTTCGGTGCAAAGATTGTGGAGACCTGACATGATCTGAATCATGACTATGATCCTTTTCGATATCATCTGTCTTATTCTCCGCTGCCTCTGATTTTGGGAGGAACCCCCAACGAGCCTGTAATGCATTATCAATTTCCATGAAAACATTAACGACTTGGGAAAAAAAACTTTAAGAAAAAAAAAAAAAACAAAAAAAATTTAATAATTTATTTTTTTTACTAAAATATAGAAAATTTTGTCGTTTCTAAAAGTAAACATTTCACTTTTTGGTGAATATAAAAAAAAATGTTGCTACATATGGAGACGAAATGATTTCCCTGTCTAAGATTATAGATCCGCTTTCGGGTTACATAGATAAAGTAAAATCAGATACGGAAGATCGAAATTCTGAGAGGAAAAGTAGATATCCTGCTGAGTACAGTAAATATATTCAGGGACCAGCCACAATCTCTTCTGGGGAGGAAAGTACCAAGGCTGCTTATGCCAATAGACTCACGGCAGAAATTAATGAGATAATTAGTGGTCTTGCAAATGCTAGAGATGGTTTGTCGGTTTTAGATGAGGCTGACAAAGGGTATGATAGTGCCATTTCTATTCTCAATGATATGAAGTCCTTGGTATCGGTTATTGAGAATTCAGAAAAATCGCCTAACTTTCAAATTTCTACTGATTCAAATGATTTAGCAGCGTCTCTTACTGGTTACAATACGAAACTCCAAGCAGTGATAGATGATACTTTATTTAACTCTCAGAAACTATTAGACGGAAATTTTACAAATAAAACTTTCCCTCTTTGGCAAGGAGAGTCTAACCCAGCTAAAATTTCATTAAATAGTCTTACTGCAGATATGAACGCGTTCAGATCATATAGTGCCTTTGCCATTGATGGCGGAATAAACACCAGCTCAAATTCAATAATAGCAGCAAAAACTGTTACAATTGCTGCTGGGGATGGAACTGCATCTGTTACACAAGTTGCTGGCGAGTCTGCTGCAACAATGGCATCAAGGATAAATAATACGAATTTAAATCCAGACACCAAAATGGGAGTAACGGCTTTACCCCGAACAGCAGTTAGATTGAATGATCTCACAAGTGCAGGAACAATTTCAATGTCAATTGTCACGGATAGCACAACTAGTTCTGGTGTGGGGACTGGCAACATCGTTATTTCTGATAAGACCAATCTAACAGCTCTCATGACTGCTATTAATGACATTGCCATTAGTACAGACGTGGTTGCGACCATGGAGAGCGGTAATAGTGCGGATGTTCTTATTAAAAGTTATTCTGGATCGAATATAACTTTAAAGTCTTTTGCTCACTCAGTGAATGGCGAAAAAATTACTGCTTCTGTCGATAGAAGAGAGGGATCGAATGATTACGCATTGGCTGATGCAACTGATGGAACGTATGCTGCGGATACTGGATATGCTGGCGGATCCATCACTTTTACTAAGCCATCAAATCTAGTTGCAAAGAATACTCTCTTGGCAAGCGAAACTATTAGTACAACGGTAGGTTCTATTTCGACTAACGATGGTAAAATTTACATTGGTACAGGTAGTGGCTCAACCCAAATTGGATCAATTGACTCATCGGATAACGGTGTTGGCAACAATGATTTGACCATAAACTTTAGCTCTAACTCTAGGGTATTCACTAATGGAACTTTTGATACTGACTCCAACTGGTGGAAGAATCCAAATTCAGGCGCTTCTGGTCAAATAGTTTCCGGTACCACTGCTCTAAATGGCGAGACAACATTATTAGACCAGACTTTCGAGAGTGGAAATGAACAAGGTGCTTCAGGAACCTTAACAGTAACTGGAGGTTCTGAGGGTGATAGGATTTCTGCCGTCACAATTAATGGAGTCAACCTATTAACTGACTCCGTTGTGTACAGCACTGATAACAATACCACTGCAGCTTTGCTTAGAACCGAAATTAACAATGGCTCCTCTAGTGGGATTTCACACGGTTACACTGCAACTATTAGTGATGCTACAGTGACTATTACAGCAGCGGATAATTCGGGAACTGGACCTAACTCTTACAGTATTACTCAATCTTCTGACGGAGCTTTCTCTGCAAATGTGACAGGGTTGAGTGGTGGTGTAGATAATGATAAGGCCTCGATTACGGGAGGAACCCCATTTTCGACTACAATCTCAAGTGGTGTTGCAAATATGGTCACAACCAATGCAACTACGGCTAATCCATTTACTGTAGTTAAAGGGCCTGCAGTAATGAGTAATTCAGCAGTTACTATTGCAGATGGCGAAAAAATTTCTTTTGATTGGACCGGATCTGGTCAAAATTCTGATTACTACGACATTCAGGCCTTCCTTGTTGACAGTGATGATAATGATATTGTGGAGTTACTCAATACAAGTGGGAGTAATGGCTCGGGTAGTGTCACCAGTGAAGCACTAGCTGCAGGGAATTATAAATTTGTATTTGTATCTGGAGCTTTTGATAATGATGGAGACCGGGATTCTAGTTCGACTGTTACTCTGGATAATGTAGTTGTTTCTGCCATTTCTGATGATGTGTTAGAAGCTGTTCGAGATAATGTCACTTATGAGGACTTAAATTTCTCTGCTACAGATGCTATTCCAAATCCTTACGTCAGAATTACGTCTTCAAAATCTGGGGGCGGCTCTTCAAACAGTCAAGATTTAACCCTTCCAGCTAACCAGGTGGGGTTTGCTATGACGGATGGATCTAATCATGTTGTAATTACGACAGGAGAAGTTGCACTACTATCAGGAAGTACATTTACTGTCACTCAACAAGATGCAGCTGAAAACGGTACCACGTTTTTCAGTCAGGAAAATCCAACTGTGAGTGAGTTTGCGTTAAGTAGCTTAACGGCTTCTTCGTCTTTGATTGAACAGAATGCTTCTGCTCGGATTCAGATTGCTATTGATAATTTATTATCGTCACAAATAAAGGGTCTCGAAGCCATGCGGTCGCAGTTTGATTTGGGGAAATTTGATACCTCAAATTATCTTGAAAGTTTAAAGTTCAATGAAAACTTATTGTTGGAATCAAATTCTGCAAAAAATTTAACCCAACTAACATCTAAAATGATTATTGCTAATGAAGTTGAAGAACTTTTAGCCAAGGCTGGGAACGCTTCCGCTGATGATGTTTATGATTTGTTGAAAATGTAATTTACCACTAAGGAGTTTATGATGCCAGTTATTAATACTAATGTTGCCGCAATAAAAGCACGAGGCAACTTTGCAAGAGTCCAAAGAGAAATGGATCAATCCATAGCCAGGCTTTCCAGTGGAAAAAGAATTAATAGTTCTCACGATGATGCTGCTGGGCTAGCTATAGCAGGTCGATTAGAGTCGCAGGTTCGTGGCACAAACATGCTCATCAGAAACGCCAGAGACGGACAATCGCTTGTAGATACGATGGAAGGTGCACTACAAGAAGTGAGTGGTATTCTACAGAGAATGCGTGAACTTGCTGT
>MDTB01036550.1_pt1 | contig 11867 bp, 11 predicted proteins | sample 811161 | NCBI WGS metagenome assembly MDTB01 (sample SAMN05326650, study PRJNA326480) | marine metagenome | isolation source: seawater | place: Mediterranean Sea | collected 2009 | reverse complement strand
GACAGTATGGAGTCAAGAGGTTGTTCATAGTGTGAAATCTAATGTGATGTTTTTGAATTGATCGCAGCGCGGTGCAGTCACACGCTGAACTCAGAAATGGCTTCGGCTTGCGTTTAGATCATAACCTGATTTGCGATACAGAAAAATTAGGCTAGCACCTAAGTTGACCCGAGTTGCCCGCTTTGCACTTCGCTCGCGACACCAAATGCCTATTACTCTCCTGCCGAGCCGGTGGCACCACAACGCTTAGCCGAGGTGTTGTCGCCGCGACATTTAACCATGCATCAGATAATGCGCCCAATTTATCTGCTTAACTTACCCGTATCGGGACCGCTTGACTCAATATTAAATTTTTAAGACAGTGGGCATGGGAGGAGCTAATTATGGCTAAGGGGACTGTTAAGTGGTTCAACAATGCCAAGGGATACGGCTTTATTGTGCCTGAATCAGGCGAGGCGGATCTATTCGCCCACTATTCAGAAATCAGTATGGAAGGCTATAAGACCTTGAAAGCAGGTGAACCAGTCGAATTCGAATTAGAAGCAGGCGAAAAAGGACTTCACGCTGTCAACATACGAAGTATGACTGAGGCGCAGGAGGAGGCGTTGGCCGAATCTGGCTGACCCTGTAGGAAGACCTGGCGGCGGCGCAACCGGTACCTTTTGGGACATTCCAAAAAGGTACGGGGCAGCCCACGCTGCGTCTTTCTTCCCTTTTCGGCTTTGCACTTTGGCATAGACGTTCTGCCTTGAGCGTCTGTTGCCGCACAATGCACGGGGAGAGAGTTGGCTATGCTAACTTCTCTGTCCTTTAACGCCTGTCGATTGAGACCGCCGAGTTATTTTCCAAAACCGCCTGATCATGGAAGCGTTTCTTTTCTAACTAATTTAAGTCCAGGGATACCGATTATTAGCATGGATGCCACCAAAAAAGTGGTTTGCGCGAACCGCCAGCGCCATTTGGCTGCGGCGGTTCCCGCGTCGCTTACTTGCTCGCTAGAGCTCGGCGAGAGCTTGATTGAAGGTGGCTGAGGGCCGCATGGCTTCGCTGGCGAGCGCCGGTTCCGGATAGAAGTATCCGCCCACATCGACCGGGTCACCTTGTGCCGCAATGAGTTCTGCGTTTATCTGCGGTTCGTTCTGTTGCAACTTAGCCGCGAAAACGGCAAAGCGAGCCGCCAACTCGGTGTCTACTGTCTGTGCTGCCAACGCTTCAGCCCAATACATGGCAAGGTAAAAGTGACTACCACGGTTATCGATTTCGTTAACGCGTCGTGATGGCGATTTATTTTCGATGAGAAACTTCGCAATCGCTGTATTCAGCGTTTCGCCCAACAGTCCGGCTTTGGCATTCGCGAAAGATTCCGCCAAATGCTCAAATGAAGCGCCCAACGCTAAGAACTCTCCAAGGGAATCCCAACGCAAATGCCCTTCTTTTTCAAACTGCTGCACGTGTTTTGGCGCGCTACCGCCCGCTCCAGTCTCAAACAGCCCGCCGCCTTGAATCAAGGGTACTATCGACAACATTTTAGCGCTGGTACCAAGTTCTAAGATCGGGAACAAATCCGTTAAATAATCTCGCAACACGTTACCCGTCGCGGAGATGGTATCGAGTCCTTTGCGCATAAGCTCAAGCGAATAGCGAGTTGCCTCCGCCGGAGCTTTAATATGCCAGGTCACGGCATCCACATCGTGTTCGCCTAAGTAGTGATGTACACGCGTAATCAGCTGCGCGTCATGGGCTCGATTTTCATCCAGCCAAAATACGATCGGAGCGTCGGTTGCCTTAGCTCGATTCACAGCAAGTTTCACCCAATCTTTAATCGGCTCGTCTTTTACACGGCACAGTCGCCAGATGTCACCGGTCTCAACTGCGTGCTCGAAAAGTGTCGCACCGTCTGCGGTAATCACTTTGATATGGCCTTCGCTAGGTGCTTCAAAAGTTGTGTTATGCGAGCCGTACTCCTCCGCCTTCTGTGCCATCAAGCCGACGTTTGAAGTCGATCCCATAGTCGTTGGGTCGAATGCACCATTGCGGATGCAATCTGCGATGGTCTCCGCATAGACACCAGCATACGAACGATCTGGGATAACTGCATTCATATCATGCAAATCGCCATCCGGTCCCCACATCTTGCCGGACTCGCGAATTGCAGCAGGCATTGACGCGTCGATGATAATATCACTTGGGACATGCAGGTTGGTGATGCCACGATCAGAATCGACCATTGCCATCGCTGGACCATTGCTCATACAAGCATCCAGATCTGCGATAATCTCTGCTGCTTGAGCCTCCGGCAGGCTGGCGACTTTTTGGTAAGCGTCACCGACACCATTATTAGCATCGACTCCTAACTCAGCAAATACCTGAGCATGCTTGCTAAAAGCCTCTTTGTAGTAGGCGCGAACAGCATGACCAAACATAATAGGGTCCGACACCTTCATCATTGTCGCTTTTAGGTGCAGCGAAAATAATGTGCCCGGCTCAGTGGCAGCAATTTGCTCTTCAAAAAAGGCGCACAACGCTTGTTTACTCATCATCGCGGCATCGACCACTTCATTGAGGTCTACCGCGATATCACTTGCCAAGGTTTGCTGAGTGCCATCTGCGCCAACAAACTCAATGCTAAGCATTTTGGCTGAGTCCATCAGCGCGGATTGTTCACTGGCATAAAAATCCCCCGCTTGCATGTGCGAAACGCGGGACTTGGAAGATGTGGACCAGGTGCCCATAGAATGTGGGTTTTGCCGCGCATAATCTTTCACAGCACGCGCAACCCGACGGTCCGAATTGCCTTCTCGTAACACTGGATTTACTGCGCTGCCTTTTATCGCGTCATAACGCGCTTGGTAATCCGCCTCGGCATCAGTCTTCGGCTCTTCCGGGTAATCAGGAAGGTCATAACCCTTCGCTTGCAGCTCTTTTATTGCCGCGTGCATTTGCGGATTTGACGCGCTGATGTTGGGTAGCTTAATAATGTTAGCGCCAGGGTTTAGCGTAAGTAGTCCCAGTTCCGCCAAATCATCGTTGATACGCTGAGCCTCAGTTAGGCGCTCTGGGAAAGCAGCTAGAATTCGCCCTGCTAAAGATATGTCACGGGTTTCGATTGCAACATCTGCCGCGTCAGCAAAGGCTTGTAAAATCGGCAAAAGCGAAAAAGTTGCCAGTCGAGGTGCCTCATCTGTTTCCGTATAAATGATCTTTTGCTCGTCGCTCATTCCTACTTGTCCCCTTCTTTCGTCGTCTTGGATAGCCTTTCTCGGGCTTAACTTATGCTTGTCTAACACCCTTCTTGGGCTTTATTCGATCTTTTTTAGTCTGTTTTCGTAGGTCTGGTTACGTCTAACACAGCATTTAGGATTGCTAAGCACAATCTTTCAACCGAGGTAGCCTCCTCGCTTGCAACTCAGCCCAGAGCCGTGGCGTCGAAACGCCATAGGCACGCGGTGCTGAAGCGCACGTCGTGAATCGCCAACGGGCGTTTACTTTCCGGCACACCCCTTTGCGCGTATCAAACTGAAACACGGAGTGCACCGCTGCATGGCTCAGCCTATGCCGCGTTTTAAATTATTGACGTATGCAACTAGACCCGCAGTCCGCTTCCCGCATAAGCGAACTACAAAAGAAGCGCGAAATATAAAGGTGCCCCAGCCCCGTCGCAAGCGTTACTGCTACATCTCATATCGGATTAATATAACGTTCGATACACTACGAACGTATTAAAACCACTAAATTTCTGCGTATTGGTAGCATATTTCCTGCGAAAAGAGATCGATTACAGAAATCAGCCTGCAAATCTGCTCACCGGATTAGATCTCACTCGGCACCTTGTTGGATTTTTCCGTCGCCCCAAGCGGCGCTGCGGTCATGATCTTCTGTGGTAGACCGTAACCATTTGGTACCCAGCGAGCTCTTTTCTAGCTTCCACAAAATGGCTTCGGTTTTGAGGAAATCCATTAGATATTCTGCTGCCGCGAACGCGGCCGAACGATGCGCTGAGGCCACCAGCACCATGACGATTTGATCATCAGGCAGCAAGTCTCCGACGCGATGAATGATATTGATTTGTAGCAATGGCCATCGCTCTTGCGCCTGTTCAGCGATTTTTTGCATGCTGTTCTCGGTCATGCCCGGATAATGTTCAAGGCTCAATCCTTGCACCTCGCCACCGTCTCCCGCGCGTTCGTTTCGATCTCGCACCAAACCCACGAAACTTACGATCGAACCAGCTTGCGCAAACTGGCGCTGGCGCATCTGCGCATAAATTTCTGCGTGGGAGAAGTCTTCCTGCTGAATAGCGATTTCAATATGACACGATGCAGCCATGACCTAGCCTCCAGTGACCGGCGGTAGAAATGCGATTTCATCGCCATCCCTTAGTTGGAAAGTAGCCGCTATCAACTCCTGGTTGTGCGCAATCCGGACATTATCGCGCTGCAATTCCGCCATCACTTCCTCGGAAAATCGTGCCCCTAAAGCAGCCATCAACGTGGTTCTATCCGCAGCCTGAACACTCACTTCAGCACACTGGGTCACGTCTTTTAACGACGCAAAGAACTTCACCGTCACCTTGCTCGGACCCTCGCTCATCATCGCTCCCTCTTTATCTCTCTCGTTCTTAAGTGGCAGTTCTGCTTGGGTAGTTTTGCTCGGGCAGGTTAGTCTTGAGCCTTGTCTCGTAAAGGGTTTGCTTGCTTTGGCCTTATCGTTCAACAGCCTTTTCGCGCATCGGCCCCTCTGTTAATCAGCTCGTATTATTAACTTGCCGGAGTAATCTGTGCACGAGTCCAATGCCCGCTTTTGCCGCCTATCTTTTCGAGCAATTTTAAATCCTCTATCACCATGCCTTTGTCGATAGCCTTACACATATCGTAGACTGTTAGAGCCGCCACACTGGCCGCCGTTAGCGCCTCCATCTCTACCCCGGTCCGTCCGCTCAGCCGACATTCCGCAACAATCGACAACGCAGTGGTGGAAAGGAATTTAAAGTCCACCGATACCTTGCTTAACGCCAACGGATGGCACAGAGGAATCAGATCGGCACAGCGCTTGGCCGCCTGAATACCAGCTACTCGCGCAACGGCCAGTACCTCACCTTTCGCCAATGCCTGCTCTTGAATCGCAACCAGCGTTTCGGCTTGCATTTTGACTGTACACCCCGCTACAGCAACTCGCTCGGTAATCTGCTTCGCGCCAACATCGACCATGTTGGCTTCGCCAGCCGCATTCAAGTGACTAAAAGAGTCCGCGTCCCTATCTGTAGCCAATTAACTCCCCCTAAATTGAGATCTTGCTCCACTGTTTTTACGCGAATGCCGAAGGATTGTCCGGTTCGTCGCTCCGCGAAACCTTCGCCTACGCGTCAAAAAATATCACGCCAGTTTTCGTTGGGGCGTCGCTGGTGGCCATAGAACGGGGTCTGAATTTCACTTAATCTTACCGCGCTAACGGCGCCCAATTTTAGCCAAATTTTCACTACTTCGTCTTCACAACCGAACTGCGCGACTCGTTTAATCTATACCGGGTAAAAATCCAGCATAACAGATGCCAAGGCAAGCCGCGTAAACCACAATGATATGTCCTCCAGACAAGAGAAATTTCACCAGATTGATCCCGCTGCATGGCCCACTCTGTATGCGACCAGCTTGCCTGCTGTATCATCGTTCACTCATTTTACTGGCAAAGCCTAACTGTGACGAAAATTTCCGCTCATCCTGCTCATAAACGATTACAGCCCGGCGCAAAAGTCATTTTAGGCATGTCGGGTGGCGTTGATTCTTCCGTCGCCGCACACCTCCTTATCGAGCAAGGCTATCAAGTCGAAGGCTTGTTTATGAAGAATTGGGAGGAAGACGATGGTACGGAGTACTGCACCGCTCAAGTTGATCTCGAGGATGCGCAGGCCGCAGCCGACCGATTCAATATTCCTCTACACCAAGCCAACTTCGCGGCAGAGTATTGGGACAAAGTGTTCGCGCAGTTTCTGGAAGAGTATCAACGCGATCGAACACCTAACCCCGACATCTTGTGCAACCGAGAAATCAAGTTCGAACAATTTGTTGCTTATGCCACGACCCTAGGCGCCGATTTGATTGCTACCGGACACTATGTCCGGCGAACCGGTCAAGGCGACAGCCTACGCATCCTCAAGGGCATTGACGACAACAAGGATCAAACCTATTTCCTCCAAGCTGTGCCTCGGCAACAGCTCGACTTGTGCCTGTTCCCGCTCGGAGATTTCGTAAAAGCGGATATCCGCCGCTTGGCCAGTGAGTTGGAACTCACCAATCATCGCAAAAAAGACAGCACCGGTATTTGTTTTATCGGTCAAAGGCGTTTCGCAGATTTCCTGAAACGCTACATAACAGATCAACCGGGGCCTATAACGGACACTCGGGGCATTGCCGTAGGCGAACACAGCGGGCTACATTTTTATACGCTAGGCCAACGCCAAGGCATCAATATAGGCGGATTAGCCGGCCGCCCAGAGGCGCCTTGGTATGTTGTTAAAAAAGTATCAACGAGCAATACGCTTATTGTTAGCCAGGATGAGTGTGATCTGATGCACACCACGCTTATCGCTTCGCAGCCTAATTGGCTGCAGCCGGTCAACTTACCGTTAACCTGTGCCGCCAAGATACGCTATCGTCAAAAAGAGCAGGCCTGCGATGTGTCAATCGCGTCAGATGGTCTGCTGCAGGTCGAATTCCACACTGCACAAAGAGCCATCACGCCAGGCCAGTACATCGCTTTCTACCACGGTGAAGAGATGTTGGGTGGTGCTTACATTGAAGGAATAGAAGGAAAAGAAGGAAAAGAGGGAATAGAGGGAATAGAGGGAATAGAGGGAATAGAGGGAATAGTAGGATCAGCAAGCAGTTCAGCCGACGCCTCGGACCGAACGCCAAGCGCAAGATCAGACTAAAAACTGATCTGACAATCAATCCGGCCAACCAATCAGACTTGCAATACTCACCAGCAAAAAGAGATCGTTATGCAATCAGAGCAAAATAGCTTATCTATATCGTCAGTAGACGGGCGCTATCGCAGCAAAACCGAAAGCCTGGCACCAATTGCTAGCGAATTCGGCCTAATGAAGTATCGGATACAAGTCGAATGTGAATGGCTTTTGACGCTTTGCGCCACCAGCGGGATACCAGAATGCCCTTCTATCGACAAAGCAAAACAACAATTTATTCGCTCTATTGGCGAGCATTTTGACATCGCCGCTGCCACAGCGGTTAAAGAATTCGAACAAACCACTAATCACGACGTGAAGGCAGTTGAGTACTACATTAAAACGCGGTTGCAGGAGGATGTTGAGCTGGACAACATCAAAGAATGGGTGCATTTCGCATGCACGTCCGAAGACATCAATAACGCGGCTTACGGTCTGATGGTGAAAGCGTCACGAGACACCGTTCTGTTGCCTGGTTTAGATCAGATCATTACCGAGCTCGACCAATTAGCACAAACCCATGCTCAGTTGCCAATGCTGTCACGGACGCATGGACAAGACGCATCACCGACTACTCTCGGTAAAGAAATCAAGAACGTAGCGGCGCGATTGCAACGCCAGCGGACGCAGTTAGCTGAAATAGAAATCCTGGGTAAGTTCAATGGCGCAGTCGGCAATTACAATGCCCATGCATACACCTATCCGGAGGTCGATTGGCCCGAACTCAGCGCAAGCTTCCTTGAACGCATAGGGCTAACCCAAAATCCATGGACCACCCAAATTGAGCCGCATGACTACTTGGCAGAGCTATTCCATTGCCTAATGCGCGCCAACCAAATCTTGTTAGATTTTGATCGGGACATGTGGAGCTATATTTCAATCGACTACTTTACTCAGCGAAAAGTGGAAGGCGAAACGGGTTCATCAACGATGCCGCACAAAGTGAATCCAATCGACTTCGAGAATTCCGAGGGTAATCTCGGCATAGCGAATGCGTTACTTGAGCATATGGCCAGCAAACTGCAGGTATCGCGATGGCAGCGCGACTTGTCAGACTCCACTGTCTTACGCAATATCGGCTCAGCTTTTGCGCACTGCATCATCGCCTATCAGGCAACGCTGAAAGGATTATCGAGACTAGAAGTGAATGCTGAAACCATCACCGCCGACCTGAACACCAGCTGGGCGATCCTGGCCGAAGCGGTACAAACGGTAATGCGCAAACACGGCATGGATGAACCCTACGAGCGGCTTAAGACTGCAACACGAGGCCAACAAGTGACCGAGTCTTCTTATCAGCAACTGCTAATCGACCTAGATTTACCCAAGGCCGCCTACGCCGAACTTAAAACACTAACGCCGGCGGGGTACGTCGGACTTGCGCCCACACTTGCGACCAAGACGCTATAGCCAACTCTAACGATACTAAGAAGGGTCAAGAAAAGAAAAAGTTTATGCCTGCCATCAATGTAATACATACCCGCTGGACAGAACCCAACAAATCTAAACTCGCTGCAATTCGACTAAAGGTATTCGTGGAGGAACAAAGAGTTCCGGTCGCCGAAGAGTGGGATGGAGCAGATCCGGACTGCGAGCACTTCCTCGCTTTTACCGAGACAGGCCACTGCCCCGGTATCGGCTGCGCAAGACTTATGCCGTCCGGACAGATCGGTCGGATGGCAGTTTTAATTGAACATCGTGAGCACGGCATCGGACGCCTACTGTTAGATGCCGCAGTTGCCAAAGCACGAGAGCTAGGTATGGCAGAGGTTTTCCTGCACGCACAGCGGCATGCAGAAGGCTTTTATGCAAAAGCAGGCTTCAAACCTTATGGCGAAGAATTCCTAGACGCAAATATTCCACACATTGCAATGCGGCTAAGTCCGCACCACGATTAGCGCCCTAATCATTGAAGCCAATCGATGCCATTGCTAACCGGCCTGGTCCTTAGCCCTTGGTGAAATCTGTCATCAAGAAGCTGCCATCGACAGCCGCACCCATCGTTCAAAATCAAATCTGTCCGCTCAACTTTGGCAGAAATTTTACAGCAAGCCTGTCGAACCCGGCCGCGCCATTTCTTCCGGCCAAAATCAAAGTATTAAATTCGTCTAGTGACTTTAAAAATTAAAGTCACTAACATGTCCCTTTAATTACGAATTACGAAATAAAGCATGGACCCGCGCACCAAGCACTTGCTTACAGCACAGCCGCTACCGCTTCTTGCACGCCTTGCCACACCCAGCACGGTGGCTTTCTTTATCCAAGGCAGCGTCAGCCTGACTGAAGTGTGGTTCATCGGTCAACTTGGCGAAACACCTCTTGCGGCCATTGCACTTGCCTTCCCGTTACTAATGCTTACCCAAACCTTGTCTGGTGGCGCTATCGGAGGCGCAGTCGCTGCATCTATCGCGCGTTCGCTTGGTGCTGGCGACGCACCCAGGGCGGAACGCCTAATCTGGCACGCTCTGGCGGTTGCTATCGGCGGTGCAATGCTGATTCTGATTATTTTTCTTATTGGAGGGGAAGCCTTTTTACGTTTTCTCGGCGGCACCGGCGAAGTTTTGGTGCAATCCTACGCCTACGCATCCATCCTGTTATCGGCCGGCGTTTCCCTCTGGCTGGTCGGCATTCTAACAGCTGTATTTCGTGGCACCGGCGAGATGCAATTTCCGGCACAAATGATGGTGCTCAACGCCATCATTCAGATCCCTCTCTCAGGTTGCCTGATCCTGGGCTGGGCCGGGGCACCACAATTAGGAATCATCGGCGCTGCCTTGTCAGCAATAATCGCGGCAACCGTCGTTTGTGTGCCGCTTTTGCTGCGTCTCATCTTTAGTAAGGGTTCCGTGTCTTTACGGCGCTCTGCCATGCGCTTTTCTAAAATCGACTTTGGCGATATTTTACGGGTCGCCCTTCCCGCATCTCTCTCACCTGTGCTCACCGTATCAACCGTGCTGGTGTTGACCGCTTTCGTAGCAACCTTCGGCGAAGCCGCGCTAGCGGGCTATGGGATCGGTTCGCGGGTTGAATTTCTTATCATCCCGCTCGTATTTGGCCTCGGTTCGGCAATGACTTCGCTGGTGGGAATCAGTATCGGCGCGGCGAATGCCGAAAGAGCAGAACAGGTCGCTCGGGTCGGCGGGACAACGGCAGGGCTAATCGCCGGAAGCGTTGGCCTTATCCTAGCACTCTTTCCTGATACATGGATCAGCGTCTTTACCGATGCGCCAGAAGTTCATGAAGCAGCGAAGGGCTACATCCAAATCGTAGGCCCATTCTTCTTTTTTCACGGCATTGGCTTGTCGCTTTATTTTGCCTCCCAGGGCGCAAGTGCCATGTTGTGGCCAGTCATCGCCACCATCCTTCGACTCCTCGTCGCGGCGACTGCGGCCTATACATTCGCCTTCACGCTCGAGTTTGGGCTGGCCGGCATTTATGTCGCAGCCGCCGCTGCGATGGCTCTTTACGCCACCGTGATAGCGGTAGCTATCAATCGCGGAGCCTGGCGTATATCGATCCAAACAGGCCCGATCAAAGAGAGGCAAACTGCTGAACGATAGCCAACTGCAATGAATAACGGAGAGTAAGCGTACCTGGGCTAGACCTGAAACGCCTAATCCGACAAAGTCGTAAGAAACGAATTAGACCAAGGAGAGCGAGGTATAGACCATGTCCCAGCCGCCGGACAGGCCGTCGAATAGCCGGCCTAGTAACACCACCAATAAGTCGATTACGAAGACTCACGCCATTACTGAGCCCAGTGCAGGCACCCCGTTTCGCTCGCCCTGCCCGATCGCACGAGCTTTAGATATATTGGGGGATAAGTGGACTTTGCTCGTAATGCGCGATGCGCTGTACTTCAACGTGCGCACCTATGCTGATTTTGCGAGCCAAATAGAACACATTCCAACTAACCTCTTGGCCAGTCGGCTAAAAACTCTAACCAAACAGGGGTTTCTGGAAAAAGTACCGTATCAGACCAATCCAATGCGATATGAGTACGTCCCGACAGATTTAGCTAAGGCGCTAAAACCGCTGTTGCGCGAAGTACGAAAATTCGGCGAAGCATATTTTACGGACGCCTAGCGGCTAGCGCTTTTTACCAGTCAACTCCTTCCGGAGGATGCGCTTTGTGGCGGACACCTAGTTGGCAGACGTGGCCCGCAAATAGATCAGTACCTGCCACAGAATAAGCCTCGTTGTCGGTATTCAAGGGCTCTCACCACAAACAACCCAACGAGGCTACCGAGCCTGTAACGGTTCCACCTGATCGGTAAGCTAGATGACTAATAAATCCATGAATTCATTGACCGGCGTCGCATTCAATTGATCCGCATTTTTACACAAGTCGAATATCTTCTCGGCTCGTGCAGCAGGAAAACGCACTTGCAGGTTACGCATGAACTTGTCTTCCAATACAGGAATACCTTCCTCGCGACGGCGGCGGTGACCAATCGGATACTCCACCTCAACTTTAGCCGTGCTGGTGCCGTCTTTGAAAAATACTTGGATTGCGTTGGCGATAGAACGCTTGTCGGGCTCATGGTATTCGCGGCTGTAACGCTCATCTTCAACCACTTCCATCAAGTCACGAACCTGGTCAACGCGAGGGTCTGCCGCCACATCGTCCTCATAATCTTCGGCGATCAAATTGCCCTTCAGCAAACCGATTGCCGCCATATATTGCAAACAATGGTCTCGGTCTGCCGGATTATTCAATTCACCTGTCTTACTGATAATGCGAATTGCTGACTCATGAGTGGTCATAACGATCTTCTCGATATCATCGAGTCGGTGTGCAACTTCTGGATGCAAGATGACCGCAGCTTCCACCGCTGTTTGCGCATGAAATTCGGCAGGAAAGGAGATTTTGAAGAGCACACTCTCCATGACATAGCTGCCGTATGGG
>MDTB01137372.1_pt1 | contig 11868 bp, 11 predicted proteins | sample 811161 | NCBI WGS metagenome assembly MDTB01 (sample SAMN05326650, study PRJNA326480) | marine metagenome | isolation source: seawater | place: Mediterranean Sea | collected 2009 | reverse complement strand
TTTTGTTTTATGTAGTCATCTGCAGATCGAGATGCGGATGTGTGAATAATCGTTATCCCAGGTAGTTTTTCAGTCGTTGGGAATTCGACATATTGATTTTGACCGTCAAAAATCACAACAAATTGACATCCTGGTTTGATATTATTTTTCAAAAAGGTTATAAACTTTCCAACCTTATCTTTATCCGCCAGTGATATACTATCTAATGACCCAATAACATTATATGCATCTAAATAAAATTTCATAGTAAAAGCTGAATTAACGGCAAACTAAATAACTGAAGAATAATTGAAAAAATACCAAAAAATGCAAGTATGATAATAATAAAAAAGCCATATGGCTCTATACGATCTAAAAATGCACGCCCGCCATACGGTAAGAACCGGTAGAGTACACGTGATCCATCCATCGGAGGAATGGGCACCATATTAAAAACCGCCAAAACAATATTAATAATGATGCCATATTTAAATAAATCAATCACCCATGGAACTTGTTGACTAAAATCTGGCATTAAAGCTTGTGATAATTTTATGAGAGAGCTACATAAAATTGCCAGCGTAATATTTGATAATGGCCCAGCAATCGCTACTTTTAACATATCGTTTATTGGATGATTAAGTTGCTGAGTATTCACTGGTACCGGTTTAGCCCATCCAAACAAGAAAGGACTGCCGCTAACAACCAAAATCATTGGTAATAAGATACTCCCTACCGGATCTACATGGCGAATTGGATTTAATGTGAGTCGGCCTTGATACTTAGCTGTAAAATCGCCACACCATAAGGCTGCGACGCCATGTGCAACCTCGTGCACAACTACTGAAATTATCAGAATAACTAAACGGCCTAACATCATGCGTTCAAGTACTAGGAAAAAATAAAGGAACACACCAATAATTAACCATTCAACCACTGAATAATTACCAATGCGACGATTAAAATTTTGATTCATATTGTTATGATAACGGATGATATGTATTATACACACGTTTTAACTTTGATTTATCTAGATGTGTGTAGATTTGGGTTGTGCGAATCGAAGCATGCCCTAATAACAATTGAACTTCGCGAAGATCCATCCCTCGCTCTAGAAGCGTTGTTGCAAACATATGGCGTAGGGTATGCGGTGTTACGCGTTCTTTGATCTTATATTTCAATTTAAATTGATTAATGATAGATGTAATCGTTTGCCGCGTAATGTGACGATTTTTTCGACCTGGAAATAACCACTCAGATGGGTTACCCTGTGTTCTAATTAGACGATTTAAACGCTCTTTTACAATATTTGCTAAAGGGACAACACGTTCCTTATCTCCTTTACCTAAAATAATTATATGATCAGAAAATATGTTATTTCTTTTTATTTTCGTTACTTCAGTCACTCGGCAACCTGAATAATATAATAGTGCAATGATGCATTGATCTCTTTCGGGAGTTTTTGAATAATCAAATTCACAGCTTAATATTTTTTTCAAACTGTCTTTTGTAATTAGTTTTGGTAAGTTTAGTGTAATATTCGATTTAAAGACATCCGTAATGTCAGGCGCATTATACCTTTTTTTAACTTTTAAGTAATGACAATACAACCGTAAAGCGGAAATTTTTCTTGAAATTGTTCGTTTTGTATACTCATTGTCGATGCATTGATTTAGAAAATCGATGACATTATCTTTTGTAGGATCTTGGTGTTTAATGGTACTAAGAAACTGATTAATATCACTGATATAAGCCTCAATTGTTAATTGTGAGAGATGGCATTCAATAAGCAAATAATTTTGAAAATCAATGACGGCTTTCATTCAGAAAATAAAGTCCCATAATTGTTTTTGCATCAATAATTTCTTTTGATTTGATCATGTTAAGTGCCGCTGACAATTTATATGATCTGAGTTCCATTGTCTCATCTTGGTCAAAGTTTGTTTCCCCATTTGTGAGCCCGGTTGCAATAAAAAAATGCATGTATTCATTGGTAAAACCAGGTGCCATATACATTTCTCCAACCTTCATTATATCTGACGATTGAAAGCCAGTTTCTTCTTGAAGTTCACGTTTTGCTGCATTTAAAGGATCCTCACCTTTTTCCATACACCCTGCAGGAGCTTCGATTAAAATTTGCTCGACTGGTTTTCTAAACTGATGAATTAAATAGACTGTATTTGGGGCTTCAAATGGAATGATTGTTACCGCATGGGCATGATCTACAATTTCTCTTGTTGTAATCCCATTCGGTCCTTCGACAGTGTCGACTCGCACATTGATAACTCTGCCAGAAAAAACAGTTTCTGATTTTAACGTTCTCTCAATCATACTTTTAGTATAGAAGGCTTCAAATAAACCACCAAGCGATAAAATAAAAAACGTGCTTTTTCTTCAAGTACAGCTTGACTTGTATTGTAGTCACGCCACCATTGAGAAACTCGTAGTCTATCGGGTGCTGGTGACATAAATATATCTGTTTCTGGAAACACTTTTTTGAATACCCAAAACGCTCGACCTGAATGAAAATCAGATGTAATTATCATTAAAGATGCTGGTTTTAAGCCTTGATCCAAAAAATATTTTTTCAAGTGCAATGCATCATCAAATGTAGACTGAGATGTGGGAATTAAAATTCTTTTTGTTTGAATCCCCAACGTTTCTGAATAATTAAACATATGGTCTGCCCCTGATTTTCCATAAAACATCAGTCCACCAGTTAAAACAATTGGCACATTTGGGTATTTGATGTAACTTGTTTTTGCATAATGATTAAGTCTTACGCCTCCCCCTCCACCTAAAATTACAATATAGTCAGGTTTTTTTTGGAGTTCGGATTCATAGAATATTTGTTGATAAAAAAATATACAGAAACATAATATTAAAAAAACAAAACAAAAGAATACGTATTTAAATAAGCTTATTGTTTTCAAATGCATCTTTAATCAGTATAATACAAATCATGTCTACTCAAGTTAAAACTTTTAGCGATATTAAAATTGCAATTTCAAATAAATCATTTACTTTAGGTGTTGTGGGATTGGGATATGTTGGCTTGCCATTGGTTTGTGAGTTCATTGAAAATGATATTTCTGTTATTGGATTTGATATTTCACAGGAGAAGGTTGATCAACTCACTTTAGGAAAATCTTATATCCAAGATATTTCGGATGATCAAATCGTATCATGTAACTCAACAGGAAAATTCAAGGCAACCACTGATTTTTCTGAATTACGTGATGTTGATGTCATTAGCATCTGTGTACCAACCCCCCTACGAAAAACAAAAGATCCTGATATGAGCTACATTGTATCTGCTGTAAACTCAATCGCCAATCATTTAAAAGATGGTCAACTTATTATTTTGGAAAGTACAACCTACCCAGGAACAACAGAAGAATTATTACAACCTATTTTTGAAGAAAAGGGGTTTGTCATCGGAGAAAATTTATTTTTAGCATTTTCACCTGAGCGAGTTGATCCAGGCAATCAAACATACACTACAAAAAATACACCAAAAGTGGTTGGTGGCGTTACTCAAAACTGTACTGAACTCGCATGTGCGACATACGAGCATGCCATTGATTCAACGGTTTCAGTGTCATCTCCTCGAGCAGCAGAATTAGTTAAACTATACGAAAACACATTTCGCTCGGTTAATATTGCGATGGCCAATGAAATGGCACTTATTGCTAATAAATTGAATATTGATGTCTGGGAGGTTATTGAAGCTGCAGCTACGAAACCATTTGGATTCATGCCATTTTATCCAGGTCCAGGATTAGGTGGGCATTGCATTCCGATTGATCCAAGTTATTTGTCGTGGAAAATGAAATCACTTAATTATGATGCTCGATTTGTGGGCCTCGCTGAACAAATCAATACGAGCATGCCAAGCTATGTGATTAAAAAAATTGGAATTGCCCTTAACTCTGTTAAAAAATCCATTAATGGATCATCTATTTTAATCCTAGGGGTTGCATACAAACCTGATATTAATGACGTTCGTGAATCCCCCGCTATTGATATTATTAAACAATTGGATAATTTTGGTGCGGTCATAACTTATAATGATGACTTTATTCCAAGTGTTAGTGTTTCAAAAGATATTTCTTTAATTTCAACGTCGCTTGAATCAATTGATTTTTCCGATTTTGATTGTGTTGCAATTATTACAAACCATACTTACTATGACATTAAAAAAGTCGTAACCGACGCGTCTTTGGTGGTTGATACTCGAAATGCAACTAAAGGAATTTCAGAAAATCATATATTTAAAATATAGTTTTGAAAATTAATTTAAGATCACCAAAAAATGATATTGAATTAATATAGTTTCGATATAATTTTATTTTTTTCGGTAATACTTTTTGTATATAGGCCATTTCTTTGTCTTCAAATTCGTTTAATAAGACTTCTTCATTTTTAAATTCGATTGCAGCATTATCAGTGATTCCAGGTAAAATAGATAAAATAAACTCATAATCTTTCAAATAATGAGTCGCATAACGTGACACTTCAGGTCTTGGGCCCACTAAACTCATGTCCCCTTTTATTACATTAATTAATTGTGGGAGTTCGTCTAATTTATATCGTCTTAATACAACACCAATTGCTGTAATACGCTTATCACTTTTAGCTGTAACCAATGAATGTGATTCCGAATTATTAACAACCATCGATCGAAATTTTATCATGTTAAATGGTTTAAATTGTTTCCCTAACCTTTCTTGAACATAAAAAATAGGACCTTTAGATGACAGTTTTACTAATCCACCAATAACAAGAAACAAAGGTGATAAGATAATAATCCCAGAAAGCGCAGCGAATATATCTAGTCCGCGTTTTCCAAATGATTTATAAATCGTCGACATGTTTTAAAACTGTCGCAATAATACGATCCACATCTTCCATGCTTAGGTCAGGGAAAATTGGCAGCGAAACTGATTCTTTAAACATCTTATTAGCAATAGGAAAATCTTGGGCATTATATTGATAATGTTTTTGATAATACGGATGATGATGAACTGGAATAAAATGCATTGAGCTACCAATTCCGGCAGCTTTTAATTGTTCCATCAGTTCGTCTCTATTTTTAATTTTGATGACAAATAGGTGCCAAGAAGATTTTGTATTACGTTGCGGAACTAAATATTTAATTATAGCTGTTTGTTTAAATGCTCGAATATAACGTTCAGCAATTCTTAAACGTTTTTCGTTCATTTCATTTAATTTATTAAGCTGAACTAATCCAAGTGATGCGGCAATGTCTGTCATATTGTATTTATAGCCATTATCAACCGCCTCATAATACCAACTTCCTTTTTCTGAATATCTATTCCAAGCATCTTTACTAATTCCATGTAAGCGATTCCGTTTCATTGATGCAGCGTAATCGTCATTATTGGTTGTTGCCATGCCGCCCTCTCCAGTAGCCAATGTTTTTGTTGCATAAAATGAAAAACAAGTGATATCAGATAATGCACCAATTTTTTTATCCTCGTACTCTGACGGAAGCGCATGTGCAGCATCTTCTATTACCTTTAACTGATGTCGTTTTGCAATATCATGAATGGCTGTCATATCACACGGAGCGCCAGAAAAATGAACGGGTATTATTACTTTTGTTTTATTAGTAATTAATTGTTCAATCTTGTTTGGATCAATATTATGATCTGACTCTCTAATATCACAAAGCACTGGCACTGCATTAAAATAGGTAACAACTTCGGCGGTTGATACAAATGTTGTTGTGGGTAAAATGACTTCATCCCCTGCTTTAAGCCCAATGGCTTTTAGTGCCAAATGTAAACAGGCCGTTGCTGAATTCATCGATATAGCATGATCTACTTTAATAAAATTTTTAAATTGCTTTTCAAACTCGATTGTTTTAGGCCCCATGGTTAACCAACCAGATTTGATTGTATCAATTACTTCATTAATTTCATCATTCCCTATAGATGCTTTATGAAAAGGAATTTTTTTGAATTCGACTGTCATAACCTAATAATCTTAACAAAATTTTTAATTCCATAACACTCTTACGTTTAAATTCATCTTAAACTTGACTCTTTTCTTTAAGAGTCGATTAGTTTTTGTTAAGCTTAAACAATGGATTTTTCAAACAAACGAATTTTAATTACTGGGGGTGCTGGATATATCGGGTCTCATGTAAATTTAGCGCTAAAAGAAACCAATGCTGATGTGGTTGTCGTCGATAATCTATCTACAGGATTTACTGAAAATATTCACTATGGTACCTTTAAGCAACTTGATTTAAGTAACTGGAAATTAACTTCTGAATTTATTAAATCGTTTAAACCTGATGCGGTTGTTCATTTTGCTGGTAGCATTGTGGTGCCAGAGAGTGTAAAAATTCCTTTAAATTATTATCAAAATAATACGGCCAACTCTCTAAACCTCATACAATCTTGTCAGTTAGCCAGTGTCCCTCATTTTTTATTTTCTTCAACTGCAGCTGTTTACGGGATCCCTGAAAATGGAATTTGCTCAGAAAACAATCTATTATCCCCAATTAATCCTTACGGCCGTTCTAAATTAATGACCGAACAAATGCTGTCAGATACTGCATTATCGAGTGACCTGACTTATGTTGCTTTACGATATTTTAATGTAGCCGGTGCACACCCATCAAAAAAACTTGGGCAACGAATGCCAGATGCTACTCATTTAATAAAAATAATTGCGCAAGTATTAACAAAAAAAAGAGAGTATTTAGCCGTTTTTGGCAATAATTATGACACCCCAGATGGCACTTGTATTCGAGATTACATCCATGTATGTGATTTAGCAAATGCACACGTTTTAGCTCTCAACTACCTATTTAATAATGGGGCATCCACTATTTTTAATTGTGGTTATTCTCGAGGTTATTCTGTTCAAGAAGTTATTACGGCTGCAAAACAGCTGTTTGGAGACTTTCAAGTAACTAATGAAGACCGTAGAGAAGGCGATCCGCCAGTATTGATCGCTGATTCAACAAAAATTCAAACGTTACTTGAATGGCAACCTGAATATAATAATATTGATCACATTATTAAATCTGCTATCGAATTTGAATCATTACTTTAAATCTTTTAACCGATGGACGAGTTAAAATTTGAACAGTATAATTTAACTATGCAGTTATCTAAAATTATAAACTCAAAATTTCGTTTATTAATTTTACTAACCAATGATTTTTTAATTGGAATTTTAAGTTATATTGCAGGATCTTGCATTATTTTTAACATTGATGCCTCTTTACTATTTTTAAAGCAACATATGATATGGATTTTAGCTATTCCTATTTTTAAAAATTGCTTTCTTTATTTCAAACAAATTTATTCGATTTCTTGGCGATATGCTAGCTTAAAAGATATAGCAAAGACATTTCAAACCATTAGTATTTCTTCCTTACTTTTGCTCTGTTTATCATATTTTTTCCCAATATTTAGCATTCGATTATTTGTTGCTGACTTTTTGGTTTTTTGTGGTTTATTCTTTTGTTCTCGATTTATGATTCGAGTCATTCGTCGAAAATCAGTGCTTCGTCCATCTATCAAACAAAAACAATATCTTATTATCGGCGCTGGGGATGCGGCTGAAATGGTTGCAAGAGAATTACTAAAGACACCTCATAAGCATTCAATTACAGGATTTTTGGATGACAATCCTTTGCTTCATCGTAAAACCATCCATCAATCAAAAGTATTTGGAAATATTTCAATGGCTCCAAGCATTTGTGACAATCATTCTATTGATCAAATCATCATTGCAGTTCCTTCGGCAACAGTATCAGAGTTTAGAAATATTCTTAATATTTGCAAATTAACAAATGTCCCCTTTCTCACAACTCCACGGCTTGATGAACTTTTAGATAATACAGTCAAACTTGATAAGTTACGTGATGTTTCAATTGTAGATTTATTAGGCCGTTCTCAGATAAACATTGATAACACCAAAATTAACGCAATTGTAAAAAATAAAACGATATTTATTACTGGTGCTGGTGGATCAATTGGGTCAGAACTATCTCGACAAATTTTATCTTTTGAACCTAAAAAAGTTGTCTTGATTGACCACTCAGAGTTTCATTTATACTCAATAATGATGGAGTTATCTAAATTAGACCTTCCAAGTAACATTGATGTTGTACCGCTTTGCTTAGATATAAAAACATTATCTTCACTGAAGAAAATATTTAATGAACATCTACCAGATGTTGTATTTCATTCAGCGGCTTATAAACATGTCCCATTAATGGAAGTGAATGCAGAACAAGCGATTCTGAACAATATTGGTGGAACAAAAAACATCATTGATTTATGTGATGAATTTAATGTTGACCAATGCATTGTTATTTCAACGGATAAAGCTGTGGAACCGTCAAATTCGATGGGATCTACAAAGCGATTGTGTGAACTACTTACATTAAATAAATCCAAAACATCTTCTACTAAATATTGTTGTGTCCGGTTTGGAAATGTTTTAGGCTCTTATGGGAGTGTCATTCCATTATTTAAAGAACAAATTAAAGCCGGAGGACCGATTACCATTACTGATCCAAAAATGACACGCTACTTTATGACAATTAAAGAAGCTGTTAGTTTGGTTTTTCAAGCTGCATCCATTAGCACATCAGGAGGTGAGCTTTTTGTTCTTGATATGGGGTCACCCATTAAAATTGTTCAACTGGCTACTGACTTAATTCGCTTATCTGGTTTAACTGGAGATGAAATTAAAATTGTTTATACCGGTCTTCGACCTGGAGAAAAATTATCTGAAAAACTTTTTTATGACTTTGAAAAACATACGATTACGTCTCATGAAAAGATATATTGTTGCTATCCGAATTTATCTGAACGTATTGATGAACTTATTCAAGCTATTCTTGAATTGGCCGTCAATGAGGATTCTAACGAGTTACTTATTGAAAAGCTTATCAGTACCGTTGATCAATTAAATCACTCACCAACTCTTGTTTCAGGAGGGCGTCAATGAATGTTTCGATTATTGGTGGTGGTTATGTTGGGCTTGTTTCAGCTGTTTGTTTTGCAGATTTAGGTCATTTTGTTCAGTGCATTGAACATGATGACGAAAAGTTTAACTCACTAAATTTAGGGAAAATCCCTTTCTACGAGCCAGAATTACAAGAAAAGTTTCAAAAGACTGTTGATCGAAAAACACTTTCGATACGCCCCAAAATAGATCCTTCAATTTTTGAATCAGATATTATCATATTAGCTGTTGGCACCCCCATGACATCAAGTGGCAAAGCCAACCTAACCTATTTATTTTCAGCTGTTTCTGAAATCATTTCCTTAGCTAAAACAGCAACCTTCTCTTCGATTATTATTACAACTAAAAGTACAGTGCCTGTCGGTACTGGCAAACAGATCCAAAATTTAATTTTAGATGCAGGATTATCTGAAAAAATTTCAGTTGCCTCTAATCCTGAATTTTTAAGAGAAGGCTCAGCTGTCTATGACTTTTTTCATCCAGATCGGATTATTATTGGGTGTGAAAATACGGATGTTTTTGAAAAATTCAAATCTCTTTATAAAGCTACTGTAAAATCTTCTCGCCCCATTGTGCAGGTTTCAATCGCAACAGCTGAATTATCCAAATACGCAGCGAATACTTTTCTGGCGACTAAGATTTCTTTTATCAATGAATTAGCAATTTTATGTGATAAAGTTGGTGCGGACATTAAAGAAACAGCTAAATTAATGGGTATGGATGGTAGGATTGGAAAATATTTTCTTAATCCAAGTCCTGGATATGGAGGCTCATGTTTTCCTAAAGACACATCCGCGTTGCAATATATGGGAAAAGAAAATGGCATTGATTTACAAGTTGTTTCAGCGGCTATTAAAGCAAACAATCGTCAAATCCATTATTGTTATTCGATTATTAAAACCATATTTAATCAATCTTTAATGGGAAAAACAATTTCAATTTTAGGAACTGCATTTAAACCTAATACAGATGATATTCGTGAATCTGCATCACTTAAATTGATTGATTTACTTTTAAAGGATAATGTGACAATCCACTTTACCGACCCTGAAGCCTTATTAAATACAAAAAATGTTTATAACGATGCGAACGTCCATTCATTTAAAACAGCTTATGAATGTGCAAATGGCAGCGATGCCGTGGTATTAATGACTGAATGGAACTCTTACCGTTGTCTTGATCTTAAAAAGTTACATGACTTAATGCGTCAACCTAACTTTATTGACTTTAGATTAATTTACAATAAAGAAGAACTTCAAGCCGCTGGGTTTAACTCCTACATATTGGGAGAGGGGCCAGCATCACATACATTTAGTCAAGCTCACGCTTTTTAAACGCTGATTATTGTGAATTATTACTTTTTAAACGCGTTTACTTTTTCAACTATATAGTCTAATTGACTTTGATTAAGTTCTGAATAAATTGGAATTGATAAAACTTCTTTTGCAGCTTTTTCAGATTCTGGTAGATCGCCTTCTTTGTAACCTAAATACTCAAAGCATTTTTGTAAATGTAATGGTAATGGATAATATATAGCGTTTCCAATGTTGGCATGATTTAAATGATCAATCAAAGCATCTCTATTTTCAGTTCTAATTGTGTACTGATTATAAATCATCCAGTTATCTGATAACTCTATGGGCGTTGTAACGCCAGTTAGGTTTGAGTTATAAAATGCGGCATTTTTTCTACGACCGTCATGTTGGCTATTTAAATAGGGTAATTTTATGCTTAACACTGCGGCTTGTAATGGATCTAAACGAAAATTACCACCCACATAATCATGAAAATACTTTTCTTTTGCGCCATGAGTGCGAAATAATCGAATTTTTTCTCCTAATTCATCATCATTTGTTGTTACAACACCTCCATCACCGCAACAACCGAGGTTTTTACTTGGGAAAAAGGAGAAACAGCCAACGGTTCCTAAACTACCAGCGCTGTACGTAGTACCATCGATGGTTTGCTTAGCGCCAATCGCTTGAGCCGCATCTTCAATAACATATAAATTATGTGCGTCTGCAAGTGCTTTAATTTCTTTCATTTGAGCGACTTGTCCAAATAAATGAACTGGCATTATTGCTTTTGTTTTGGAATTAATTTTAGCTTCTATTTGATTGATATCAATATTGTATGATATTGGATCTATATCAACAAAAATAGGCTTAGCACCTACACGATGAATTGACCCTCCTGTTGAAAAAAATGTAAATGGCGTTGTGATTACTTCATCTCCATGGCCAATTCCCATTGCCATTAATGAAACGATTAAAGCATCAGTGCCGGATGAAACACCGATTGCGTGTTTCACATCACAATATTCTTTGATCATCGATTCAAGCTCTATAACTTTAGGGCCTTGAATAAATTGTTTGGAATCAAATACGTCTTTAATCGCATTTAATACATGGTCTTTAATTGGTTCGTATTGAGCTTGAAGATCTAAAAGTGGAACTTTATTTATTGTCTGAGTTGTCATTACTCTCTCCTTTTCAATTCATTTTACACCAAGGTATTGATATTTCCAATTATACGAATCAATGGGAATCTTTAAACGAATTTTTCTATTTGTCTTTACCTAAACTTTATGATAATTTCATTTACTAATTAGTTTTGGTCTCTGTAGCTCAGCTGGATAGAGCAACGGTTTCCTAAACCGTAGGCCGTGCGTTCGAATCGCGCCAGGGACACCAACTAATTAACCAATGAAATTTCTTTTTCCGATACTAGTGTGCCATTAAACGTATACATTTTTTGACTTTTTTCGCAAAAAGCTTCTTTGTTGTTGTTAAATTCTAAACGAACACCAGCTTCAGACATCCAGCCAACAATTTTACCTGGATTACCAACGATTATGGCAAAATCAGG
>MDTB01097496.1_pt1 | contig 11868 bp, 10 predicted proteins | sample 811161 | NCBI WGS metagenome assembly MDTB01 (sample SAMN05326650, study PRJNA326480) | marine metagenome | isolation source: seawater | place: Mediterranean Sea | collected 2009 | reverse complement strand
GGCTGCTCTGTGGCAGTGCACAAAGCCACAAGCTCATGCGGCTCTAGCATGCGCCCAGCACCTACATCGCCACAGGCTTGCTCACCTTTGCCTGGGCCCCAAATAAGTACGTCACGTGCTTTTAAAGTGGCTAAATTTGCTTGTGTTGCAGGGTGTGCATACATTTGCTGGTTCATTGCTGGGGCTATTGCCACTTTAGCAGGGGTTGCCAGTAATAGTGTGGTAAGTAAATCATCGGCTATGCCTGCGGCCATTTTGGCAATGGTATTACTCGTTGCAGGCGCGACTAAAATTAAATCAGCCCATTTGGCAAATTCTATGTGGCCCATTGCAGCCTCTGCTGAGGGGTCAAGTAATGAATCAGACACCATTTCACCACTCACCGCTTGCATGGTTAATGGGGTTATAAAATGTTTAGCTGACTCGCTCATAACTACTTTTACTTCGCAACCTGCCTCTTTTAAGCGCCTAACGAGCTCGGCACATTTATAGGCCGCAATGCCGCCGGTGATGCCAAGTACGATTTTTTTGTTTGTTAAGTTAGTCATGAGTGTTTTTTGCTTGAGTGTATATGCAGGCTAAAATAACAAATCTTTGTGCTTTGAGCTAAGTTTTTAGGATTAAATAATCAGGCTAATTTTAAAAATTGCATTACAGTTATAAGACTGTTTTTTAATCATCAAGGATGAATAATGCAATTAACATCGTTACCTAACTCACTTCGCCCACGCGAAAAACTCATTGCAAAAGGCCCTAAAGCATTGACCGATGCTGAGTTATTAGCGATATTTTTGCGTACGGGCTTACCCGGTATGAATGTGATTGAGCTTGCACAGCACCTGCTTAACGAAAACAAAACATTGCATAATTTATTTAACGCCAGCCAAGATGAGTTTTGCGCACAAAAAGGGTTAGGGATGGCAAAATATGTGCAATTGCAAGCGGTGCTTGAGCTGAGTCAGCGTTACATGCAGGAGCGTTGCCAGCGCGATGCGGTGTTTAATTCGCCAAATGCGGTGTATGAATATTTAACGCTGCAAATGCGTGGGCTACAGCAAGAAGTGTTTATGGTGCTTTATCTCGATAGCCAAAACCGTTTAGTAAAAGACGAAATTTTGTTTTATGGCACGATAAACTCAGCCAGCGTTTACCCCAGAGAAGTTCTAAAAGCGGCCTTAAAAAATAATGCTGCGGCCATTATTTTGGCACACAATCACCCAAGCGGGATTGCCGAACCAAGCCAAGCAGACAAACTTATCACTAATAAATTACAACAAGCACTGCAATTAGTAGACATAAATGTGCTTGATCACATCATTGTGGGAGGAGAAACGTGTGTTTCTTTTGCACAGCGAGGCTTGATTTAAGGTTGCTTGATGAATAAGTGTGTTAAAAATGAGCGGTTTGGACGGTTTTAGCAAATTAGTTTAATTTAAATGCAGTTTTTACTTTCCCTAAGGGCATTCGATCTTTATAATTAGCCGCTATCAAATTTACATATGAGCTGGTTGGATAGATCAGTATTTGATCTTTGCCTGTAAAAGCTGTATAAAGAGCGCCCTTCGATTTATCTAGGGCACAAATACATGGCCTTAGGTTAAATTAAGCTCGAGCGAAGTTATTGGAGATATATAGACATGTCTAAAGTATGTCAAGTTACAGGTAAGCGTCCAACGGTTGGTAATCACCGTTCACACGCGAGAAACGCGACTAGACGTCGTTTCCTACCTAACCTACAAACACACCGTTTTTGGGTTGAAAGTGAAAAACGTTTTGTAACACTACGCACTACTACTAAAGGTATGCGTATTATCGATAAAAAAGGCATCGACGCGGTACTTACAGATATCCGTGCTCGCGGCGAAAAAGTTTAAGGAACTGAATCATGCGCGATAAAATCCGTTTAGTTTCAACTGCTGGTACTGGTTTTTTCTACACTACCGACAAAAACAAGCGTAACATGCCTGAAAAGATGGAAATCAAAAAGTTCGATCCTAAGGCTCGTAAACATGTGATTTTCAAAGAAGCTAAAATTAAGTAATTTAGTTTTCTTTCAGAATTGTAAAAACCCAGCTTATGCTGGGTTTTTTGTTTTTAGCACTTATCAATATTAAACAGCCCCTAAAATATTTTATTAAATCAACAGATATAATTTAAGTATTCTTGTTTTTAATGGCTTACTAGTTCTTAAAAAGGCGAGCGTCGAAGTTTTGAGGCGTTATAGCTCACTGAAGTGATGTAATTAATGCTCCGCTTGTTTTGTATTATCTTTAACCCTCCCCTGAACATGGCTTAATGAAGTGATAGCATCTTAGGATATTTAGCCCGTATAAAGGCAAGCTAACTCGATATAAAATATTTAGCATGCTTACTTTTAACTTCTTTGCACACTATGGACTTGCAATGTGTTACCGCACACAGATTTCTTAAGAAAGTCGCCTGTCTTGTCGCTGAGCAAGAAAAAGAATGGTATAGGCCTTTAATTTGAGAGTGTTTCCTAAGGTAAGCGTGGATTATGTATTGCATACTTTCTATCTAAGACTATGTGCAATTTCTAATCTATCTAATTAGGTATATAAGGAAGTGCGAGACCAAAAATTAAGCTGTTACACAGGAGGATTGAATAATGTTCTGTAACTTTTATAACATGTGTCAAACCACAAGGGTGTCTATTTACCCGTAACATACCCTGTTTGTTTCTTACGATGCTATTACAGTGTTTCGTGAGTAATCGGGGTGCGCAGCTAAAAGCACATTTATAAGTTTGACAGATAATATATGGCTTTTAAGAATATTTGTATAGGTTAGGGCTTAACTAAAATGACAGCAATGTGCTAAAAGTTATAAGTTTTCTTGTGCTTAAAAAACTTTGCTAAGGTAAAACCCTCAAAATCGAAGATAAAGAGGGAATTACATACTTAATAAAAGAGCCGCATATTACAGCGTAAGTAAAGCCCTTAGTCGAGAAGGGTCATTACAGCTCTAACGTAAACGTTATACCCGCTACTCTTGGTTCACCTAATTGCACGTAGGTGTGTGTAGCATAGCCATCAAGTGGGTCATTACCAAACTCAAAGCCGCGGGTTGGTACTGTTTCGTCAAATACGTTACGTGCCCATGCGCGCACTGCCCATATGTCGGCTTCGTAGCCTAGGCTTAGGTTTACTAAATTGCTGCTGGGTGCTTTTGAATTATGGCTATCGGAGAAGTAGTAATCGTCCTTACCTTCAACACCAATCATACCGTACAGCTCATTAGTAAAGTTGTAACGTGCGCTAAATGCGTATTGGTATTTAGGTGATTGCGCTTGCTCACGACCGTCTTGATTTAAGCCAGATTGCGTTACAAAGTCGTCAATTTCTGTGTTTAAGTAACCCGCACTACCTGTTAAGAATAAGTCTTCGGTAAGTTGGTAACTACCTTCAACTTCTAGCCCGTAGTTGCTACCAGAGCTTGCGTTATCAACGTAGCCTGTAAATTGCTGACCTTCTACTTGCCATGCTTTTAGCTGTATGTTGTCGCGGTGCATATAAAATGCTGCTAAACGAAGGGTAAATTTATCATCAAGCGATGAACCCTTAACGCCAAACTCGCCGCTCCAAAGGTATTCTGGGTCAAAGCTTGTATGCTGCTGGAAAAAATCAGCATCTAGGTTTAAGCCTTCATCTTTAGCTTTGGCTAATGCTTCTGAATTAATACCGCCAGCTTTATAACCACGGGTAATGCTGGTGTAGATCATAGTACGATCAATCACTTGGTATTCAAGTGCTATTTTACCGCCAACCATTACGTCGTCAGTCTCTTCAATAAAGCCGTTGCTGTCGGTGTAATCACCTTGGTATTGCTCTACACGTAAACCGGTAATGAGTGTGGTTTTAGGGCCGATAGGTGTGGCTACTTGGCCGTAAACAGCTACGTTACTGGTTTCGTAGGTTGATGCAAATGTACTTGCAAGCCATGTGTATTCGCGCTCTAAATCTACATCGCGGTTTTGATAGTAAACACCGGCAACCCAGTTACCTGTTTTAGAATTAAATTGTAAATTAGCCGACTGATCATCGCGATCACGCGTGTACACATCGGTTGAGCTATAACCCCAAGGGTGTAAGCCAGCTGCACATAATTGTGGCTCGCTTGCATCGTTACATACCCAGTCTTCATCAAAGCTGTAAAGTAGCTCTGTATCAATGGCTGAAAGGTTTAAACTTACATCAAAGGCATCAAAGCCTGTGTAGGTATTATTAATACCAATGGCGTAGCTTTGTTGATTATCTTGGCCTGGCTCGTCGGCTACACTATTACGGCTGTTATCAAGCGTGAACGCATCGTAGCCGTTGTTTATATCTATGTAGTGCAGGTTTAACTCTGTGTTTAAATGCTCAGTAAGTTGGCTGTTTAATTTAAAGCGGGCTACTTGCTCATCTTGTTGTTGAGTTTCGTCGTTTAAATATAGGTTATCTACGTAGCCGTCTGATTTTCTGCGAAAGTAGCTGACGCGGGCACTTGTGTCGTCGGTTAATCCAGTACTTGTTGCAAGGCCTGCTTCGCGTGAGTTATAAGTACCCATACCCACTTGTAATTTTAAGCTCGGATCGGCAGTTGCCTGAGCTGATTCCATTTGGATCATACCGGCCATGCCGTCTGCACCAAAGCGAGTGCCTTGTGGGCCGCGGTAAATTTCTACCTGGTCTATATCAAATAATAATGAGCTGCCACCTAAACCCGAGTAGTTAATGCCGTCAATAACTAAGCCAACCGATGGGTTAATTGGATCTACAAATTGTGAACGAAGTCCCACTCCACGAATTTGAATATAACGACCACGAGACGCACCAGATGTAAAGTTTACGTTGGCTGTACTACCTAGCATTTCGTCTAAGTAACTTGCACCACGTTGATTAATTTCATCTTTGCTAAATAGGCTAGCGCTAGCGCTTAATGTTTGAATGCTTTCACGTTGAAAGTCGCCTGTAACAACAATTCGTTCTAGGTCGCTGTCATCAGCGTTTGCTATAAGTGGTGTACTAATTAGCGGTAATAACGCCGCAGTAATTAAAGACAAACGTAAGTTCATTAGGTTACTTAACTCCATTTTGGGGACTCGTATGGTAGCAATTATTTTAATACTTGTGTTATAACGCAGCGATTATACGTTAAATAATCAGGATTACTAATATGACCTTTAAAGTTGATTTTAAAGTGCGCCATTACGAATGTGACCTACAAGGAATTGTAAATAACAGTGTGTACTTTAATTATTTAGAGCATGCTCGCCATGAGTTTTTATTTGCAAATGGGGTTGATTTTGCACTACTAGCAAAGCAAAAAGTCAATTTAGTGGTGATACGCAGTGAGGTTGATTATAAACATTCGCTTGTACCAGATGATGAATTTTATATAGCAGTTGAACCTGAGCGTATAAGCCGTATAAAGTTTGCGTTTAAGCAAACCTTAGTGCGTAAACACGACAACAAAGTAATGCTACAAGCCAAGGTTATAGGCACTTCGGTTAATGAAAAAGGGCGCCCTTTTTTACCTCCCGAAATAGATAATTTATTTAAAAATTACACCCAGGATTAGCGGGTATAATTTTTAGGGGCTGTGAGCTTTGGGATTAAATTTAACCTAGTTTGTTTTAAAGCAGCGCCTAGGCAGTGGGGTTGTTTATCGTAAATAGCGGGTAGCGTAGGTGCTGTTATCGAGCCCACTAAGTTACAAACCAAGCAAAGCGATTAAAGCCCCCTTACTGTGAACACGTTTTAATCTGCAAAGTTCAACACTCTCTAAACTATCATAGAACAAAAATTTACATTTAAAACATGCATTTTTAACGGATAAACCGCATAAAAATTGTTACTATTACGGTAATTAAATATTTAGTTAGAAATAGCATGAAATTAGCAGCACTACCGATGCTTTTAATCGGGTTATGTATTGGTTGTACAGCCACAGGGACGGTGACCACTGAGCAGCTAAAGTATACACAATGGCAACTATCAAAGGTTGATGGTTTAGCTGTGCCGGCCTCTTACAGTGCATCAATGAGCTTTATTGAAGCGTTGCAAGTAAACGGGTTTGCAGGATGTAATAAGTTTTTTGGTGAAGGCGAGCTTAAAGACAGCAGTATTAGCGTTAATAAACTTGGCATGACGCGTAAGTCGTGCGGAGAAGACGTTGATGAGCTAGAGCAGCAGTTTTTACAAGCGCTAAGAGAAGGTGCAACGCTTACCATGCAAGGCCCACAGTTAGTTATGCAGGGCGATCAAACTTTTTTGTTTATTGCAAAGTAGTGGCATGAGTATTTAAAACTGCCCCTTGCAGGCAATTTTTAACTGGCGTACACTCAACGCTGATTTGATCAAAATAGCAAATCAACGAACATAATTTTACTTGTCGGAGTGCCTTAAATAATTAAGGCTGAGATCGCGAAAGCGGGATCCGTGAACCTGATCAGGTTAAAACCTGCGTAGGGAACAAGCTGCCTAAAATGGGACGCTTGTGCGTCTTTTTTTATGCGCACAACAAAATAACTAGCCATTTTAGGCCGCAAAGCAGCGTAACCACTGCTTTACGATCTTTCTCTATTCCTTATGGAATATCTGACAAGACAACCCTTTAGCAATGAGGTAAGTCATGTCAAACACTACAAATAAGTCTACACGTCGAGAAACGCGCGCTGCTGCGTCAGATTACATTTATAATTTAACGGGTCAGCCATTTCCAAGCTCACAAAAAGTGTATGTTGAGGGTAGCCAAAGCGGTGTACGCGTGGGTATGCGCGAAATTACATTAAGCGATACGTTTATTGGTGGTGATGAGCAAAACCCTGTGTATGAGCCAAACGAGCCACTGCGTGTTTACGATACATCAGGCCCGTATACCGACCCTAACTTTGAGCTAGACGTACGTAAGGGGTTACCTAAATTTCGTGAGCAGTGGATAAAAGAGCGCAACGACACTGAAGTGCTCGACTCGGTCACTTCGCAATTTGCTCAGCAACGTATGGCCGATGACGGCCTTGATCATATTCGCTTTGATCATTTACCTAAAATTCGCCGTGGTAAAGCGGGCAAAAACGTGACGCAAATGCATTATGCTCGCCAAGGCATTATTACCCCTGAAATGGAATACGTAGCCATACGCGAAAACATGGGCCGTGCACAAATTAGAGAAGAGCTGCTAGCAGCACAGCATAAAGGCGAATCGTTTGGGGCGAGTATTCCCGATTTTATTACCCCTGAATTTGTACGCGACGAAATAGCCCGCGGTCGCGCTATTTTACCAAATAATATTAACCACCCCGAAACCGAGCCCATGATAGTTGGCCGTAACTTTTTAGTTAAAGTTAACGCTAATATTGGTAATTCATCGGTAAGCTCATCAATCGAAGAAGAAGTAGAAAAAATGGTGTGGTCTACGCGCTGGGGTGCCGATACCGTAATGGATTTATCAACCGGGCGTTACATTCACGAAACCCGTGAGTGGGTAGTACGTAATTCGCCGGTGCCCATTGGCACGGTACCCATTTATCAGGCGCTTGAAAAAGTAAACGGAGTGGCCGAAGACCTAACGTGGGAGATATTTCGCGATACGTTAATTGAACAAGCCGAGCAGGGCGTTGATTACTTTACCATTCATGCCGGTGTATTGCTGCGTTATGTGCCAATGACGGCAAAGCGTGTAACCGGCATTGTATCGCGTGGTGGCTCAATTATGGCTAAGTGGTGTTTAGCGCACCATAAAGAAAACTTTTTATATACGCACTTTGAAGATATTTGCGAAATTTTAAAACAATACGATGTGTGTTTTTCGCTTGGAGATGGCCTTCGTCCAGGTTCGATTGCTGATGCCAACGACGAAGCGCAATTTAGTGAGCTACGTACGTTAGGGGAGCTTACAAAAATTGCGTGGAAACACGATGTACAAGTATTTATTGAAGGCCCAGGCCATGTGCCAATGCATATGATTAAAGCCAATATGGATGAGCAATTAGAACATTGCGGCGAAGCGCCTTTTTACACATTAGGCCCATTAACGACCGATATAGCACCAGGGTACGACCATATAACATCGGGTATAGGCGCTGCACAAATAGCGTGGTACGGCTGTGCCATGCTGTGTTATGTAACACCAAAAGAGCATTTAGGTTTGCCCAATAAAGAAGATGTAAAAGAGGGCTTAATTACCTACAAAATTGCAGCACATGCGGCCGACTTAGCCAAAGGCCACCCCGGCGCGCAAGAGCGCGATAATGCATTATCAAAAGCGCGCTTTGAATTTAGATGGCACGACCAATTTAACATTGGTTTAGACCCAGAACGTGCCCGTGAATATCACGACGAAACCCTACCGCAAGAGTCTGGCAAAGTAGCGCACTTTTGCTCTATGTGTGGCCCTAAATTTTGCTCAATGAAAATTACCCAAGAGGTACGCGATTACGCCAAAGATCTCGAATCACGCGGGATCGATCCTAACAATGTTGGCGATGCAATTGAGATCAAAATGCTTGATGTAGAAGCGCAAATGAAAGCGAAATCTGAAGAGTTTAAACAAACGGGCTCAGAAATTTACCACAAAGCAATATAAGCCAATAACAGGTTAGCGGCTTATGGCTGCTAGCCTGTTATTAAAAGGAGGTTTTATGTTTTACAACATTGCTGTTGTGGGGTTTGGTTTAGCAGGGCGCTTAGCCGCCCTTGAGCTTAGTAAGTCGCATCATGTAACCGTGTTTGAAGCCAGTGACGAACACACACAAAATAGTGCCGGTAAAGTGGCTGCGGCAATGCTTGCTCCGCTTGCTGAGTCGGTATTGTGTGAAACGGATTTAGCCATCATGGGGCTAAATTCTCTCAAGCGCTGGCCAGAGATAGTGAGCGAGCTTGAAGGCGAGGTTTTTTATCAGCAAAAAGGCACGCTGGTCGTGGCGCACCAGCAAGATAAAGGTGACTTACAAAGCTTTAGCCAGCGTATTAAGCCTATAGCAGGGCACAGCGCGCAGGCGTTAAATGCTCAGCAAATAACGCAGTTAGAACCCGAATTAGCTAATCGTTTTAACCAAGGTATGTTTTTACCCTGCGAAGGGCAAATAGATAACCAGGCCTTTTATAGAGCAAGCTTTACCATGCTTAATAAACGTAAGGTTAAGTTTGTTTTTAACCAACGCGTTAGCATTCAAAACGGCGAGGTGAATAACCGCGCGTTTGATTACATTATTGACTGTCGTGGCTTAGGTGCTAAAGGCGATAAACCCCTTAGAGGGGTACGCGGTGAGGTGGCTAGATTACATGCACCTGAGGTTAATTTAACGCGGCCGGTGCGTTTAATGCACCCGCGCTACCCAATTTATATAGCGCCAAAACCAAATAATGAATATGTAATTGGTGCAACTGAAATAGAGTCTGATGATAGCGGCCCTGCAACAGTACGCTCCACGCTTGAGCTACTTTCGGCGGCTTACACTGTGCACAGCGGGTTTGCCGAAGCACGGCTGTTAAATATTCAAAGCGGGTTACGCCCCGCATTTAGCGATAACCGCCCTGCGGTTTTAAAAACAGGTAACGTAATTAGCATTAATGGCTTATATCGTCATGGCTATATGTTAGGGCCCGCCTTAGTGGCTGATGCGTTATCTCAAATAGGGTGAGTAATAAATGACTATAACAATTAATGGTGAGCTGCTAACTATTAAAAGCTCAATGCTTGTTGATGTATTACAAAATTTTGGTGCAAAGCCTCCATTCGCGGTGGCACTAAATGGCGAATTTATTCCACAAAGTTTGCACGCCAGCACCACAATTAACGAAGGGGATAGCATTGAATTGTTATCGCCTATTCAAGGTGGGTAGCATTATGCAAGGTAACGATTGCTTAACTATTTATGGCGAGCAGCTAAATAGCCGTTTATTAATAGGCTCGGCGCTTTATCCCTCTCCAGCGGTGATGGAAGAGTCTATAAAAGCCTCTGGCGCGCAAATAGTAACGGTGTCATTAAGGCGCCAGCAAAGCGCTGCCGCAGGGGATGACTTTTGGCAGCTTATAAAAAACACTGGCCTTAAAATACTGCCTAATACCGCAGGGTGCCACAGTGTAAAAGAAGCCGTAACACTTGCTAAAATGTGCCGTGAAGTATTTGCAACCGATTGGATTAAGCTTGAACTAATAGGTGATGATTACAACTTACAACCCGACCCATTCGCATTGTTAGAAGCCACAAAAATATTAATTAATGATGGCTTTAAAGTATTGCCTTATTGCACTGATGATTTAGTTCTTTGCCAGCGTTTAAACGAGCTAGGGTGTGAGGTGCTTATGCCTTGGGGCGCGCCTATTGGCACCGGTAAGGGGCTTTTAAATAGTTATAATTTAAAAACAATTCGTGAGCGCTTACCAAACACAACATTAATTGTAGATGCAGGGCTTGGTTTGCCTTCGCATGCCTGCCAAGCGCTTGAATTAGGGTATGATGCGGTATTATTAAATTCAGCGATAGCAGGGGCTGGCTGCCCAATTACGATGAGCCGTGCATTTAAAGCCGCGGTAGAGGCAGGGCGCTTTGCGTATAATGCCAAAGCAATGCCTGAAAAAGACTTAGCCGCCCCCTCAACACCTACAATGGGTATGCCGTTTTGGCATCAGCAGTAAGGAAATAAAGAGTATGAATAATTTAGTGTGGACAATTGCAGGCTCAGACTCAGGTGGTGGCGCAGGCATTCAAGCCGATATAAAAGCAATGCAAAGCTTTGGCGTGCATGGCTGTACTGCAATTACCGCGCTTACGGCGCAAAATAGCTTAGGTGTAGAGGCCATTAACGCGGTATCTACCGATATTATTGAATCGCAATTACTCGCACTCGAAAGCGACATGAAAGCCAAAGTAATTAAAATTGGCATGCTGGCTAATGTGCAGCAAATTCAATTGATAAGCGAGCATATAGCGCATTATAAAGCTAAATGGCCTGTACCGCCTGTAATTGTTTACGACCCCGTTGCAATTGCTTCAAGTGGTGATGTATTAACAGAGGAAGATACCGTAAGTGCCATTAAAGAATGCTTAATGCCGCTGGTGGATGTAATAACACCTAACACGCACGAAACGCAATTATTAACAGGCGTATATTTAATTGGCCCAAGCGCCGTGAAAGACGCTGCTAAAAAGCTATTAAGTTGGGGTGCAAAAGCGGTTGTTATTAAAGGCGGGCACTGGGATTACCCAACAGGTTATTGTATTGATTACTGCACACAAAACGGCGAAGAGTATTGGCTTGGGAATAAAAAAATTCAAAGCCCTCATAGTCATGGTACAGGTTGTAGCATGGCCTCGGTTATTGCCGCGTGTTTAGCAAAAGACTACCCCTTAAAAGATGCTTTTATTTTAGCTAAAGCTTATATAAATCAGGGCTTAAAGCAGTCGGTTAGATACGGAGAAGGAATAGGCCCTGTTGCACATACTGCTTTTCCTACACAGTTAAATGACTACCCGCAAGTAATAGAGCCTGGCAGCTGGCTTGGTGATGAGCTTGATTTTGATGTGCCGCTGGAATTCAATATGGCCGCTGATTTTGCACCTTGTGAGAGCAAAAAGTTGGGCCTATATGCTGTGGTCGATAGCATAGATTGGCTAGATAAATGTTTGCAGCAAGGTATTACTACGGCGCAGCTTCGCGTTAAAAATAAAACCGACCTTGAGCTTGAAGAGTTAATTAAGCAGGCGGTAGAGCTGGGCAAAAAGTACCACGCTCACGTATTTATAAACGACTACTGGCAGTTGGCAATAAAGCACGGTGCCTACGGCGTACACTTAGGCCAAGAAGATTTAGAAACCGCTAATTTAGCAGCAATTAAAGAAGCAGGTTTAAGGCTTGGGCTTTC
>MDTB01130228.1_pt1 | contig 11869 bp, 11 predicted proteins | sample 811161 | NCBI WGS metagenome assembly MDTB01 (sample SAMN05326650, study PRJNA326480) | marine metagenome | isolation source: seawater | place: Mediterranean Sea | collected 2009 | reverse complement strand
CAGCATCTATATGTGAATCATAAATATGAGTATCACCTAATATATGAATTAATTTACCTGGTTTATATCCTGTAATTTTAGCTAAGATATATGTTAAGAAAGAATATGAAGCAATATTAAAAGGAACTCCTAAAAACATATCACCACTTCTCTGATATAATTGACAATCTAATCGTTTATTTTTATTATCTACATTAAACTGACACAAGACATGACAAGGAGGTAAAGCCATTTTATCTATATCAGGTGGGTTCCATGAACTCATTATGATACGTCTTGAATTTGGATCATTTTTAATCAGATTAATAATATATTTTAATTGATCACTACCTTTACCAGTATAATCGGTATTAAAATCTTTATATTCCGCTCCGAAATGTCTCCATTGAAAACCATAAACAGGTCCTAAATCACCTTCTTCATAATCTAAACCACGTGAATCTAAAAATTCCCTACTAGAGTTACCATCCCATATATGAACTTTTTTATCAGTTAATAATTTATTACTCGTTGAACCATTAATAAACCATAATAATTCTCTTAAAACTGTTTTATAACCTACACGCTTTGTTGTTAATAAAGGAAAACTTTCACTTAAATCAAATATCATTCTTTCACCGAATAATGATAATACTTTACTATTTCTACTCTCTGTTTCTAAACCATTATCTAATACTTTTTTTAGTAAATCTAAATATTGATATTCATCTTCATTAATAGTATCCTTATTCTGATAAATATCAAATGTAAAGGAAACAGATTTAGTATATGTTTCACTTAAATAATCTTGTAAAAATCCTTTTTCTCTATTATCAATATGAGGTCTACTACACATTTCTTGTTCTACTCCAGTTCTATCTACATGTTTCATATTACTAAGTAATTTTAACGGGAAACTATGAGTTGTATCCCTTGGATGATAATCATCATTAAACTTTGTTAAATAAATTCTATATAAATTTTTATAATAATCAGGTTTACAGCATTCATTGAAAATTTGTGAACCACCTATTACGAATACTTCACCTTTTAATCCTTTGGTGTAATCAAAGGCTTCATCTAAACTACGAAATAATTTATTATCATCGTTTTCCTCTATACTATGATTTCTTGATAAAACAATATTAAGTCTATCTTTGAGGGGTCTTTTAGATTCAGGGATACTTAACCATGTTTTATATCCCATAATAATTATATTTTTGTGTTCACCTTCAGTGGTAATCTTTTGAAAATTTCTTAGATCCTTTTTAGAGTGAATAAGTAAATCATCATTTTCGCCAATAAGATTATGATTGTTTAAGGAAACCACAATATTAAATTTCATTTTATATAGTTTGTAAATATAACTAAATCTTTATATCAAATTTTTTATATTTTATAATTTATATATATAATGAAAAGAATAAATATAAGATCACCGACAGGTGAAACACCTGAAGGGAAGAGGAGACAGGGGTTAGATAAAGGAGAGGATGAAGGTGAAGGTGAAGGTGAAGGTGCTAAGTTAATACCTGTTAATGAAACCGTTACTGAACCCATTAATACCGAGTTAAGACTTGAAACTATGTCGCCAGATGTTTCAGCACATGAACCAGCACCACCTGAACCAGTGCCAGCTGAACCTGAACCAGCACCACCTGAACCAGTGCCAGCTGAACCTGAACCCGCACATTTGCCTAACCTGGACGAAATTATTACTAGAAATAAAAAACTAGATCCAATTTCATTTGGTCCAAGTGATATATCACCAGATAAAATTATTCATGATATAGCACCGGCAAAAGTTAGGAGTGATTTAGAGAATGATACAGATAACCAGTGTAAATCAGCCAGTTGTATAATTCGGCCTGAAAAATCAACACCACCAGCAGGTAAAGTATATTGTTACATTTGTGGATACCCTTGTTTTCAAAATGGTGGAACAATATATGATACATTTAGTGTTCAATGTGAACATGTACTACCAGTTGCAGCTTTGTCATTATTAAGTGGATTAGCAGATGGAACATCTTCTAAATCAAATAGATTCAGTGAAATAGTTACAAAAGTGAAAAAAAATATAGGTGTTGATGGGCCAAGATTGACTGATTATGATATGTGGGCTGGTAGAATAATAGGTAACCCTGAATATTATAGACTAATGAATGCATATAGTTCTGCTTCAGTTGAAGGGGGGGAAATGAAATTAGAACCGGAAATGGGGGATAGTCAGGGTGGAGGTAGCGCTGTTGATGCTAAAAGAATAGAAGAGGGTGGTGGTATTAGAGGTTCGGCTTATCAATGGGCTCACCCTGTATGTAATATGGTTAAAAATAATTATCCATTTATCTCAGTATGTCATACTAAGTATGGATTTTTCTTTGTTTCAGATGAATTAGAAATTTTACTACCACCAGGAATAGAAGAACCGGGTGGGGGAGAGAGAGGTGATATACTTTCACAAGTACCCGGTAGTATTGGTTTTAAACGTTGTAGAAGCCTTGATGAATATTATAATAAGGCAATCAGTGAACATAATTTAATTTGGTTACTTAAAACTATTTTAGGCAAGACAAAAGATTATGTTTCATTTTCAGAACAATGGTTAAAGGGTATCTTATTAGAAAATGCAGAGAAACCAGGTAAACCACCGAAAGGTATAAATTGGACGAATGGTGGTTATAATCAAATATTAACATCTCCCGGAAATACATCAGGTTTTTCAGGGAGTGATCATATTTTTAGTGAAGCATTTGGGATGAGAGATGGGGATAGTTTAAAATTAAAACTACTAATAGATGGTATAACACGACCATATACCGATGGTAATTATACACCAGTTGACAAATGGATTATAAGTAGAACCCAACAAATAAAAAACAATATTTTAATACCAATATTACAAAATATATGTTCAGATGGTGGTCCTTATCCAGTATATCAAATAGGAAACCTTAAAATTGAAGATATACCAAAAGTTAGTTTATTTGCTATGATTTCAACTACAGCGACCGGTTCAAAAATATGCCATAATATGGCAAGAATAAAAAAAACTTTTTTTGATCGTTCCAAGGATAAAAGAAAAAATAAAGTAAATATAATTTGGAGTTCAATTTTATTTGAAGATTTATTAGAAGTTAGTGCTAATGTTGTTAGGCATAAAGGGAAATCTCTGGGATTATCATTTGATAAGAGTGTAAGTAATGCTATTAGAAAATTAGCAAAAACAGGGCAGGGACTTAGTCAAATTTTAAAAAATACTATTCTAGCTAAACCGGGTAAAATATTAAAAACTATTAAAAAAAAAGTTAAAAAAAAGAAAACTGGTGGCAGTATGTCATTAGACGTCGTGGGTTCAACGACACCAAGAAATTATAAAGGGGCGCCACCTACTACACCCAACCCCATGGAGGTTGATAGTGTGCACAAGGATAAATCTTTATCATTATTAATAAGTATCCATATTTTTGGTGATGGAGGTGTAATTGATCATATGGAAAATAAATTATCTGAATATCTTAAATATCCTTTATTTCGTGAATTTTTATCAGACTTCATTGGTTTAAGTGAAGAAGAAATTGTTATAGATATGGGAGGAGGGGCACTATCGGGGGAAATGGTCATGGAAGAAGAAGGAGAGACAGAAGTGGATGATAAACCAAAAGAGTTTATATTCGATGATTCAGTTATATTAGATTCTTTAAAAGAATACGGTGATCAAGACCCATGTTTATTTTCTTCTTTACCAGAATCTCTCATTAATATAGAGGGTTTAGATGATTCATATATTTTAGAAGTATTAGAAGCTAAACTACAAGATAGAGGGAAACCTTTTTATTCGCACGAATATACTGATTGGTGGATATATGCCGAATATATAGATAAAGAAATACCCGAAGATGAAGAAATGGAATATGTTCAATCGCCAAAGGGTAGAACACGTAAGAAAAAGAAACGTAAAACTAAAAAGAAACGGATGAACAGAAAAAAGAAAAAATCATCTAAGAAAAAAACAAAACGTAAATATAATAGGAAAAAGAAACGTAAAACAACCAGGAAAAAGAAAAAAAAAGGGGATTTAATTGATAAAATAATAGAACGTTTGGGATATTAATTTATCTATAATAAATATAAAATGAAAAAAGATACTCTTTATGTAATTATTGGATTATTAATTGTAATTTTATTTATCATTCAGCAAAATGATAAAGATTTAGATATTAAAATATTCTCTCTACAAGGTGAAGAAGACGATGATTCATTAGATGAACCTAAACGCTATTATGATTCTAAATATACTACTCGTAGAAGGATGAGAATAAATGTTCCTACAAGAGGAGAACCTCCACCTTACCAACAAGTTGGTATCTTAACTGATACAGACAATCCTGAAAATATTAAACCTCTATATGGTCGCCAAACTTATAGAGGATCTAATCAATGGAATTATTTTACATCTTTAGATTCTCATTTAGCTACTAAAATACCTATTGAATTAAATAATAATGATTGTACAGATGAAAGAGGGTGTAAAGAAATTTATAAAAATGATACATTAAATATTAATGGTGATAATGAATATAGAGCAAATATTTATCAAACACATGCTCCTAGATATATACCTTATTAATCTAATTTAACTTCCATATGATTATTTTCATTTATATTTTCTTCAGATGAAGTATCATTCTCATTATTATCTTTATCCGTATCACCTTCAGTTTCTGATTTATCTTCTGGTTCTTCTTCATCTGATTTATCTTCTGGTTCTTCTTCATCTGATTCATTTTCAGTTTCACCTTCATCCGTTTCACCCTCATCTTCTAAAAACTCACCGGGTCTAATATCCATTAATGGATAAAAACTAATAGGTGAAGAAAAATATAAATATTTCTCAGCTTCTCTAAATCCATCAACTATTTCATCGAAAAGATAAATAAATCTTTCTAAATAATTATGTTTCTGATTTGTTTTTACCGTATCTAATCTTTCATAAATATCATCTACGAGATGATATATATTTTCTTTATCTTCTGTATAATCATCTAAATAATTTATAAGATTATTTAATGAATTATCTATCATAGTTAATAAATTCATCTTATTTTTATAAGAAATATCTTTATCATAATCTACAATATTTAAGATATGATGATATGTGAAATAAATAGGATACTCTAATGATTTTATATTACTACAAGTATCATAATTATCTTTCTCAATTAAAGATAATATATTATGATCACTTATTAAGTATAATGAATCACTATATACTTCATTTAATAATTTTAAGTTATCATATGCTAATTTGTTCATAATTTATATTAGTATATGTATTAAATATTTTTTTAAATAAAATTAAAGATCTATTTATTTTTTCTTGTTTCCGAAACCTTCTAATAATACTTTCTGAACTGGTTCAAATACATAAAGAGAACCAAAATACATTAATAGACCCACAACTGTAGCGTGAACTAATAATAATATATTCTTATCATGAACCTTAATTACACTATCAACTAAAGAAAAAGTCTTAGGATGAGCAACAATTAAAAATACAATTGCTGCAAAAACAGAATGCTGAATCATTTTATCATGCATTTTTTCACTCATTAAACTACGCCCTTTATTTAAAATATCCATTTTTATATAGTATAAAATAAAATAATTTTAGATTAATTTTCTAAAAAATCTTTTCTTATAAATAATCCTTTTACATGAATATATTCATGAACCTTATTTTCTAAAATAATCCCACACATTTGTTCATAATTCTTATATGTTTCTAAAATGATAATATCAAATTGAATATTTTTAAATAAATCCCAAGCTGGATGTTTTGATGAATATAAAAATACATTAAATTTATCATCTATATTTTTTATCATTTTACTTAGCTTTGTTTGTTTCCATTTTTCAGTTATATTATGAGTTTTCCAATGATCATCATTTTCAATATTCACTAAAAATTCACTTTCTAAACCTAATATAGAAATTTCATCTTCAAATAATTCATTAATATATTTCTTAAATGGATGCTCTGTAATATTTATTTCTGAAACTATTCCGGGTATTTTAATATCTAATCCATCTATAGTAACCTTTACGGGTTTATACTGATTAATATTGTGAATACCTAAAAGCTGGATTGTATCATAATAATTATCCATTTTACGATCTATACCATTATCATAATGAAATGCTTTCCCTTCATTCATTGTATCTGACCATTGAAATCCTCTGCGTTTCCAAAATTCACGAGTATGAAACAGAGTAGATTCATATATTTTAAAGGGTGATTCTGTTTTATATAACTCTTTACCATAGATATCATATGCTAGACATGTATCACAAAAGACACATTCAGCACCTACCCTCTTCATAAAGTTTATTTTTCGTTCAATACTTTTAGGATTATATATACAATCCATATTCATATGAAATATATTATCATGACTACTCATTCCACAACCATAATCTCTTAAAAAACCATCGGGTAGTCTCCCTCGTTTCTTTTCATAATATAATAAACTCTTATTCGGTTGTTTATAATTTTCTAAAATCTGTTTATTATATTTTTCTACTTCTTCCTTATCTAAATGTAAATAAATTATATTTTCTAAATCACAAAATTCTTTGATTAAATTTTCTTTACCATCATCTACTATGACTAACTCTAAATCTTGTAAATAATTTTTATGATTCACTTTATTTAAAAAATTATTATAATTATCTTTGATTAAAGATATAAATTCTTTATCACCGTGAAGAATAGTAATAATTGATACTTTCTCAGACATATTATAATCTTAAATGGATAAGTATATTTTTAAATAAAATTAAAAGTTATTTAATACTTCTTCTAACATCTTACCGATTTCTAAAAGTGTTTTTTTATCTTTAATATTCATTATAATATTTTTAAATTTTTGATAATCAGATAATGGATTTAAATCTTCAAAAGGATTTAAAATTTGATCCATATATTTGTATTATATAAATTATACTTAAATATGAATAATATTATCAATCGTGTTAAAGTTAGAAATGCTTACACAAAATATAGTTTAAAAAGATCAAATTTTTATTTTATTAAATGGGAACCTAAATGTAGCACTGATATTCACGATCATAATGGTAAAAAATGTGATTTTATATTACTAAATGGTACTTTACAAGAAGCAAGGTATGAAAAACCTCATATGGGTGGATTATATAGTGTGAAAACTGTATATCCATTTATTAAAAATACTATGTATCCTGAAGATGGTTATCATGAAATGTTTAATCATGATGATAGGATAAAATATAGTATTCACAGATATTATGATTAAACAATAATTTTTCCATGACCAGATTTTGTTAAAAATCTCGGATCTATTTTATCAGGACAATTTAATATTTTTTCTCTTAGGTAGCAAACAAAAGATATTCTAGTATATTTTTCATAAATACCAACTGTTCCTACTTCAGGATTATCTTTAAAAGCGGGTTCTAAGGATTCATTATAAATTTTATCTTCTTCGGTTTCATACATAGGTGTATTACAATGCCATTGATGAACATCCATTGCTACAAAATCATTATTTCTTAAATCTATTGCTACACCATATTGAGGGAATATCGTGTATCCACCATGATATTTACCTCTCTCTATAACTGTAAGATTACCAAAGCCATCTCTAAAATCACCGGCATCTCTATGCATAGCTGTTCTAAAGTTACGATTTATTGTTACTGTGCTAAATGATGTTTTTGGTATTTTTAAATGTGGTTTTTCATCTGCTCTAAGCAACTGTTTATTATGAGCTTCGGGAATTAGTTTACAAAACAATTTATCAATATGTTGAATAAATGGTAATCCTTCATTATATTTTTCAAAATTTGTCCTTGTAAAATGAGTTAATCTACAAGGTAAATCAGCAAAATTCTTGCCTGATTCATAAAAACCAATTGGATTACTAGCTACTTGATTATTTACTTTCATCTTTGACACACCACCCGACTTTTTGATGATTAGATGTATTAAATCTTCTTTAGAAATTCCTTCTTTCAGTTTAATACTTAATTCTTCACATTTAGATCTTAATTCAGTTTCATTTAATGGAGATAAAGATTCATACATTTCTAATCCTTTAGGATTTAAATAACCAGTTGACCATTTTTTAGTATCAACTAGTTTTCTTTTACCCCAATATTGACTAGTAGCATCTATATGACCTGCCGAAGCACCTCTTCCTCTACTTGCTTTTGCTAAATCTTTATAAGAATTCCAACCTAACTCTATATATTTATCGGGGACAACATTTTTCCTAAATTTTAATAATAAATGCTTATTACCTTCATCATCTAATCTATAAACATCTGTATTAGAATTCACAATAGGATATTTTATATCACTTTCCTCAAACCAATGACCTTCTTTTGCTTTAATTTCATCATCAGAATATAATTTTTTAACAGTTAATACTTTTGGTCGTGGCATTCAATCTTTTTATAATCCTATGAAAGAAAAAAATTTTAATGAAATTATAAACGAGTTTTTTATTATTATTTTAATTTTAAAAAGGTATGTGATTCCGTATCCGCAACTTTTAATGCTTCCTCGACTTCTACCATAGTTTTTGGCTTTTTGCTGCCTTGGAAAAAGAACATAACTGTCCCATTATGCTTCAATTCAATTCCTTCCACATCACTCCAACTATCATCAGATCTCTCTATCTGGTATTTATTTGGAGTCAATAGGTCAGGATAATTTCTCATTATATTTATTATCATTTTTTCAACTACATCTAATTTAAATATTAAAAGATTTTTATTTTTTTCACTACCATCATCTACTTCTAAAGGATATTCTGGGTGTGTATCAAAATAACATTTCATCTGTACAGCACCATCAATTTTAATTTTGCACATAGTTTTCCTTGGAACTGAATCCACCCCTCCTATACCTACTTTATAATCTCTATCTAATTCACTTTGAAAATGTACTAAATTACCTGTCCCTTGTCCGATTAGTGCATACTCTTTCACTCCCATTTCACTTTGAAAAAATATATAATCTAGATTTGCAACTATTTCATTTGCTTGTAGCGCGTGGTCTGTATCATCTTTATTAACTAAACTTTCTAGATGTCTTATTATAAAATCACGATGATAAGTATCTTCTGTATATAAAATATCATGATCATTTCCATCATTATCCTCAAAAGAATTATTTAACAATGCCATAACAGTCCCATTTCCACTTTTAAATCTCGTTTTAGCGGTGAGACCAACAGGGTTGTTGATAGTAATGACATGTTCTTTATCATCATAGTCTACTCCCCCATCTGCATTTAGAAAAAATTCTTTCCTTTTTCCTTTTCCATAACCATTTATACACATAAAACTTAAAACAACATTCAAATTAGCTGATTCATCCGCCCCCCCCCCTTCACTTGTATAAGTTTCTGGATCTAAAGCTAGACGTATAGGATCTATAGAAAAATTTTTATCTTTTGCACCTTTGTATTTACCGGGTTTCCCTCCAACTTCAATAAGATCTTCAGGCGATTTTAATGATAATACATCAAGGTGCGATGGAATTCCGGGCCCGTCCTTTAAAATCCCTTTGTATAAAGGTTGTTCCCCCCTGACTATGGATGAAATTTCTATTCCCCACCCTGCAATGCTACATCCGAGTGGAGTGGAACCCCTTACTTTGGCACTCGTTAAATCATATTGAAATGGTTTATTAGCGTATCTTTGTTGAAGTTCATCGTGTGTTCCTTCCTCATCATCTACAAAATATAATTTATGATAAATACCACTTAAATAAGTATCATCACTTATTACTTCTCTTTCTTCAACAATAAAAAGAAGAACCGTACCTTGCCTCTTCTTGTTCTCTTTCAATATTCTATATACTCCATGAGTTATCAATTCTATATGGGTTTTTATACCACACCCCGGCCAAACTTCAGCCCTAACTTCATCCGGCATCCCAACCTCCACCCAGTCATCACCTGAAAGCGTCGCAGGTCCAACTCCATCTCCAGCTCCGCCTCTTTTATTATGCGTTTTCTTTCTTCTATGATTATATTTTTTATTTGTTTTCCGTTTAGAAAATCTACTCTTCTTTTTTGTTTTTCTTTTATTTAATTTATTTCTCTGATTTTTTAATTTATATTTTTTCATATTATATAATAGATAAATAAAATAATTTTTTTTTAATGAAATTATAAACGAGTCCATATTATTAGTTCATAAATTTGATTTATCTTATCTTTAGATAAAGTAAATAAACAACTACTGATAGGAAAATATGTCTTGCTCTCCTGAAGTCATAGATTTTATGGACGCGTGCTACAATTCCCAAAAGAATCTTCCGGAAAGGAAGAAAGAGAAGAAGGGTGGGGCTTGTGATACAAGGGTAGAGCCAGTTTCTGTGGTGTTTAAGAAAAACACTAAGAGAAAATCACATGCTCCACCTGATTCAAAGTTCAGAGATTTATACACTTTCTCTATCGGAAATTCAAATGCGCAGAGAGACTGTTGGCACTGGTGGAGAGACCCAATAGATGGTATCATCCGGATATTGGGTGGAAATCAGAAGACAAAAGAGCCCACGATTTACATGATTACATTAAAACAAGGGAAAATATCCGTTCCAAAAGATGAAGATCAGAGCAAAGCGCGCCACCTCTACAATCAATACGGTCGTAAATAAAAATTCTACACTATTATATATATGCCTAAAAAGAGAAAATCAAAAAAAACAATTAAAAAAGATAAAAAAACAAAAAAATTAGTTCATCAGATATATGGTATTTTTGATGATGGTGTCCCTTTAAAAGATATACCAGTTTTTTATGAAAATGTTCAAAAGACAAAAGAATTTTGTAAATCTAAGGGTTATCAATATAAAATGTGGAATTTAAAACAATGCATAGATTTAGTGAAGAAATATTATCCTCAATATTTAGATTTATGGAATGATTTTACTTTACCGATACAGAGAGCAGATTTTATAAGATACTTAATACTACATAAATATGGTGGTATTTATATTGATTGTGATATACACCCTCTAAGATCATTAGATGACTTATTTAATAAGGATACGTTTTTTGTTACTTGGCATGATGATAAAAAGAAGTTGCCCTATAATGCTGTAATGGGTTCTAAACCAAAACAAAAGATATTTTTAGAAATATGTGAAGAATCTAAAAATAGTTTTTATGAGAAAAGTAAACAAAAGATATATCAATCTTGGAAAGGTAGATTTGTATTTCAAACAACTGGTCATAGAATGTTAGAAAGAGTATTAAAAAAACATAATATGAAAGATAAAGTATTAGATATTTTAAGAGTAAAAACTAAAAGTGGTATTCAAAGTGGAAAAAATCCTTATTTTGAAGATGATAATGCTTCGGTTTGGTTTAAGAAATAAATACTTATTTTTTTAATAACTGATATAAGAAATATAAAATGATTATTAATACAATTAGTTTAAAACAATAATCACCGAATACTTTTGTATCACCCCCATCTGTATATAAACTTAAAGCTTCTTCATAAGTATATTCTTTTTTACCTGTTTCATTATTCACTTGGTTATGAATATCAATAACCCATCTGACTAATGTATCTCTATTGGATAAATGATTATCAATTGGATATTTTATTAAATTATGTGAATAATTATGAGCACATTTCGCACAAGGTAAGATATGTTGTAAAGAAGTATAAAAATTTTTATAGTTTTTTTTATCTTCTTCACTCGGATTATTAGGATAACCTAAAGATACATAATGCATAAATTTCCAACCATAAGGTCCCCATATACTCGGTTTAATTGATTGTTTCTGATTTTTATTAGAATTATTCATTATATATAAATTAATAT
>MDTB01032361.1_pt1 | contig 11869 bp, 10 predicted proteins | sample 811161 | NCBI WGS metagenome assembly MDTB01 (sample SAMN05326650, study PRJNA326480) | marine metagenome | isolation source: seawater | place: Mediterranean Sea | collected 2009 | reverse complement strand
TACAATATGTAGCTGGCCTTTTTGAGTTACAATATTGTATTGTTCTATCTGGCAAATTTGTTTTTTTAGTTTTTAAAATTAAATCTATGACAGCCCAACGTTGTTCGAAACCTAGATGTTCCATTTCACTTTTTATTTGCTTCCTTAGAAACGAGTTAGCGCCATCACAACCAATTACATATTTAGACTTTGCAGAAAAAATCTCTTGGGTTTTTAAATTTTTGTATTGAATGATTGAATAATTTTTATGACTGATAGTTTTGTATACTTCAGAGTTTTGAGATATAATTACCTTTTCAAATCTTTTTAATTTATGACGTAGGCTTCTTTCTAAATCAGGTTGATGAAACCGATAACTAGGATACCATCCATTTTCTGTAATAACTTTTGGTCTTGGCCAATCAAGAAGAAGCTTGCCTTTTTCATCAACAAATTTTGTACCTTTATTAATAATTAATTTTTTCGTTAAACTTTTAGTTATGCCAATAGTATTAAATACTCTCATAACTTCATCATCAAAATGAACCGCTCGTGGCAGATTATATATACCCGCTTCCTTTTCTAAAACTAGAATAGATAAATTATTCATAGCTAAAAGATTAGCTAATGTGCCTCCTGCAGGACCTAATCCAATTATAACAACATCAAAATCTTGAGTGCTCATTTTTTACTGATATTTTGATACAACCAAGGACAATCAATTATCATAGGTGATCTTTTACCTTGCTGAGCAGTTTCAATACGTTTTTTTCTAAACTTTAATCTTTCATCATCAGGTAAATATAATCTTTCGTGCCCCCAAAAACTTGGACCTTCGTTTGTTTGATGAGGAACCCATGTAGTAGGATCGATAATTCTACCACCCCATCCATTTTCAATAAAAAAACCTGAAGGGGTATGTGCATAAAAAGAAGTCATATAATCGTTTGTATGTCGTCCCAGGGTGTAAGCTATTCCATTTTTATAGTTATATTGTAGTAAATCATATCCTTGCCCAACATCGTCTAAGTTTTTATATTCTACCATGAAATGATGAAATCCTTGTTGACCACTCCCAATTAGAGCGAAGCTATGATGGCGTCCATTCACATGAAAGAAACATAATGAAATAGGATCAAAGCTATAATCACTTATTTTGAAATCTAAAATATCTCTGTAAAAAGGAATTAAACTATCAACGTTCGATACATGTAAAACTGCATGACCTAATCCACAAACGTCAGTCTTAAATCCAGAAATTGGTCTTCCCGGAACAAATGGACTATTATCAATATGAGGCCTGTAAACAAGTTCAATTCTATTCCCTGCTGGATCATCAAAAAATATTAATTCATCAACAAACCTCATATCAGTAAGGTTTTTATCTCCTATTAAAACATCTATTCCTGTGTCTTCCAACCTTTTTGCGTATTTTTGAAGATCTGATTTTTCTTCAACTTCCCATCCAAGAAAAGCAAGTTTATCTCCAGGTTCACCAGAGATTGTGAATCTTTGCTTTTGATCATCCATGCGAAAAAATAAAGATTTTTTGGAATAATCAGTTTTTTGCATTCCTAGATTCTTAGTGGCAAATTCCTGCCACTCTTCAATTTTATTTGAATTAACTCCAATATAACTAAGTGCATTGATGGACATAACATAAATTCCTGTAGAAATTTAATAAATAATACATTATTTTGATAAAAAAACAATAATTTTATTATAAAATTATCATTTAATGATAATTACCAATAATTTTTAAAAAATAGAATTTGATTTATAAAAATATCTAGTTAATGATTTAGATTAGATAAATTAAAATTATTTAAAATTTTATATGGAGGAATATTAATGAATAAATTGATTGGCGTAGTAGCGACAACAATTATCAGTGCTGGATTATCATTTTCAGCATTAGCTGATAAGGTTACTTTAAAATTTCACACTATGGTCCCAATGCCAGCAAATTCAAATGCTAAATTTGTTAAACCATGGGCTGACAAGGTAAAAAAAGAAAGTAATGGAGAAATTATTACTGAAATGTATCCTTCAATGCAACTTGGAGGTAAACCACCACAACTAGTTGATCAAGCTCGGGAAGGTGTTGTAGATATTGTTTGGACAGTAGCAGGCTATACTCCTGGAAGATTTCCAAGATTATCAGTTTTTGAATTACCTTTCATGCCAACAAGCGCAAAAATAACTGCCCAGGCTGTTCAAGAATTTGTTGAAACTGCTGGAGCTGAAGATCTTAAAGATTATAAAATTCTTGCAGTTCATGTTCATGCCCCAGGGATGATCCACACAAAAAAGACATTAATTAAATCAGTAAGTGACTTTAAAGGTCTGAAGCTAAGAGGCCCAACACGTTCAGCAACTAGCCTATTGAAAAAATTAGGAGCCACACCTGTAGGGATGCCAATACCAAAAGTTGCACCTTCCTTGTCAAAAGGAGTTATTACAGGGATGGTTGTCCCTTGGGAAATAATGCCATCTTTTAAACTTCAAGAATTAACTAAATCGCATACCAATGTTGCTGGAAATAGAGGGCTTTATACAACACCATTTCTTTTTGTAATGAACAAAGCAAAGTACGATTCATTATCACCAGCCCATAAAAAGGTTATAGACAATAATTCTGGCATGTCATTAGCTAGACAAGCAGGTGTACTATGGGACGATTTTGAAGGACCTGCTCGTGCATTAGCAGTCAAAGCTGGTGGGGAATTTCATACTTTAACCGGAGCTCCTCTATCTGAAATAAAGGTGGCAGCAGATCAAGTTATTCAAGATTGGATTAAAGATGCTAATAGCAAAGGTCTTGACGGACAGAAACTTTATGATACTGCTAAATCTTTAATTTCAAAATATGAAAAAATGATGTAATTTTCCTAAATATGAGGTTTAGGAAAAACATTTTTACAATTAAAATACGTCCAAATAATAAATTTGGACGTATTTTACATTTAATATCTAGATATTTTGCAATCTTCGGTGGCTTTATACTTTTATCAGCTGCTTTAATTAGTATTTTTTCCATTTTTGGAAGAGTAGTCTTTTCATCCCCTATTCTTGGTGATTTTGAATTAGTTGAAATAGCTTGTGCGGTTGCAATTGGATCTTTTTTGCCATTATGCCATCTCAAAGAGGGTAATGTCATTGTAGATTTTATAACTGCTAAACTTTCCAAAAATAAAATTCATTTATTGGACTCAATTTGTTCTTTTATATTTGGTGTAGTGGCTTTCTTCTTTAGCTCTCGAATGATTTTAGGAGCAAAAGATATGTACGTTTATCAAGAAGAAACTATGCTTTTAGCATTTCCTGTTTGGTTACCTTTTTTACCTGTAATCGCTTCTTTTTTTCTTCTAACCATATGTTGTTTTTATACATTCATAATAAAAATTAACCTCATAATAGGAAAATAAATTATGGATAAATTTACACTTGGTATTATTGCTTTTCCTATATTATTTTCTTTGTTGGCACTAAGAATGCCAATTGGTTTGGCTATGCTGATAGTTGGTTGTTCAGGAACAATTATAATAGCTGGATGGCTTCCAATTCTATCTCAGGTTAAAACTAGTGCGTGGCATTTGTTTTCTAATTACTCTTTATCTGTCATTCCTTTATTTTTATTAATGGGAAATTTTGCTGGTAAAGCTGGTATGAGTGAAGCACTTTTTAAATTTACTGGCGCTTGTCTTGGTCACAGAAAAGGGGGAGTTGCAATGGCAGCAATTGGTGCTTGCGCAGGATTTGGAGCTATTTGTGGATCATCACTAGCAACTGCAGCCACTATGGGTAAAGTTGCTTTGCCAGAATTAAGAAGACTTGGCTATTCTGGTGCTTTAAGTACAGGAACTCTGGCTGCTGGAGGAACACTGGGAATATTAATCCCACCATCAGTTATACTAATTATCTATTCAATTTTGACTGAACAAAATATTGCTAAAATGTTTTTAGCCGCCTTTATCCCAGGTATTTTAGCAGCTCTAGGATACATACTTGCAATTGCTTTATATGTTAGGTTTGTAAAAGATTCAGGACCAACAAAAGATAGAGTTGGCTGGAAAGAGAGGTTGTTTTTATTTAAGAATATATGGCAGATAATTCTAATTTTTTTAGTTATGATTGGAGGTATCTATTTAGGTTGGTTCACTCCTACAGAAGGTGGCGCTATCGGTGCAGGTGGAGCTGGTCTAATTGCAATTTCTAATAAAAATTTTAAATTTAAAGACTTGGTTGACGTTATTGAAAGTACTGCAATTACTTCTGCTATGATATTTTTAGTGCTTTTAGGTGCAGAATTTTTCAACTCGTTTATAGCATTAACACAACTTCCAAACCAATTAGGTGAAATTGCATTAAAAAATAATCTTTCACCTTATCTAATCGTAGCATGTATTCTTGTTTTATATCTGTTCTTAGGCTGTTTGATGGATAGCTTAGCAATGATTTTACTTACCATACCAGTTTTTTTTCCTTTGATAATGACATTGGATTTTGGAATGTCTGCTGAGGAAACAGCAATATGGTTTGGAATATTAACACTTATTGTCGTAGAAGTAGGATTAATTACACCTCCAGTTGGATTAAATGTTTTTATTATTAATAAAATGGCGGGAGATGTAAGTATTGCTGAAACTTTCAAAGGAGTATTACCATTTTTATTTAGTGATATTTTGAGAGTAATACTATTGTTTTCATTTCCAGGGATAACATTATTCTTATTAAAAGTATTTTGAGATGAATGAGGCTAACAAAGAATATTTATGGAAGTTAATACAACTAACTGGAGATAGTTTAATTAACAAGTTACCTGATCATCCTAATCATCCTAATGGAAGAAATCCATACGCCCATGTGGCATTAAAGGTAAAAAAAAATTTGGAAAAAGTTATAAAGATCTACCTGATAAGAAAGTTAATGAAGTCATTGCTTATTTAAATTTTATTAAAAATACAGATGGAAAAAACAACCAAATATCATAGATAAGACCTAACCTTTAATAATAATTCTTCATTTATAGAACGATAATTATCACTTAATCTATTTTTATGCCTTCTTGAACCTGGAAGCCTTACTCCATCAATAGATGTTAATTTTTGAAAAAAATTCGCACAATGCTCTTCCCAATTTGGATTAGCTATAATTTCAGGATTAAGGGCCATTATAAATTCTCCACCACTTGGAGGACCTCCATCATTATTGTCATTTTCTTGTGCTTCATAGGAAAAAACATCTCCTATTAACCCTGCAGCAAACAATTCAACCATCAAAGAAACAGCAGAACCCTTATAGCCTCCAAAAGGCAACAACACGCCTTTTAAAATTTCTTTAGGATCATTTGATGGTTCTCCATTTTGGTCAAGCCCCACACCATCAGGTAGTGAATGTCCATCCCTTGCAGCTATCATCACTTCACCTTTTGCCATAGTTGCAGTCGCCATATCAAAAACTACTGGCTCTTGACCGTTTCTAGGCCAAGCCATTGAAATAGGGTTGGTACCAAAAAACGCTTTTTTTGCTCCAGCTGGCGCGACAGATGGTTTAAATGCTGTGCACGCAAAACCTACTAAGTTTTGTTGTGCTAAATACTCTGTTTCTGGCCACAAAGCAGCAAAATGATAACAACTATTTATGCTTAGTACAGCCACTCCATTTGTTTTTGCAGCATCTGCAAGTATAGACAATGAAAATTGATGAGCAGTTGACGCAAAACCGTTATCAGCATCACATTTTAATATAACAGGTGTTGTTTTTTCTATCTTTGGTGAAGCATTACCATTTACTTTTCCAGATTTCAAAGAAGCGACATAACCCGGAACTCTGAAAAGACCATGAGAACTTGAACCATCTTCTTCTGCTTTTGTAATAGTATTAGCTAAGGCATTTGCATTTTCTTCATTACAACCTTGCTTTAAAAATACTTCATAAACTAAATCTTTAATTTCTTTTAAGGTAATTTTTATAATTTTTTTATTTGCTCTATCCATTATAATTCCAATAACTTAAATGTTTATATCATTTATATTTAACAATAATGTAAACTTAAATGAAAAATTTTTAATTTGTTAATCATTTAGATTTGACTAATGCAAATTAATAAGCTTATCTAAGCTTTTAATTTTAATACTTAGGGGAAAATATATGAAAAATTTAAAAAGAATGGTTACCGTTTTCCTGATGGTTCTCATGTCAAATTTTATGGCAAACCTCGTTCTTGCTAGCGTTGACGGTCCTAGTGTTTTTTGGAAGTATAGTCTATGGGGAAAAAGACGTGCATTTACTGAAGGTGCTGAAACATTATCTAAAAGACTTGCTGAAGAAACCGGCGGTAAATTTCAACTAAAAATTTTCTATGGTGGTCAGTTAGCTAAATCTAGAGAAAATTGGGATGGTTTAAAAGCCAACTCATTTGAAATGGCTACAGTTTGTAATTTCTATCACCCAAAGAAAAATCCAGCCCTAATGGTTTTAACTCTTCCATTTTTACCACTTGGCAATAGCTTTGATAGAGATGCCAAAATTAGACAAGCTGTTTACGATCATCCTATCTTACAAAAGGAAGCTTCTAAATTTAATGGAATTTATTTCATGACTTCTAATTTACCTCAATACGAGTTTATGGGTAAAGGAAAGCCACCATTACAACTGTCTGATTTTAAAGGAATGAGAGTAAGAGCTGGAGGTGGTGTTGGAACCGCTATGGTTAGATTAGGAGCTACAAAAATGTCTGTTCCTGCTCCTGAAACTTATACACTAATTGCTAGAGGCGCAGTTGATGCAGTTTCATTTCCATTCACATATGCTCATGCAGCTTATAAAATTCCTGAGGTAGCTGATTGGTATACAGCTAACTTATCTCCAGGAACTTCAGATTGTCCATATGTTATGAATTTGAAAGCTTACAATAAGCTTCCGAAACAATACCAGAACTTATTGAGTGGTCTGAGAGGAGAAGCTTTGGAAGCATTAAAAGCTGCTTATAAAAAAGCTGATGATAAAAATTTACCTGTTTGGAAAAAGAAATTCAAAGAGATAAAGTATGATAAAAAAACACTTGATGAATTTAAAGCAAAAGTAGGTAAACCAATTCAGGATGAGTGGGTAGCTGCGAATAAGGATCAATTTGATGCTCAAGCAGTATTAGACGTCATTCTTAATTATAAATAATATTTATTAACATGTGTGTGTTCAAACGCACACATGTAGTAATATAAGGTTTAAATTTGTTAGATTATTTCAATAAAAAGCTATGTTCAATTGAAAACTTTTTAGTATTATTTGTTGGTATTTCAATTTTTATTGTAATGATTTTAACATCTATACAAATAATATCGAGAGTAGTAGGTTATCCTTGGCCTGCTTTTTTAGAATTATCAGAATTAGCCATTTCAATTTTTGCTTTTTTAGGTGTAGCATTCGCCCAAAGAATGGACGCCCATATTCGTATGGAGCTTCTAGTAGGAAATTTAAAAGGAAGAATTAAATGGATAGTGGAATTCTTAGCAACATTTTGTGCAATTATAGTTATTGGTATTTTAATATACTATAGCAGTTTATTTGCCATTGACGCTTATGTTATCGGTGACAGCACAATGGACTACTTATTTCCAACTTGGCCTGCTAAAATCTTAGTTCCAATTGGTTTTACAATTTGGTTTCTTAGACTTTTTTTAGAACTTATTGGTTATTTACGATTGACGATTAATATCAACAGCCAACCTATTTATGTCCCAATAATTAAAACAGCTGAAGAACTAGCTAACGAAGAAATTAAATCAATAAGGGAATAATATGATTTTTGAGAAGTTACTTCAGGGACAACCTGAAGGAATATTTGGAATTGGTTATAATGACCCTTCGACCGTTGGTATAATTTGTACAATAATTTTACTAATCTTAGTTGTCTGCGGTGTAAGAGTTGTAATTGCGGCAAGTATTGCAGGCATGATTGGACTAATTGAATTAATTGGTATAGGCCCAGCATTAGGTAATATTGGGGCAATACCATATTCAAAATCAGTTACTTTTGTTCTTGGATTACTTCCTATATTTATTTTAATAGGTTTTTTAGCTTACCAAGCTGGAATAACGAGGCAACTATTTGAAGCAGCAAAGGCTTGGGTTGGATTTGTACCAGGTGGTCTTGCAGTTGCTACTGTTTTTGCTACTGCTGGATTTGCAGCGGTTTCTGGAGCCTCGACGGCTACTGCTGCTGTCTTTTCACGTATTGCAATTCCAGAAATGCTAAAAGAAGGTTATGATAAAAAGCTAGCTGCTGGTGTTGTAGCAGCTGGAGGAACTTTAGCCTCTTTAATTCCCCCATCAGCAATCTTAATTATTTATGCTATAATTGTTGAAGAATCTGTTGGTGCATTATTATTAGCTGGTTTTTTACCAGGTGTGTTTTCAGCAATTATTTATGCATTGATTATAATATTATGGGCAAAAAAGAATCCTAAATTAGGACCACCATCAAGAAAATATTCTCTAAATGAAAAATTAAAAACATTGCCAGGAATAATTCCTATTGCTGTAATCATCTCAGTTATCATTAGCGCTATATATGCTGGTTGGGCAACCCCAACCGAAGCAGGCTCTTTAGGTGCTTTTGTGGTCTTATTAATGGCCATTTATAATAAAGTAAAAGTTTCAGCACTTAAAGCGGCCTTGATTGAAACAGCTAAATTAGTTGCAATGATTTTTTCAATAATATGGGGGGTTTTAATATTTGTAAGATTTTTAGGATTTTCTGGACTGCCTGAAGATTTTGCTAATTGGATAATTTCATTACCATTAGATCCATATGTTACGCTTTTATTAATACTTCTCGGATATGTTATTCTCGGAATGTTTATTGATGCAATAGGACTATTACTGCTTACTCTTCCGGTTGTTTATCCCGCTGTGATGTTGTTGAATGGTGGCCCAGATGTTACGGCAGCAGAAAGCGCATTTGGTATGACTTTTAATCAAGTAAGTGTGTGGTTTGGAATAATTGTGGTTAAAATGGCGGAAGTCTGCCTAATAACACCGCCTATAGGTTTAAACTGCTTTGTTGTCGCAGGTGTAAGAAAAGATATACCGGTAACAGATGTTTTTAAAGGTGTAACATTATTTTTCATTGCAGATATTTTAACAATTTTAGGTCTTGTGTTATTTCCACAAGTCATAACCTGGCTTCCAGACCTAATGATGTCATGATAATTTCATTCCATTAATTTGATTAAATCCAATAATCTTGATTTCATACTCTCAGAAAATGAAGTTGGACAAATTATATCATAATTTTCAAATTGATTGTGACAAAGAACAAAACAATTTATTTTATAAATTGAAGTTCTTATTACTTGTTTTTTAACAAAAGATACTAAATCAATAGTTAATAACTTCTCAAATAATAATTTAGTGTTTTTACCATTTAAATTAAAACAAACCCATCCACCAGTTTGATCCGTAATTGAGGATACATTTTGAAAGTTTTTATCAAAGTTTTTCCTCTCGAATTGTCCCAATACAAAATAACTATTTGCACGTACCCAAAATACTAATGTATTCTTGTTCATCTCAAAATTAGAAATTGTAGGTGGCATAAATGAAAAAAATTTTTTAAATTTTGAATTAAATTTTTCAATCTTATTGGTATTGTAGTTTATAGAATAAAGATTTTTTGTATTATCAAGTGTTAATTTTAAGTTTTTTACTTCAACTAAATTTTCATCTTTATAAATAGTAGGTATTAATAGTTCCTTTTTATCCACGCAATCTATCTCCATTTGGATCAACAAATATAGGATTACAGATTTCTGCTGTAGTCTCATTTTTTAACATAGGATTACTTACCTTAATTGTTTCCCCCAAACGTTCAGTTCCATTTTTCAAAAAAGCAAGTGCAATAAAGCTTTTTAAAGTTGGTGAATAGCAAGAAGATGTAACATAACCTAGATCATTCTCAGGTTTTCTATTGTCATTTTCATTAAATAAATGAGATCCCGAGGTCAATTGAATTTTAGGGTCTGTAGGTTTCAAACCAATTAGCCTTAGTCCATCAGAAAGACGTAAACCTTCTCGTTTTGATAAAATCATACCTATACTATCTTTTTTTGTAGAAACCATTTTATCCATATTAAGATTTAATGCTGAAATGGTGCCATTTAGTTCTGCTCCAGCGGCATGTCCCTTTTCTATTCTCATAACTCCAAGAGCTTCAGTTCCATAAGGAACAATTTTTTCATTTTTTCCTACTTCCATAAGATAAGACACTAAAGAAGATGCATATTGAGTTGGAACAGATAATTCATAAGCTAATTCACCTGAAAATGAAATTCTAAATAATCGCGCTGTAACACCACCACAAATAGTTAATTCTTTGCAAGCCATGTAGGGGAAATTTTCATTGGATATGTCGAACTCTGAATCTACAATTTTAGAGATAATTTTTCTAGAATTTGGGCCAGCAATTGCAATTTGAGCCCATGCATCAGTTGTTGATATTAAATGTACATCCATTTCAGGCCAAAGGCATTGATGACAAAATTCTAGATGTCTATAAACACTTTCAGCATTAATAGTCGTAGTAGTCATAATGAAATGATCTTCACTCATTCTCGCAGTTGTGCCGTCATCCATCAACAGTCCGTCTTCTCTGAGCATCAATCCATATCTAACTTTACCAATAGGTAACTTTGAAAATCCATTGGAGTAAATTTTATTTATAAAATCTTGCGCATCCCTTCCTTGTATATCTATTTTACCTAAAGTAGAAACATCACAGAAACCCACTGAATTTCTAACTGAATTTACCTCTCTATCTACGCTTTCTCGCCAATTTTTTTCATCTTTTTGTGAATACCATTCAGCTCTTAGCCAAAGTCCACTTTCAGTATAACTAGCTCCATTAGCTTCAGTCCAGTTATGAGTTGGTGTTAATCTTGTAGGTTTGTAATTTTTATATGTAGCTGAACCAACAATTGCATCTAATGATACTGGAACATAAGGAGGCCTAAATATAGTTGTTCCTACTTCTGGTATTAATTTATTAGACAAATGAGCAAGAATAGCCAAACCTGTTACGTTAGCAGTTTTTCCTTGATCTGTTCCCATTCCTAAAGTGGTATATCTTTTCAAGTGCTCTACTGATCTAAAGTTTTCATTATAAGCTATTTCAATATCCTTTACAGTTACGTCATTTTGTAGATCAACCCATTTTCTTTTTTTGCCTAACTTAACAAACCAAAAAGAATCTATGTTGAAAGTATCTTTTTCAATCTTTGGAATAATATATTTTATTGGTTTGATTTTTAATTCATCTAAGATTTTAACGATTTTAATTTCAGAATCATAAAAACACTCGTTCAAAGTAAATTTTCCATTAACTGATCCTGCAGCCTCTAAATGTGTTGAAATATTATTTTTACCAGGTGTAAATGCCAAAATTTTTTTATTCCATTCCGGTTTTACTCCTGTATGACAACTAATATGAATATTTGGATTCCATCCCCCAGACACTCCAAGAAAATCACATTCTATATTTATTATTTTTCCTTCAGAATTGATAATGTCAACACTTTTGAGTTTTAAATTTCCATGGGCATTAATCACTTGAGAACTAGTGTAGACATTTATTTTAGGATTAACATTTTTAGGATTATGCCTTGTATCAACTATTCCAATACAATTAATTCCATTATCAATTAGATTTATGGCTGTTAAATATGCATCATCATTATTTGTAAATAATAAAACCCTCTTAAAGCTCTTAATACCCCATCTATTAGTAAAACTTCTTATAGAATTAGATAACATAATCCCAGGCAAATCATTATTTTGAAAAGGTATTAATCTTTCTGTAGAACCTGAACATAAAAGTGTTTTTTTGGTT
>MDTB01033740.1_pt1 | contig 11870 bp, 15 predicted proteins | sample 811161 | NCBI WGS metagenome assembly MDTB01 (sample SAMN05326650, study PRJNA326480) | marine metagenome | isolation source: seawater | place: Mediterranean Sea | collected 2009 | reverse complement strand
CTGTTGTACTGTAGGAATAAATTCATCCTCGTACCAACTTTGATCAACCATATCGATAGCTAACTGGCCGTCAACTTTGGCATGATGTAAATCTGGGTACTGAGTAGCCGAGTGATTACCCCAAATCGTCATATTCTTAACATCATTGATGGTCTTGCCGGCTTTATCCGCAATTTGACTCATAGCACGGTTGTGGTCGAGTCTTGTCATGGCGGTAAATTGGCGCGCATCTATATCAGGGGCATTGCGCTGAGTAATTAGCGCATTGGTATTGGCAGGGTTACCCACCACTAGTACCTTAATGTCACGACTGGCATTATCATTGATGGCTTTACCCTGTGCTGAGAAAATGGCCGCATTGGCTTCTAACAGATCCTTGCGTTCCATACCGGGCCCGCGAGGACGTGCACCCACAAGTAAAGCATAATCAGTATCTTTAAATGCTATATCAGCTTGATCAGTACATACGATACCTTCAACTAATGGAAAGGCACAGTCTTCTAGCTCCATAGCAACACCTTTAAGGGCATCTAGGGCTGGGGTAATTTCTAGCATTTGTAAAATAACAGGTTGATTAGGACCTAACATTTCGCCTGCAGCAATACGAAATAATAGCGAATAACTAATCTGCCCTGCAGCACCGGTAACGGTAACGCGAACGGGTGAATTCAAAGTATATCTCCAAAAAAATATTAATCTTAAACGAGGCTATTAAACGCTGAATATTATAGTGCTGATTTAAAAAAAAGCACCATAAAACCCAGCTTTTGATTGGACAATAGCTAACTAATTAAAAAATTAAGCACAGAGCTGCTGATAAACAGCTTTCATCTCAGAATACAAGTCATCTTTAAATGTAGGTAAGTTTGTATCTAATTTTCCCACAATTTCAACTAGGTGTTCATTGTCTTCCTTACCGCCCCACTGCTTGTGGTAACTGCCGTCTTGATAACCATGATCCTGACGGAAAAAGTTAAGCACGTTCTTGCCCACATAGGCAATGTACAACTGATCAAATTGCATACCAATGCCTTTGACCAGACCCACAAAACCATAGATATCAAAATCTTTGGTTACAAGGGTATTCTTGGTAAATTCTTCAAGGTTGATGGCAAAATCACCTGACGCTTCAACATGGTCAAAGGCTTTGACAACAGATTCAGAAATAACCTCATGCGATTGATCCTTGAGCAACAAAAGACTTAGACCAAAGTGCCATATATCAACAAGTTCAAGGGCAATTTGATTGACATCTGGCTGTTGTTTTTTCCACCATTTCCAGCCGTGATGATCAAGTAATTCCGCGCATTCAATCCAGATAGCTCGATACCACTCAAAGTTCTGCTCGCGCCAATCTTCTCTCACTTTTGAATTCATGCTGTCCTGTAGCTCAAGCATAGTTGCAATTTGTTGCTTCATAATAAATCCTTAGGCTCGCACAAAGCCATTTGCGGCTTTCTCACTGCCAATTGTTGTGTTGGGTCCATGCCCAGTGACGACTATTGCCTCATCATCGAGACTGTAGATTCGTTCTTTTATAGATGTCACTATCTGATCAAAATTACCACCTGGCAAATCTGTTCGCCCAATGCTTCCTAAAAACAGTGTATCACCCGCTATTAATGTTTTGTATTGCTCAAACCAAAAGCTTACAGAACCCGGCGTATGCCCTGGCGTATGGATAGCCACACCACCACAGCAGTCCAAGGCATGATCATCGTATAAATAATGATCAGGGTCGGGCAAAGAAACTTTAGGGACACCAAACATAGCACATTGCTGTTCCACAATATCCCATAAGAATTGATCTGACTCGTGAAGTAATATTGGCGCTCCAGTAGCTTTTTTAATTTCACCCGCCGCTAGTATATGGTCCAGATGCGCATGAGTATGAATAATAGCAACCACGGTTAAATTAAGCTCTTTAACTAAAGCCAATATCTGATCTGCATCACCACCGGGATCAATCACCAAGGCTTTGCCGGACAAAGAATCGCCAATCACAGAGCAATTGCACTGCAAGGGACCAACAGGAAAAGTCCTTATAATAAATTGTGACTGCGCTTGGGGCTTATCGGTCATATTAAAACACCGTTATTGGCTGATATTAAATAAATTAAAGAAGTTATGCGTGGTAACCTCTGCCAACTCTACGATGCTTATACCTTTAAGCTCGGCGACGCACTGTGCAACTTCATACACATTTTTTGGCTCATTTTGCTGTCCGCGGTATGGCACTGGGGCCAACCACGGAGAGTCAGTTTCAACCAGTATCCTATCAAGTGGAATTTTTTTAACAACCTCTCTCAATTCGCCAGCGTTTTTAAATGTAACAATACCGGAAAAGGAGATGTAATAACCAAACTCCATAGCCGCCTTAGCCATCTCCCAGGTCTCAGTAAAGCAATGGAGTACACCCGCAGCATTGGATTGATGCTGTTTGAGCAACTTAATTGTCTCATCACGCGCATCGCGCGTATGTACAATTAACGGTTTTTCAACCTCCTTTGAGGCGATTAAATGCCGCGTAAAACTCTCGTGCTGCCATTCATAACTATCCGCACTGTAAAAATTATCCAGACCCGTTTCACCCACAGCAATCACCTTGGGTAATTTAGCCAACTCTGTAATTTGCTCAACAGTGGGCAATGGCAATTCTTCATCCTGCAGTGGATGAACGCCTACCGAGGAATAAATATGATCATATTTCGCCGTTAGTTCAGTTAAAGATTTAGAGCTCTCAAGATCAACTGCAACGGTCAATAATTGTGAGATACCACGCGCCTGAGCATCAGCAATAACACCTTCGAGTCCACCCTCTCTTTCAGAGAGATCTAAACGATCAAGATGGCAGTGAGAATCAATTAACATAATACTTAGAAATCCTATAAGCGTTGAAGCATTACTATTTATTAATCTGAAAAATTTGCGTCCATTCTATAAATAACTCTTCCCACAGTAACTGAGTATTTAATGGCGAACCCGATAAAAGCCATTCGCGCGCTTTTATTAACTTATCTAAAAAAACAAAGAGTGCTGGCATTGGGTTATTTTGCAATTCACCAACCATTAATCGATGCACATAACTGAGCATCCACGCAATAAGCTCATCTGGTGAATACTTCTGACAAGCCTGTGCCGCAGCAAAAGGTGTTTCAGTAGAATTCCTCATCGCATCGAGCAGCGACTCAACATGTTTTCGACTCTCAAAGCCGTTGCCAGCAAGATAGTCAAGAGCGAGTAAGGGTTGCCCATTAGCCATGCTTAATAACTCAGAAAAATTAACCTGCTTGTCCTCTATCTGTTGCGACAACCACTGCTCAGCGATTGATGCATCAGGAATCGCCAACGATTCAATTTGGCATCGACTGCGAATTGTCATAGGTATTGCACTGAGTCTACATGAAACCATCAGGATAAGCGTATTTGACTCAGGCTCTTCTAAACTTTTAAGCAGTGCGTTTGCCGCTGCTGTATGCATCACCTCTGCTGGCGAAATAATCGCAACTTTCCAACCACCCTGCTGAGATGTTTTTGCCACTGATTCACACAGCGATCGAATCTGATCAACCTTAATAACCTTACTTTTTTCTTCAGGTGTAATCTGATAGAAATCTGGATGAGAACCCGCTTTAAGGGTAAGGCAACCACTGCACTGACCGCAAGGAACACCATTCTCAACTTGACTACAGAGCATTCTGTAAGACAAAGCGTGCGCCAAATGCTCTGCCCCAACTCCCTCAAGTGCATTGACTATAATGGCGTGAGGAAGACGCTTATTATCAATAAGATCATTAAGAGATTGCCACTGCTCGCTATGCCATGGCAGTGGTAACAAGCAGTCTTTTAATGCACTAGTAGGCTCAGTCACCGAACATTTACCCATTGTGATCTTTTTGTAAAAAACTATTTAAAGTATCGGCAATTTGCAACTGGACATGCTCTAAAGCTTGAGAGGCATCAATAATCTTATATCGCTGAGGATTATTAGTCGCCATAGACAGATAGGCATGACGGACCCGGTTAAAGAAATCAGTTTTCTCAAGCTCGAAACGATCCGGCTCACTGCGCTTTCCTGCCCGCTCTAAACCTAACTCAACCGGCACATCAAGTATCAGCGTCAGATCAGGCCGCATATCGCCTTGAACCATAGTCTCAAGGTCCTTTATTAGGTCATCGCCCATTTCACGACCTGCACCTTGATAAGCGTAGGTGGCATCAGTAAAGCGATCGCATAGCACCCAGTTACCCTGTGCCAACTGTGGCTCGATAACTTGATCAATATGCTGAGCTCTGCCAGCAAACATCATTAGTAATTCAGCTTTGCTACACACCTTTTCATCTCGATTAGAGAGAAGAACCTGCCTAATTTCCTCAGCTAGTGGGGTTCCCCCCGGCTCGCGAGTATTTATAAACGAGATACCATTATCATCTAACCACTGCTTTATAAAAGCAATATTAGTGGTTTTTCCGACACCCTCAGTGCCTTCAATGGTTATAAATTTACCTCTCATAGATACTTAACTCTAAGAATTATGGTTTTTTAGGTGCTGACTGATAGTCTTTAACACGCTGTTCAATCTGAAATTTTCTTACCGCCTCAATATGCTGACTCATAGTATCAGAAAATTGATGACTACCATCACCTCTAGCGACAAAATATAAACTCGAACCAGATTCAGGGTGCAGAGCCGCCTCAATTGAGGCCAAACCGGGCATAGCTATGGGTGTTGGCGGCAAACCATCGATCTTATAGGTATTGTAGGGCGTGAATTGTCTTAAATCACTGCGACGAATATTGCCCTGATACTTATCACCCATACCATAGATTACCGTTGGATCGGTTTGTAATCGCATGCCTTGCTGTAAGCGTCGTACAAATACACCGGCAATGGTTCGACGCTCAGACGCTAGACCGGTTTCTTTTTCGACAATGGAAGCCATAATTAGAGCCTCATAGGCAGATTGGTAGGGCAATTGTTTATCCCTAGTCTGCCAAGCACTGTCGAGCTCTAAAAGCATACGTTGGTGTGCCTGCTTTAAGATAGCAAAGACATTATCGTTTTTACTGTAATTATAGGTATCGGGGTAAAACCAACCCTCGGGATGCTGTATATCAATACCGGCTTTATTGAGTAATTCAGTAACAGACATATTATTGAGAAATGCAAATTGCGGGATCTGTGATAGCCTAGATAGCCACTGCTTAAATGACCATCCTTCCGGAAATGTAATACTGTGCTGGGCAATATCACCATTGTAAAATTTAGTGACAAGCAAAGCTGGGGTATCTGCAGAGGTAATCCAATAGTCACCGGCCTGTACTTGATCCTTGTTGTTAAGTCTGGCCCAAGTTGTTACTAATAGTGGGTAATCATAAATCTGCTTTTGATCTAATCTGTTACTAACCTGCTTAAGATTACTGCCCCTTTCTATAGTAAACAGATACCTGCCTTGAGAATCTAAATTGAGGGAATTTGATAAATTAACCGGTTGATCTAAGGTATCGCACACAAATATATAAGCCACCCCAGAAAAAATAAGGGCGAAAAGAGCAAATACTATCAGCGAGCGACAATGTAATTTTTTCATTTATATTGTGGATATAACTCAATTAACTTTTGATACAGCATAAGAGTTTGCTGATCTATTGGCAAAGACTTAACTAATTGATTTTGGCCATCATATAATGAGCCCACCGAGGCTAGTCCTTTAACTGAATTACATAGCAGTAAAACCTGACACTGAGCTAGCTGGTCACCACTAACCTCAGCAATAGAAATGGCGATATTACAGGCTGGAAATATCTCTTCAATCATCACCGATCGCATAACACCCTTAATACCAGCCCTCTTAAGATCAGGTGTAAGCCAATCGCCCGCTCTATTTTTGACCAATACATTCGCAGATATGGCCTCAAGCAAATGATCTGAAGCGCTAAACATCAGCCCCTCTTGATAGCGCCCACAATTCCACTCATTGCGAGCCATAATCTGATCGAGACGATTTAAATGTTTAATACCGGCAAGAGCTTGATTGTCAGATAACCTATGCTGGCAATATCTCACCGATAGAGGCTGAGCCCTATAATCAGAGAAGCCCGCAGGTAAATTGGAATAACTACAGATAATAGTTGGCTTTATATCAGCGGGTGATTGATAGCCACGCCCTCCTTCACCTGCAGTTACAATAATTTTAACTACTCCATCAGTGACAGATGCAGCATGTAACTGGTCAATAAAAAGATTAATGAATTTTAAAACAAGCGAAGAATCGAGCGGGATACTCAGGATTTTTGCGCCCTCACAAAGCCTTGCAAGGTGACGATCAATTAACCCAAGCCTTGAATCATTAAGCAATATACTTTCAAACAAACCATGACCATAGGCAAGCCCACGATCATTAAGCAAATTTAAGGGTAAGTTATCAGTGATAAACTGTCCATTGAGACTGAAATAAGAACTGGAATTGAGCATAAGGGCCAAAAGTAAATGTTATTGTAGCTATTATGACAAATTTGACGCATAAAAAAACCGCCCCCTGTTGGGAGCGGTTTTTTCGAATATGGAATTACCCGTTTGCTTGAATATAATCAACCGCATCTTTAACAGTAGCGATCTTTTCAGCATCTTCGTCGGGAATCTCAGCATCAAATTCCTCTTCAAGGGCCATAATCAATTCAACAGTATCCAGAGAATCCGCCCCTAGGTCTTCAACAAAAGATGAAGTTGACTGGATATCATCTTCTTTAACGCCTAGTTGCTCGGCGACCATTTTAATTACGCGTTCTTCAATGTTACTCATCGTTGTATATCTCCTTTCAAGGAATCAGATGTCTTATTAAAAAGAAGATCTAGACCTTCCTTTATTAAATTGCGTTTTGTCCAAGGCGGGCATTTTACCGCACAAATATTAAAATACTAGTCCAGAACACAAAAAAATGGGTTTTTTACGTCAAAATGACGCTTAACCCATGTACATACCACCATTTACGTGGATAGTTTCACCGGTAATGTAACCAGCTGAATCACTTACCAAGAAAGCCACTACTGAGGCAATTTCGTTGGGATCGCCCAATCTACCCAGCGGCACCTGACTAAGCATAGTCTCTTTATGGGCATCGGTTAAATCTTTTGTCATATCAGTCGCAATAAACCCTGGTGCCACAGTGTTAACTGTGATTCCTCTAGAACCAATTTCTTTAGCCAGAGACCGAGCAAAACCAGCGACGCCAGCTTTAGTTGCCGAATAATTCGTCTGGCCGCCATTACCCATAGAGCCAACCACCGAACTAATATTCACAATACGGCCCCAACGCGCTCTAGTCATAGGCTTTAAACAAGCTTTTGATAAACGGAAGATAGATGAAAGATTAGTATCGATAACATCGAACCACTCATCATCTTTCATGCGCAATAAAAGGTTATCCTTAGTAATACCTGCATTGTTAACAAGTACCATAGGTGCTCCAAACTTTTCACCCACTTGCTCTAGCAAATCGCTAATTGATTGACTGTCAGTAACATTAAGTACCATACCAGCGCCGTTGATACCTTGATCCTTAAAGCGCTGATCAATTTTTTCAGCACCAGAAGCTGATGTGGCAGTACCAATAACGGTGTACCCTTGATTGCCCAATTGATCTGAAATGGCCTCACCAATACCGCGACTCGCACCTGTAACAAGGCAAACTTTTTGTTCTGTTGTCATGCTCTACTCCTGTGAGTGACTATTATAGACTAAGTGCAGCGTCAAAATCAGCTGCGCTTTCAGTGGCTACCGCGGTTAATTCACGATCAATTCGCTTAACTAAGCCACTTAACACTTTTCCGGGTCCACACTCAACCAAGGTGCTAACACCACTTTGTTTTAACTGCCTAACGCAGTCCACCCATTTCACTGGGCTATATATCTGCTCAATCATCAACGCCTTGATAGCTTGTGGATCCTGTTCATTTTGCGCATGAACATTATGCATTATAGGCACTTCTGGCGACCTAAATGTAACAGCGTTAACCATGTCGGCAAGATTATCCACCGCAGGCTTCATCAATGAAGTGTGAAACGGCGCACTGACAGGCAATGGCAGTGCACGTTTAGCACCTGCAACCTTACAAATTTCCATAGCGCGTTCAACCGCCTCATTAGAACCAGCTATAACCACCTGTCCAGGTGCGTTAAAGTTCACTGCATCAACAACACCCAAAACACTAGCTTCATTACAGGCCTCTAAGATAGCTTGATCATCCAACCCAATAATAGCCGCCATAGCACCCTGACCCACAGGAACTGCCTGCTGCATATATTTGCCACGCGCTTCAACTATTTTGAGACCATCAGCAAAGTCGATCACATTAGCACAGACCAATGCCGACCATTCACCCAGGCTATGCCCCGCCATCTGGCTCGGTGAAGCACCCTGTTTTTGGTTCCACAAACGCCATATAGCGACACTACAGGTTAAAAGAATTGGTTGCGTGCGCTGGGTAAGATTAATATCCTCTTGCGTACCCTGCTGTATTAATTGCCACATATCATAACCAAGCACCTCAGATGCCTCGTTAAACGTCGTTTCAATAATAGGGTTTTGTTCCGCTAGTTCAGCTAGCATACCTATTTTCTGAGAGCCCTGACCGGGAAAAACAAATGCTAAATTGCTCATAAATTACTCACTAGTTAACTTTAATTGTTTTTTCTAATTCGGGTGCCAATGCACTTGGCAATTGCTGACGAGCGGCATTGATGGCTCTTTCCAAAGCATTACCAAAACCCTGCACATCAGCACCGCCATGACTTTTTACCACGACACCGTTAATACCCAACAGGTAGGCGCCATTAAATAAGGATGGTTGAATAGAGGATTTAAGATCAGCAAACTGTTGCTCTTGACCAGCGGAAAGCTTAGACAGCTTTTGATAAATATATCGAGCAACCCCCTCACCCGCTTTAAGCGCGACATTACCGCTAAAGCCCTCACACACAATAACATCTGCACGCCCCTGAAAAATGCCATCACCCTCGATAAAACCCTGATAATTTAAAGAATCATCATGCTCAAGCATCGCAGCTGTGGCCTGCACCAGACTATTGCCCTTACCGGCCTCAGAACCAACATTTAAAAGCCGTACACTAGGTTTAGCAATACCGAGCGCCAATTTGGCAGTATGTGTACCTAAAACAGCAAATTGATAGAGCTGTTGAGGAGAGCAATCAACATTAGCCCCCAAATCAAGCATTAGCTTATTGCCATTATTAGTAGGAATTTCGGCGCAAATAGCAGGCCGTGAAATACCCGGCAATGTACCTAAAGTAAACAGGCTAAGAGCCATTAAAACGCCGGTATTACCGGCACTGATACAGGCTTGCGCCTCGTCGTCTTTAATAGACTTAAGCGCGAGAGCCATAGATGAATCTTGTTTTGAGCGAACGGCATTAGAGGGTTTTTCATCACAATCAACCTGTGATTCACAATGACAAATTTCCAGGCGAGAACGAATATTTGAGTCTAAATCTTCACCGACAGAACGCATTAGAATAGATCTATCGCCGAAGATTAGCACACTGACATCAGGATGATTAGCCAATACGCGGGTAACAGCCTCCATAGTTACATTGGGACCAAAGTCACCGCCCATTGCATCTATGGAGATATTAACAGTCATGGTCAAAAGACCGGCTTATTATTCTGCGTTAGTCTCAACAACTTTGCGACCACGATAAAAACCATCAGCAGTCACATGGTGACGAAGATGCTTCTCACCGCTAGTTGCATCTGTAGATACAGTTGAAGCAGTTAAGGCATCGTGTGAACGACGCATGCCACGTCTTGAACGAGTTTTTCGACTTTTTTGAACAGCCATGGGTTACACTCCTTAAAAATTATTAACAGCTACTAACTCTTGAGCTGTTGTAAAACACTAAAGGGACTATCAACTGTAGCCTCTTCCAAATTGATATCAGCCTTTCGATACAAGGCGCTACCAGTGCATTCTCCAATCTTGTGATAATTAACGATCGGCAAAGCCAAAAGTATCTCATCTTCAATCACCACATCTAAATCTGCTATTTTATCAACTACAATCCAAGGTTCGTAGTCTGGGGCAACATTGGCTATATGATCCTCAGACCAAACAACCTGTAGCGCTATAGCAGCCTTAACCTCTATATTCATTATGTCTAAGCAGCGCTGACAAATCACATCAACACAGACACTAGCTTTACCGGTCACCATTGGCTGACGAGACTCATCCAACGAGAACTGAAGAGATGCCTTCAAAGGGCCAGTAATAGCCTCTACCGATTCGCCCAACCTAGTTAAACCCTTAGCCGCAAGCTCACCTTCAAGGGCTAAACCCTGAAGTGCTAATTTCCGCGGATCTATTTGAGTCGGCAATGACATAGTTTACGACGGTATCAAGTTAGGCGGGCATAATAGGGATAAGACTGTGAATAGTCAAAGAAAATTGCTTAAAATAGACCAATACAAGCATTAAAACCCACAGAGAAACAAGCTAATGGCCCATCATTTAATATTAGCATCAACATCTGCCTACAAAAAAATGTTGATGGAACGATTAAAAATACCGTTTACATGCGTTGCACCAAACACTAAAGAACAGGCTATGCCTAATGAAACCGCACAATCATTGGCGATTAGACTTGCCAAGGAAAAAGCTTTAGCCGTATTGGCCCATTACCCTGATTCCATCATCATAGGGTCAGACCAAGTCGGCGAGATCAAAGGCAAGATATTAGGCAAACCAGGTACATTCGACAAGGCTGTTGCGCAAATCACCAATCAATCGGGGCAGAAGGTCTACTTTCACTCTGCCATATGCGTTGTTATGCAGAATAAAATGGGGGACATTAGCCATCAATCGAAAATAAATACCACTGAAGTACATTTTAAAACACTTAATCAGCAGCAAATTAAGCAATACCTTAAAGTAGAACAGCCTTACGACTGTGCCGGTAGCTTTATATCCGAAGGTTTGGGCATCAGTTTATTTAGCAGCATTAACAGCGATGACCCCACATCACTTATCGGTTTGCCACTTATTGATCTTTGCTCAATTCTTGAAAGTTACGACGTAGAAATACCTAATGTATGAATTTAATATGTTATTTTAATTTATTGATTTATATATATTTTAACAAATCAGAAAAGCAATCTATACAGGCAATAGGCTCAAATTTAAGCAACCTATCTTTAGCATGTGCACCATAGGTAACGCCAAGTCGTGGCATATTAATTTGCTGCGCCATATCTAAATCAAACTCCGTATCACCTACCATTAACGCCTGACCTGCAGATACATCAAACTTCTCAAGTAACTCAGTCAGCATAAGGGGGTTGGGTTTAGAGGCGGTTTCATCAGCACAGCGAGAATCATGAAACAAATCTTCGATATCTGAAGCGGCAAACGCCCTATTCAGACCTGCCCGGCTTTTTCCAGTGGCAACAGCAATAAGATATCCAGACTGTTTAATTTCAGCAAGCACTTCTAACACCTGGGGAAAGAAATCCGTTGGACCGGCATTTTTCTCGCGATAATAGCTAGAATAACTCTGTACCACAGCGGCAATAACCTCATCATCGGCATTGGGAAACAAATAGGTAACCGCCTCTTTTAGGCCTAAACCAATAATATTTGATGCCTCAGAAAAGCTGGGTATAGGTAGCCCCTGCTGTTTAGCAGCATGCTGGATGCAGTTAGAAATGGTGGTTACAGAATCGCACAGAGTGCCATCCCAATCGAATATTAGTAATTTATACTGGTGGTTCATAATAATTATTTTAGCTGATTTAAAATATTTTTTAGGTCATTCGGCAACGGCGCACTAACAAATATCTTTTCTTCAGAAATTGG
>MDTB01054693.1_pt1 | contig 11871 bp, 10 predicted proteins | sample 811161 | NCBI WGS metagenome assembly MDTB01 (sample SAMN05326650, study PRJNA326480) | marine metagenome | isolation source: seawater | place: Mediterranean Sea | collected 2009 | reverse complement strand
TAAAGATAAAAGACCCCCGAGCCAAGCTTCAAGACCCTCGCATCTTGGCTCTGGGAACAATATTGAAGCGTCAAGCTTCCCGAAACTTGGCTCTTGAATCTCGGAACTTGGTTCAGGTAAGGTTGCAGGTAAGGTTTTGATAGTTGACCAATATCCATAACATGCTAACATATTGATATTACTGGAAACAGTCTTGAAATGGTGCTTCAAATGGGCTTCGAACCCACTCCGCCAGCACCATTTCCCACACTGTATTTGAAGCTATACCTAGAATCTCATGTGTATTGGCATTCGTCAAGAACACAGATTTGGTCTACTAACCACTGTCAATTGTCTATGCCTTCACTTGCATGACTCACGGATATGGGCATTTGCCTGTGTGAGGCATTGGCGGGGCTTTTAACGAGGGGGGGGGGTAAATCAATATACCTACTTCGTTAAATACAAAGCACTGTTCATGACAAGAAATATGAAAACTAGCAGCGGCAGTGAGACAGCAAAGAGCGTTTCAGAAAAGCTGTCATTCTTGTCATGAAGAAGAATGATTTTTGCGTCACCTATTCCTACTCGCATTTATGAAAATAATATTGTTAAGCTAAATTTTTATTATATTATATTTAATAAGATAAATGTAATAGGGTAGAAATATGTCAATATTTAATGAAATTTCATCATTTAAGGCTCTATTAGCTTCAGGCTTAGCTCAGAAGAAAGATTTAACCAAAATTAAACAACTGCTAAAAAGTGATATTTCAGGTTTGCCTAATTACATAAAACAATACCTTAACGATATTGAAAAGATTTCCAAATTTACAAAAAAGAATAACAAAAATATAACTATTCTTGACCATGGTTGTGGTTCAGGAACAGTAGTTATTATTTTGCTGGCATTAGGTTATGAAAGTATCTGCGGTTTACATGTTAGAGAGGAAAAATGTTTTAAATACAATAAGTCATTAAGAAAAATACTTAATATCAATCGCGATATATTTATAACTTATGACAATGGAAAAATCCCTCTGCCTGATGACTCGGTTAATTATATTTACAGCAATCAGGTTCTTGAACATGTTGCCCCAGATTTAATTGATGAATTTTTATTTGAAGAAAACCGAATAAAAAATCCAATTTCAATCATCAGACACTCTTTCCCTGTTCGAAATTGTTTTTTTGAAACTCACACAAACACAGCTGTATTACATTGGTTTTTGCCAAGAAAAATTTTTAACAAATTATTTAATAAGCAAAAACAAGTTTGGCTTGAAAATAACTTATTTCTAAATTGGAGTAAATTTTACGAAAAAAATTTGATAAATGTTTAGGCTCTTTTTCTCAGGAAAATTTATCTAGAAATTTTTATATACCTAAAGAAGATTACGATGGTGGATTAATAAAATACTACGTCAGAAGAGTTTTCATTTTTGCAATTAATATTCGTTTATTATCACCACTCATAAAAAATGTAATTAAAGTTTTAGCAACTCGTGAATTTGTACAACGGAATAATATTAATTTATAATATACCATTGTTCATTTTGAATGTTGCCAATCCTGCTTTGTCGGCAACACTCAACTGATAACCACAAGCATCTGGCAAGGCACCTACAATGCACCTAAAGGGCATCTGGCAGGAATGATGCATTTTTTGCACCCCAACTGGTAGTTTTTAACACTTTACTTGACGCTAACGGAAAGGCTAAAAATAATCTTAATTGTAAATCTGATTTTTAGAGCACATCCAAATGTTCGATGAAATGCTATGCGATCACAGCCATGAAGGGCGAAAACCATATGAGAAACTGGTGTCATGGCTTGGAGAGCAAGATCTAAATAAATTGATGGAAAAGTCAGTTATGGCTGAAGACCTTTTCCGTCATGTTGGCATCACTTTTAATGTATATGGTGACAAAGAAGCTGAAGAGCGTTTAATTCCGTTTGATCTGATACCCAGAATATTATCCGCAGATGAGTGGCGAATATTGGAGCGTGGCATCATCCAACGTGTTGCCGCCATAAATGCTTTCCTCAACGATATATATAACGGCCAGCAAATTATAAAAGCAGGAGTCATCCCTGCCGATTTGATATATAAAAACAAAGCTTTTTTGCCGCAAATGTGCGGCTTTACGCCACCGGGAAGTGTGTACACTCACGTTGTTGGTGTGGATATCGTTCGGACAGGCCCAAACGATTTCTTCGTATTGGAAGACAACGCCCGGGTTCCGTCTGGTGTGTCATATATGCTTGAAAACCGCTCTACGATGCAGCACATGTTTCCAGAGCTTTTTACATCGCACCAAATAAAACCAATTAGCAACTATCCAAAGGACCTTTATAACTCTCTTGCTTTATGCGCCCAAACCAAAATTGATGATCCAAACATCGTTGTTTTGACACCGGGTATTTATAATTCCGCGTATTATGAACATTCATTTTTAGCCGATGAAATGGGCGTCGAGTTAGTTCAGGGTTCTGATCTGGAAATCTGTGATGGGCGAGTCATGATCCGCACGACTACCGGAACAGAAACGGTCGATGTGATCTATCGCCGAATAGATGATGATTTTCTTGATCCCTTGTCATTCGATTCTAAAAGCTTGCTTGGCACACCTGGTCTCTTTGACGCCTACCGAAATGGCAATGTAATTCTCGCTAATGCGCCGGGAACAGGCATTGCAGATGATAAAGCCATATACTCATATATTCCCGAAATTATAAAATTTTATATGGGAGAAAAAGCACTGCTCAATAACATCCCGACATGGCGTTGCGCTGAGGCTGAAAATTTAAGCTATGTGCTTGATCATTTGCATGAATTAGTGGTCAAGGAAGTGCATGGCTCGGGTGGTTACGGAATGTTGGTCGGGCCTGCCGCAAGCAAACGTGAACTGGCAGCCTTTACCAAGAAACTTAAAGCTAATCCGGGCAAATATGTTGCGCAACCCACTCTGGCACTGTCGACCGTACCAATCCTGACAAAACATGGTCTGGCACCACGGCATGTTGATTTGCGGCCATTTGTGCTGGTGTCACCCGATACTATCAAGGTTACGCCCGGAGGATTGACTCGCGTTGCGCTTAAAAAAGGGTCATTGGTTGTCAATTCCAGCCAAGGTGGCGGCACCAAAGATACTTGGGTAATAGGCTCTTAAATGCTGGGGCGCCACGGAAATAATTTGTTTTGGATGGCGCGATACCTGGAGCGCAGCGAAAATATAGCGCGCCAGATACAAGCCGCGTTGCACCACGCCTTATCACGCGAAGATGAAGGTGAAGAAGAATGGGCGTCCATCATCACCAGTGGTGGGTCGAGAAAAATATTTGATAAAAAATATGACACTCTATCAACAACAAACGTCATCAATTTTTTACTTCGCGACAGGGATAACATCAATAGCGTGGCATCGCTAATGTCGAAAGCCCGACAGAATGGTCGTTCCGTCCGCACTTCGCTGACGCAAGAGGTTTGGCTGTCGCTCAATGAAAGCTGGATCACTTGCGAAGCGGCTTTGAAAACGCCTGTCAACATCCATGACCTGCCAGTCATTCTTGACGGCATCATAAAAGGCAGCTCCCTATTCCGAGGAGCGCTTTACGGCACCATGCTGCATAACGATATTTTCAATTTTCTTCGTCTCGGCACATTCATTGAGCGAGCAGATAATACGATCAGAATCGTAGAAACGAAATATCACCGGTTGTTACCAACCGCCAAAGTGATAGGAGGCAGCGAAGATCAGAGCCAATGGGAAGTGATGCTGCGTTCGCTGGCAGCTTGGCGTTCATTTAATTGGCTGAAAAAGGGGCGGCTAGACCCTCTTGGTGTTGCCGATTTTTTGATTTTTGATGAGCAAATGCCGCGATCAATCAATTTCTGCTATAAGATGGTAAGGTATAATCTTGAAGACCTGTCGAATTTCTACGGCAGGGATTACAAAAGCTTGGGCATGGCGCGTGAGATTTGTCTGAAACTGACCAATGACCGCGCAAAAAATATTCAGATAATCAATCTTAGGGACTTCATTACCAAGCATATTGCCAAAAACAGCCAATTAAGCCTAACCATCGCCACGGATTTTAATTTGAATTAGCCATGATACATTCAATTAATCATCAAACCGTTTTTGACTATGAAACAACCCCGAAATCTGTTGTCCAGCGCTTGCACCTTACCCCGCTAGGCTTTTCCCATCAGCATGTCATTGAGTGGGATATAGATGTTGATGGCGGCGCAATCGTAATGGAGACAACTGATTATCATGGCAATACGGTTCACCTGTGCAGACATCATTCCGATATCAAAAAAATGCAAATTATCTGCCGTGGACAGGTTGATGTCATAGATACGAACGGCATCACCGGGGCGCATGATAGCAGTCTTCCCCTTGAACTTTTCAAGAACGCCACCGCCCTTTCCATGCCAGGTCCTCGCTTGTCGCAATTAGGCAAAGACATGACAAGCTTTATGGAGGATAATCAAAACGGTGACCTTCATATTCTGCATGAGTTATCGGTGCGTATATTGGCCAATATCACATATTCAAAGGGCAAAACTAATATTTCCACGACTGCTGAAATGGCGATAGAAATCGGTGCAGGTGTCTGTCAGGATCATGTTCACGCCTTCTTGGCGGTGGCGCGCTTGCTTGGCTTCAGTGCAAGATATGTGAGTGGATATTTGCTGATGCAGGATAAAGTTCAAGACGCGAGCCATGCTTGGGCTGAGGTTCATGTCGACAGCCTGGGCTGGGTAGGATTTGATATTTCAAATGGCATTTCGCCAGATGATCGTTATGTGAAGCTCGCAACAGGTTTTGACTACGCTGACGTTATTCCACTATCAGGTGTCAGGTTTGGTAGTGGGGAAGAACAGATTGCTACACGAATAATGATCAGCCAACAGTAAATAAGGACTAAAAACCAATGTCATATTGCGTTGCTCTAAAATTGTCTCACGGGTTGGTGTTTATGTCAGACACTCTGACCAATGCTGGCCTCGACAATGTTTCCCGATACCCTAAGACTTTTTCATGGGGTATAGATGGAGAACGGCAAATTTTACTCGCCACAGCTGGAAATTTGGCGACTAGCCAAGCCGTCGTTAGTATTCTGTCCGAGCAAACCAGAACTCGCGACAAACAGCTTCCATCAATACTAGAAGCTCCTACCATGTTTCAAGTTGCAAGAACCGTCAGCGAAACTCTGGCAGAGGTAATCAACACTTCAGCAAGAGGCCAGCAACGAGCCGAAAGCACCTTCTCCTCAACCTTTATCCTTGGCGGCCAGATCAAAGGCGGCGGTGTAAGGCTTTACCTGATTTATCCCGAAGGAAACTTTATCGAAGTGTCAGAAGAAAACCCGTTTTTCCAAATTGGCGAAACAAAATATGGACGACCTATTCTGGTTAGGGCATTTGAGCAAGACATGAGTTTTGAGGACGCAATCAAGCTCTTAATGGTGTCCTTTGACTCCACCATAAAAGCCAACCTTTCCGTTGGCCCACCGCTGGATATAAACATCTATCAAAGTGATAGTTACGTCCCGCCCAAATCATTGCAAATCAAAGCTGACAACCCGTATCTCCAAATGGTTTCACGAGAATGGGGCGAAGCGTTAAAAGAAAGTCTATACTCCCTCCCCAGATTTAGCTTTGATGAGTGAACACCTAAAAGTTACCAGATTGTTGCAGTTATCTGATTTCTAGTGTCGCAAAAAGACAGAACCCAACCATTACAGCATCTACACACCCCGAATAGAGAAGCCAATTCCTAATGACAGGCCAAAAATTGAATGCATCATTAACGCCAATGCACATGCCAAAAGCGGATTAGGGGTTTTGTTTGCAAATACACCATTACCCATTGCTGGCATAAAAAATAGCCACGGCACAGCTACGGTTGCGACACCAAAAATGAAGCCATCAAGATAGCTGGCACGCAAATATTCTAAATGGATCAATAAAGCAAAAACAGCAGCATAGAATATGGCTACGGCGTAGTGTACGAGCCATCCTGCTGCGGATTCGTATTTTGCTTTGGGGGCTTCACCAAGTTGCTCGGCAAATACTCTGCCTTTGCTTATAACGCCGATAAACCACCGACCAACAAGCGACCAATTGGTTGGGGGAATGGATGTAAATACTTGAAACAATCGCTGCCACAGATCAAAGACAACGCATGACCCAATACCTATTAGAACCAGTTCCACATACGGCATTTGCTGAACACCTATCAACGTGCAGGCAGTTAATCTTTAGCAATACAATCGGTTACACATGACGAGATGCGGGAAAGTTGTGCCAGTGGACAGCAGGCCTACGCTACTTACTTGCACCCCTTACCAATTGGATTACAGGTATAAGATGAGTTTATGTGAACTATGCTATCTGTCAACATGCACGAATATTTTATGATGTGTAAATCAGCTCAGTGCTTGGCTCACCCTGTCAGCCTCGTATAAGCTAGACTGCTCTGCCAGAACCAACACCTCCCCCTCACTTTTACAAATTAAAATGGCAAATCAGATACCAGCCCTCGACGCGAATAGCCGTCAGGTGTATGCACCACAACCGGCGTCCCCACCTGCCAATGTGATTTAGGGATCATGGAAATACCGATATTAGATTGCAGACGCGGTGAATAAATCCCCGATGTAATTTGCCCAATATTGGCACCATCCGGGGTGGTGACAGGAAATGGCTTGCCGCAAGGTGGGGTTTTATCACCTTCAAATGTCACCCCTCTAAGTTGCTGGTGATGGCCGTCATGAGCAATTTTCTGGAGCGCCGCCTTACCAAAATAATCAATATCATCACCAAGATAGCAAAATGACGCAAAGCCACATTCAAAGGGGTTGTTGTCACGGGTGAACTCATTCCCCCATGAGAATAATCCCCCTTCGATACGCTCAATCAAATTGGGGCAACCTGGCTCAATCTGATAATCTTTGCCAGCCTTCCAGATCAAATCCCATAATTTATCCCCAAGGTGCCAGCCCTTAAGATAAATCTCAAAGCCGCCTTGTTTACAATATCCCGAACGGGCAATGATTTGCGGAGTCCCAAGAACATCAAATGTATCAAAGTGAAAATATTTAAGATCGCGGATAGTATCACCAAAGAGATCACTCATCAGCTCCACCGCTTTCGGGCCCTGGATCGCAAGAGGGTAAACATCAGGCTCATCAATACTCACATCAAGCCCTAATCCTAATGCCAGACCCTTCGCCCAAAGCAGAATATCTGAATCCGCAATCGACATCCAAAAATGATGCTCAGCCAGTTTCAGCAAAATGGGATCATTAAGCATACAGGCATTTTCATCAATCAAGGGAATATACATCCCCTGCCCAACATGCGCTTTCCGCAAATCGCGGGGCGTCATTAACTGAACCAAACGCGCCGCATCAGGGCCTTTTATTTCGACTTGCCTCTGGCAACCAACATCCCAAATCTGGACATGCTCACGCAGGTGCCAGTAATCTTCTTCAACAGTAGCAGCAAAGGCTTTGGGGAGAAGCATATGATTAACAACACTAAAACCTCTCACTCCATGAATTTCTACCTTGTGAGTATATGGTGTTCGCCTGATCCGGCGCGACATATTCAAACCTGTTTCTGACATGTTTTCTTTCCCCCCGAAAGATTCTTAGCTCGACCACCAACAGGAATAGCTGTTTGGTGACATGATAATTGGAATATGATATTTAGCATCAGCATCAGGCATAGCAAACCGAATGACAATATCATCAAGAATATGCATGCCATTTTTTGGTATATCAAATTGATTAAAATAGGCGGCACTGGCAATAACCAGTTCATAGCTACCGCCAATAACAGCATCAAATTCTTTTGAAAATCTGCCGCCATCGTCACTTGCTTCGGTGAAAATGATCTGGCGGCTCGCATCATCTTTGATCAGAAACAAGTTAACACCAACCTGACCCGCATGAGTGCCGTCAACGGCATTCAGAAAATGTGATGATAGAATGGCCATGATACCCCTTTCCCACGCTTATCTCTATTCAATAGAGGCTTTGTCGCGTTTTGACGTTGTTGCCAATACAATAGGGCTAATCACGCCCTTCACCTTAACATTGACACAAGCGGTTTTACCACTGGCTATGGCTCTTTGAACAGCCGGGATGATATCTTCCCTTTTCTCGACAAGCTCACCATAACCGCCAAGCCCTTCAAACATACTATGGAAAGGAATATCGCGGAAATCTGTTGCATAATGAGTGCCACTCTCAAATAACCGTTCTTGCTGCTGCGATATGCAATCCAGCCCGCCATTATTATCAATAACAACAGTGATCGGACGGTTTTCTTGAAATGCCGCCTCAATCGACAGCCCGCCCGAAAGGAAAGCCCCATCACCACTAATCAAGACAACATTTTTATCAGGATGAGTGTTCTTGGCTGATATCGCAAAAGATACCCCAACACCAAGCAAGCTAAACGTTCCAGGATGCAGGATACCGCCTAGTTTTTTGCCCTTGTATCCAGCAAGATTAATAGCGATCTCAGACCAGAAATGAGTATTACCGCCATCAATGACGAGCCAGTCATCATCAGCCATGGCGTCTTGCACATCAAGCGCCAGTTGCAGCGGATGAATACGGCCACCGAACTCCGCTTGAGCCGCGTCATGCTCAACATCTGCAATCATTTTATTGACCCATTCGCCGCGCTTTTCCCGGTTTAATTCATACCATTGTCGATCAAGGGTAAAATCTGGATTATCGGCGTGATCAATCAGCGCTTGCAAAAACACCCCCGGATCACTCAACAGGCTATAATCGGCGGCACGATTAAACTCAATTTCTTCATGTGAGCCATTGATACAGATCAGTTCTGTGGTATCAGGAAACAGCGGCGGATTACCAAAATTCATCTGATTATCAAGCCGCGCCCCAACCATCAGCACCAGATCAGAATCATGAAAGGCATCAGCGGAAGGATGATATTGGTGAATATCTGCCAGCCCCATATAGGCCTCACATTCCTCACCTAATAATTTCTGGTGATAGGGGATATTGAAAACAGGGATGCCGCATTTGCGTCCAGCCTGTTCAAGCAAGGCTTCTGATTTTGACCACCAGACCCCGTGTCCGCCAATCAAAACAGGCTTTCGGGCCGCATTCAGCTTGCTCAGGATATAGCCTAGCCGTTGCGGTTCAGGCCATGCCCTTGCCGATGCTGGCGGGCTAATATCAAAAGGGCGCTCGTGGCGGCCAGCATCTTCGGCAAAGGACGAGAACATAATATCAACAGGCAGGCTGAGATGTACGGCCCCCGGATAGCCATTAGTGGCAATTTTATAAGCGCGATCAACAAACTCATTAATGCGCTCACCATCGGTTATGGTAGCGCTGTATTTGGTCAATGGCGCGGCAATGGCAACATCGTCAATTTCCTTAAAGCCGCCTGCTCCTTGGCGCTTGAGTGTGCTTGACCCTGTTACAAAAATGACAGGTGAGCGTTCACCCCACGCTTCCATCATGGACGGCACGGCATTGGCAAAGCCTTCTGGCCCAACCAGACAGACAGCAGGTTTTCTGGTGATGCGCGTATGGCCATCAGCCAGATGCCCGGCAATTTGCTCATGCGGGCAGTTGATCACTTTCATCTGACATTCCATGAAACCTTCCAGCGCAGGATTACAAAATCCGCCAGATAAGGTAAAGACATGGTCTATGCCTTTTTCTTGTAATGCTCTTGCCAACAAAGCCCCGCCACGGATTTTTTTTATATCATTCATTCTGCAACACTCCTTTGCATATCTTGGCTTGATAGGTATCCATGTGAACTCGCCAAACAATATTCATCAATATCACTGACCTGAGTCTGGCCGATTAATCCCATAACAGCACTGGCTTCATCGCCAATCACATCCAGAATATTAGATAACCCTGCTGCGCCGCCAGCACCAAGACCAAACATCACCGACCGCCCCAGCATGACAAAATCAGCACCTAAGGCAATCGCCTTGATAACATGCTCACCACTGCGGATACCGCTATCAAAAATCAACGGCATGTCATGACCAACCGCCTGTCTTATCTGGGTCAGGGAATGAATAGATACTGGCGCCGCGTTGAGCTGTCTTCCACCATGATTAGACACATATATGGCATCTGCGCCCATCGCCTTAATTCGGATCGCGTCTTCTGGGCACTGGACGCCCTTGATAATTAATTTCCCGCGCCATTTATCACGCAATTTAGACAAAAATCCCCAATCGGCGGCATCACGACTGGCTTTGCGGATGAATTTAGTCTTCTGGCTTGACGTCGCATAATTCATCGGCTTGGGTAATCCATTGCGGATACTGTAAGCAAGTGTCGCCAACGTCCAACGCGGATGTGAGGCAAAATCCCAAATCTGCGATGGCCCCCAGCGCATGGGCATAGCAAAGCCATTTTTTAGATCACGCGCCCGCACCGAAGGGATCGGCACATCAACGGTAAAAATTAAGGTGCTGTAATTGGCGGCCTCGGCACGGCTGACCAATTCATCAACAAAATCAGGAGATTGGTCGGCATAGAGCTGAAACCACGCATAGCCATCCGCATCCGCAATTATTTGCTCAAGCGTCGAGGAAGATGCTGTTGACACACATAGCGGTATGCGCCGCTGTGAAGCTTCTTTGGCCATGAACTTATCAGCCCCCGGCCAAGCCAGATTGGTCATCCCCATCGGCGCAAAGCCAAACGGATAATCCGCTTCCAATCCAAGGATTTGGCAAGACAGGGATCGCTTTGAAATATTCCTTAGAACCCTCGGCATCAGACGAACTTCGTTCAGAGCTTGGCTATTTTTATCATGCAGGCTTTCATCACCAGATGCGCCGGCAATAAAATCATAAAGCATTTTTGGCAATCGGCTCTTGGCGCGCCGTTGTGCGTCATCAATGGTATATATTTGCCTGGGCAAGGAGCTATTCCTGATAGTGAAATGAAAAATTTACAGATTAAAAAATCATAGAACAAATATAATTATTGGATACATTGATCAAGAAAAGGTATAGTTTTCAGGCAAGGAGAAAATATGTTTAATTTTCGCCAACTCAAAGCCTTTGATACCGTCATGCGTCTTGGCACAGTCACGGCGGCAGCAAAGGCATTGAATGTATCTCAGCCTAGCATTACCAGATTGATACATGAGCTTGAATCCACGCTTGGATTTTCATTATTCATCCGACAAGGCAGAGGCATTATTTCAACGATTGAAGCACGGCGGTTTCATCAAGCCGTGGAAAGTGCCTTTATTAATATTGAGAAACTGGATGAACTGGCCGCGTCTATTCGCAAAAAGACGGTTGGCAAAGTTTCGGTCGGCGTTATTCCAACCGTTTCCTTGACATTACTGCCAAAAGTGTTGGGGCAAAGCAGCAAGACCGAGGGGCAAAACCATATTGAGGTGCATGTCCGCAATACTCCGGCAATCGTTGATGCCATTCAGTTGCAACAATTTGATCTTGGGATTGTATCACGGTCGCCACCCTATGAAAGCGTTCATATTCTCTATCAGGCATCGGTCAATTATGTGGCCCTGATCCCTGAACATCACGCTTTGGCAGAACCTGACAAAAGCCTCGATCTGGAAAAAGCCGCAGCAACGGAGGAGTTCATCACATTTGGGAATGTATATCCTCTGGATATGCACGGCATGGCGCCAAGACTAGCAGAACAGTTACAGAAAAACGCCCAATATAGTATCGCTAATTTGCTTGCCGCCGCCAGCTTGGTCAAGGAAACAGGTATTCCGGCCATAGTAGATCCTTTTTCGGCGCAGATGATGGCGGAAAAAGGCGGGGTTGTTATCAGGCCGCTTTTGCAGAGTTTGAATTATCATATTGCGATCATTAC
>MDTB01132974.1_pt1 | contig 11872 bp, 10 predicted proteins | sample 811161 | NCBI WGS metagenome assembly MDTB01 (sample SAMN05326650, study PRJNA326480) | marine metagenome | isolation source: seawater | place: Mediterranean Sea | collected 2009 | reverse complement strand
CCAATTTTCATTTATAAAAGTTTCTGTAATATATTTTCTATGTTTTTCATTAGTATTTTCTCTAAAATTTAAGTAGAGGGTTGGTTCTGACTTAAAATTGAAGTTTTCATTGGCATTTTCTAAAAGTTCAGGATTTACGTATTTTTTCTGAAAATTATTTCCAATCCCAAGGGGAATTGCAATTAAATCATCCGATTTATGTTCAACGTTTACAGAAAACCATTTTGATACACACGTAGGTTTTGTTTCAAAAATTTTTTTTGTTACTGTTAGATCAGTCTGACTGGATACAATTTTTATATTTTTGAAATCATTTTGATCTTTAAGTAAGTGGAATAAAGATGCAATTGAAAAATTATTACAAAAAATTGAATCATTTTCACTAAGCTCAAATGATTTAAGTCTGTAAAAAATATAGTCATTAGTTTTTTGTAATACAATTATTTTTGAATGATCAAGGTTTTCGTATTCTTCGTAAGAAACATATCTTGAAAAGATTACATTACAAGTATTCGAAAAATTATAGCCAGAGATTATTTCGTTTTTATCCATTACCTACTGATATCTTAACAATACTTAATAAAACGAAGAAATTTTATTATGGTTAAATTGATAGAGAGAAAAATTTGATAGATAAAAAAATAACATTTGTATTTGGATCTGGAAGAAAAGATAAAATTGAGGCTGAAAAAAAGTATGCGAAAGAGTTTTTTTACTCATACTTTGATCTCAAAAAAAAATACGTTGATACAAATTTAATCGAATTTAATGACAATAACAGAAATAGACTTTTGATAAATATAGATAGATTACTAAGAAAGCTAAGTGGTCTATCATTTTTTACAAACTCTATTATCAAGGGTGAAAACTACAAAATTTTAAAAAATTCGGATATTGTCATAGCAACAAATGACAGAATTGGTTTATCAGTACTACCTATGATAAGACTTATAAAACTAAAGAAACAAATGAAGTTTTGTGTGATAGTTATGGGTTTATTTTCAAATAGACCAAAAAATAAATCTAGATTAAAACTACAAAATTCTTTTTTACGTACTCTACTCAAAACCGCAGATGAGTTTATTTTTCTAGGAAAGCCCGAACTCATGGAAGCCAGTGATAAATATCCAGCATTTAAAGAAAAATTTACATTTATACCATTTTCAATTGATGAGACATTTTGGAAAGACCAGGTAAATGACTTTTCAGATAGAGAAGGCATATTATTTATTGGAAATGATAGCCATAGAGATTATAAATTTTCTATAGATCTCGCAAACAAAATGCCAGATGTAAATTTTACATTTATAACTTCACAGATTAAAGAAATTGATTTGATATCAGAAAATGTGTCTTTTATAGAAGGTAAATGGAATAATCAGACATTATCTGATGAAAATTTAAGAGAAATTTATAATAATTCAAAATTAGTTATTGTACCTCTTAAAAATTCACTTCAACCATCAGGTCAAAGTGTTACTCTTCAGTCGATGGCAATGGGTACGCCTGTGCTAATTACAATGACTGATGGTTTTTGGGATTTAGAAAATTATAAAAATAATGAAAATATAGTTTTTCTTAATGAAAATACATTAAATGAATGGGTAGAAAAAATAGAATCAATTTACTATGATTCGAACAAATTAAAAAAGATTTCTGAATCTGGTAAAAGTACCATAATGAAAGAATATAAAATTGAAAACTTTACAAATAATCTTGAAAAACTAATTTCAAAATGAAATTATCAATTTTTACAAGCATGACAAATCCTGAAGAAAGAATGGACCCTTGGCAAGAAGCCCTTACTTGTTATAAAGACTTTGCAGATGAAGTTATCACAGTTGGTGAGGACTGGGATTACGAATTTAGCTGGGAAAAAATTGGCAATGTATTTCAAGAGGGTTTCAATAAATGTAGCGGTGATTGGGTAATAAGGATGGATCTAGATTACTTTTTCCATGAAAATGATTTAAAAATGTTCAGAACAGTTTTTGAAGATAATCCAAATGCTCCTGCTATTTCTTTTCCTAAACACCAGATATTCACTCCAGATAGATTCACCCTGAAAAGTAAAATTTGTATGGCATATAACAAAAAGGAATATCCCGATATAAAATTAAATGGTGGTGGAGATCTATGCCAACCAACATTGAATGGCAAAGAAATTAAACCCATAGACATGCCTGAATCTGATATACCAATATGGAACTATGACACAGTATTTAGAACTAAAGGCATTATTGCAGAAGATAGGGCTAGATTTGCACGAGCTTGGAACAGAAGATTTAACAATTGGGAAAAGGGTAAGGGAACTCCTGAGAAAGCATTTAATGCATGGCTAAAAATGATTAAAAAAAGATATAAAAGTCATAAAACTAAACTTGAACTTTCGGAACATCCTAAATATATAGTTGATAAACTATCATCATTAAACTCCGAGCAATTTGGACACAGTGCATTTGGTTTAAAAGATAAATTTTTTGGAGAATAGCATGAAAGCTTTAGTATTTGGGTCAAACGGTTTAGTTGGATCTTCCGTTGGAAGGACACTGGAAAATAGTACCCAAATAGATACCGTTGTTTTATCAAATAGGCAAGATACTGATTTATTTAATCTAGATGAAACTAAGAAAATTATTAAAGAAACAAAACCTCAATATATTATCAACGCAGCAGCAAAAGTTGGTGGGATAAATGCAAATAACACCAAGAGAGCAGATTTTATTCTTGATAACTTAAAAATAAATCTTAATATTTTAGAAGCAACAATCCCATTTACTGATATAAAAATAATTAATTTGGGTAGTAGCTGTATTTATCCTTTGAATGCATCAAATCCTATAAAAGAGGAATCATTCATGACAGGATCGCTTGAACCAACAAATTCTCCATACGCAATGGCAAAATTATCAGCTATTGAGATCGGAAGAGCGCTAAATCAACAATATGGCCACATTGTAATTAACTTGATGCCTACAAACCTTTATGGGCCAAACGATAATTTTTCGGAGAATGATAGTCATGTGATACCTGGTTTAATTAAAAGAATGCACACAGCAAAAATAAATAACGAAAAAGAGTTTAGTATTTGGGGTTCAGGAAAGCCTTTGAGAGAGTTTTTATATGTTGATGATCTATCAATGAGCATTCTACATATTATTGAGAACCAAATCGAAGATGATTTAATCAATATTGGGAGCGGTGAAGAAATTTCAATTTATGATTTATCTCTTAAAATTAAAAATATTTTAGACTTTCAGGGAGAAATTATATTTGATACAAGCATGCCAGATGGTAATCCAAAAAAACTTATTGATTCCACTAAGATAAATTCATATGGTTGGAGACATCAAACTTCCTTGGACGAAGGTTTAAAAAAAACGTATGATTGGTTCTTAGAAAATATAGCTTAGGTTGGAAATTCCCAAGTAGGTTCAAGCAAATTATTTTCGATAAGTACTTTTTCTCTCTTTGCTTCATCAATGTCATGATCTACCATCATAGAAACTAAATCATCAAAAGAAGTTTTAGGTTCCCATCCAATTTCTTTTTTAGCTTTAGAATAATCACCAAGTAAATACTCAACCTCATTTGGCCTAAAATATTTCTCCGAAACTTTTACATAGTCTTCATAGTTTAACCCGACATGATCAAAAGCTTTTTTAGCAAATTCTTTTACAGTATGTGTTTCTCCTGTCGCTAAAACCCAGTCGTCTGGATTCTTGTATTGCATCATTTTCCACATGCCCTCAACATAATCTCCAGCAAATCCCCAGTCCCTTGATGCATCTAAATTCCCAAGAGTGACATGAGATTGAATACCAGTTGAAATTCTTCCTACAGCCTTTGTGATTTTCCGGGTTACGAAAGTTTCTCCTCTGTATGGGGATTCATGATTAAACAAAATTCCATTTACGCAAAATAGGTCATATGAATCTCTATATATTTTTGTTGCATGATGAGAAAAAACTTTTGAAGCTGCGTAGGGACTTTTTGGGTCAAATAAAGAATTTTCATCTAGTTTATCTTTTAATCCACCTCCATACATTTCTGATGATGAAGCTTGGTAATATTTAATTTTTTTTGGAGAGTTTTTTACTGCTTCAAGCAATGAAAGGGTTCCTAATGTTCCAGTTTGAGAAGTATAAACAGGATTCTTAAATGAAACCATGACATGTGATTGAGCTGCTAAATTATAGATTTCGTCTGGTTCAATCAGATTTATTAAATTATTTAAAGAAGATGAATCAATTAAGTCAGAATAATATAATGAGAGCCTTCCTTCTTTAGAATATTGAGAAATTAAAGGATCTATTCTATCGGTATTTATTGATGAAGATCTTCTTATAGTCCCGTGTACTTCATAACCTTTTTCGATTAAGAATTTTGATAAATAATATCCATCTTGACCAGTTATTCCTGTTAAAAATGCTTTTTTCATAATATCCTTATTGTTTTAGTTTAAATCTTCTTTAGTTTTTGTCTTAAAGTTCATGAAGAATCCAAGAAATGTGAAGTATATAAGAGGATACCGTACACTTTCCATTGTGACATCAAATAATGATGTAAAAAAAATTGGAAGCATATAAACCACAATTAACAAATTATTATTTTTTCTTTTCCAATAACTTATAATTTGATAATAAAAAGTTAAAAGTAATAATAAGTGAAAAATCCCTCCCCTTGCAAATATATTTACTAAGTAGTTATGTACATTTTCATTAGAACCATCCCACCCTCTTCTTTCAGGAGGTGTCATTGCTGGAATTATCTCATTGTAGGCATATCCCGTAAACAGTCTATTTTGAATATTTAAGTCAATTATTACATCTTGCCATATTTGTAATCTGTAATCTATATTTGTCTCTTTAGAGTAAAGTCTGCTATCAGCAAGTGTAAATATCCAGAAATGTCTTACATTCTTGTACTCTTTTTCAGGAGGAATTATATTCAAAAATTTATCTTCGTCCACATTTTCTATTTCTTGTGTTGTGTATCTATCAGGTATTTCATCTGGATCGTATCTATCCGCCTGAGTTTTTACAATACTTTGAAAATTTGTAAATTCCTCATGCATCTTTATATCTTCCTCTCTTTCGGAAAAAAATAAACCATAAGTGATACTCTCAAAACCACCAAATGTACGCAACGAAGATGCTGTGAACAACAATAGGCCAATTAGTAAAACTACTAACGAATACGCTTTCTTTTTAAGAATAAATTTTCTGTACTGATACAACATCAGTACCAAAAAAATAATCCCAGGTAATATCGCTCCTTTGCTTTTAAATGCCATGTATGGAAAAAATATTGACCCTGAAATAATAAGATAAATGAACGGACTCTTGTAACTTTTACTAACAATAAAATACATATAGTTTGTGACAACAAAAACTAGGAGCAAATCGGAAGCTTTGAGAAAATCTAAAACATCAGAATAATTTATAAAAAATCTTTGTATAAATTTTGGATAATAAACTGAACTTAATACGTAGGTTAAGGGTAAGGGGATAAGAAGGATTTTCATATCAAATCTGAATAAATGATTGTGTTCGTAAAGATAAAGACCAAGGTATATAAATATCAACGACCATATATATGAACTTGATTTATAGGTATATGGATCTATGAACGAACCACTTGAAATCAAAACATAAACAAAAAAACTAAAAACTATAACTCTGTGAAGATTAATTATTTTTTTATCGATACTCCTACTTACTGGGTTGTCAGTAAAAAGTGTTAAAGACCATAAAAATGCAAACAAAATAATAATTTCGCCTAACCTATAACCTAGGATTTTTACACCTGTAAGAGATCTCCCAAATATCATTATCATGCTTATAAGAAGAATGAATAAATTTACAAATACAACTTTTGTACTGTATTTTTCAGAAGTTTTCATGTTGATTTTAATTTTCTTTTTATAAGGAAAGTATATTTTTCTATTAAATTAAACGGTGAATTTTTTTTATCAATATTTCTATTTTCAATAATCTCTTTCTTATTATTGAACATTTTAATAAACAACTCTTCATATTTTTCAGACATAGAGATTGAATCGTTTTCATACTTAAGAATTTCTTTGATATAAAAATCATACCTCTCGATGATCTCAATTAGTTTTTCCTTAAAATTGTCTTGTTCAAATATAACTCCATATCCATTGCAATATTCAGGTATTCCACCACTATTGATATATAAAAGAGGTAAGCCACACATTGCCCCTTCGATATGATGATTTCCTGAAGGTTCATTAATTGACCCAGTGATGTAAATATGATTTTTCTTAAGTTCCCTAGCAAGATTTTCGCCATCAAGTGGTTCTATATGATTAGAATTATAAAACTCAAAGTCTTTTGGCAAGTTTCCAATGTAGGTAAATTCAATATTATATTGGAATGACTTATCAGCAACTAACTGATCTAAATGTTGATAATTGTCAAAACCTTTATTCCAATTATTGCCCCAATGATGTGTTACTAACTTATATGCCTCTTCTGGTTTTTTAACGCTTCTATCTTTAGGATTAAAAACTGTCTTGTTTGATCCTGATAAAATTACATGTGAATTATCCATGTTCATGCCAATTTTCTCATAAAGATTTTTAATCCACTGACTAACAAAAATTCTCCCATCTGCATGTTTGCTTGCATTTATAATTGATTCATTAACAAAATTGGTATCCTTTCTTTCGTCACATTCATTTATGCGATGCAAAACTATACATTTATTATTTACATATTGAAGATATTTCATAATGTCAGAAATCGAATAGGCTGCAGATTCAGATTTTTTTAATGGCTGTGTCATTAAGATTAGATCAATATCATCGGAGCTTAAGTCATGTACCACTTCGTGGCCTTTATCTATTAGATAATTTTTTAAGTTTATAACAAATAAGTTTCCACCACCCCATGGTCCATCAATTATTTTTGATCCAATGCTAATTTTCATAAACTTCCTTGAACATTTTTATAAACTTATTGAATCCTTCTGGTATTAACAAGTCTTGAACTTTTTCTAAAGCGTAATTTGTATTCGGTACTGCCTCTATGAAATTTTCCATATCAAAAATTGAATCTGGATGGAGTATTTCTTTTGCTAGGCCAACATCCGTAGATATTATTGGAGTTTTTGTCAAAGTAGCTTCTAGTATTGATTGTGGTCCGCCTTCAACCCTTGATGCAACTATGTATAAGTCAAGACAATTATACAGTTCATTCAGTTGAAAAAAATCTGCCATTTCAAAATAAGAATATTCAATTTTGTGATTTTTTAATTCATTTATCAAATATTGTCTTCTTTTACCTGACAATATAACTTCAAGATTTGGTTTTTTTTGTTTAATAGATTTAACAATTTCTAGAAATTGATCGGGTCCTTTTGACAACTTAGGACTCTTCAAGTCTGCTCCTTCAGTATCTCGTTGAAAAGATCCAACGTAATATTTATCTTCGCTTAAAGAGTATTTTGCTTTAATGTTTTCTTTATTTTTGATTTCAAACCAAATTTTAGGATTTATCCAAAAAGGTATATTATAAATTTTTTTGTCAGTAATTTTTTTTAGCTGGCTATTCGTGTTTTTTGATATTGAATGATAGTAGTCAACGTACTGATCCATTTCATAAAATTTTTCTAACTCATCACCTACAAATTTTGATTCATCAATATGGTGGACAGTGCAAACAACTTTTTTATTCTTTAAAGAAAATCTATTTATTTTTTCCCAGGTCCACGGTGCAATAATCCAAATAATATCTGATCTAAATATACTTTTAGAAGTGACGCTTATGTTATGGTCCTTCCATTCATCAACAAATCTATCAACAATCCAATCTTCTTTTGGTTTATTTAAATATATCTTCACTACTGTTAATGATAGTTTTTGAATTGTTTATAAAAGTATTTTTTTTAATTCCTTGTATAGGCTCTCTTCATTTAGTAATTTTTTAATATAACTTTTATTACTATTTCCAACTTGTTGTACAAAATCTAAATCATTCAGCTTTTTTATTTGAACCTTTAACTCATCATAGTTAAATTGTTCATAAGCTAATGGATAATTATCAGGAAAAAATTCAGAAATACCTCCTGTTTTTGGAAAAATTGATGGTACCCCTAAAGCTGATGCTTCACATAATAGTGTGGGCTGACCTTCAAACATTTTTGTAGTGATAACGACACCACTTGATTTAGAAATAATGTCTAGAACTTTTTGATTATCAAGCACTCCTATAAACTCTATTTCTTTGTTTTGATTATTTAAAACTATCTCATCTAGGAGAGGACCATCTCCTATAATTTTAAGTTTTAGATTTAAATCCCTTAAAGATGAAAAAACTTTTATGAGTTCTTTAATTCCTTTTTCTTCAGAGATTCTGCCTGCGTAGACTATGTAAGATTCGTTACTATTGAAATCTTGTTGAGGAATGTTAATAAAGTTAGGATAAACGTGGATTTTTTCATCACTTATATCAAGATCTTTTAGAAAATTCTTATGAAATTGAGTTAGAACAAATATCTTTATTTCATGATTTTTTAATAATTTAAAAAACTTAAAACCATACAAAGAAATAGCAATTGATTTAAAGAAAGAATCATCATAATACTTATTAAATATTCTAGGTTTTTTGTTTCTTCCTCCACATGCTTGACAGATTTGTTTGCCCTCATAATGATTAATGGAAAAAAAAGATCGTGTACAAAAATATCTAAAATTATGTAATTTTATATAAGTTTTGATTTCTTTATTTTTTAGTATGTTGAAAATACCTAAAGATGCCACAAACCATGTGTTGTGGACATAAGCTATATCAGGCTGAAAATCTTGAATCTTCTCTAATAAAAGTTTATTGCTTTTTTTATTATTACTAAAAATTAATGATCTGATTAAATTAAAACTTTTTTTTTCAATATTTGAAAAAAAAAGTGTTTCTACTTCAAAATATTTTTTCAAAAACAAAATTTCGTTTTCTACTGCAATATCTTCTCCACCTGTATTTTTATAAGAATTGTGGATTATTAATATTTTTTTCACCTTAAAAAATGGTAGCTGATTACTTATAATAATAACTGAGTATTAGAAGAATATAATTACATTAAATGAATATTGTACTGACATTTACACATAAAACTTCCTTGAGGGTTTGGGAGGAAAGTGGATTGTTATCAAGAGAGATAAATTTTTACAAAAAGTTATCTGAAAAATATGGAATCAATTTTACTTTTATTACATATGGTGATGAATATGATTTAAAATTTAATGAATATTTTAGCAATTTACGGGTTTTCCCACTTTATAAATACGTCAAAGAATCAAAATTTGAGATTCTAAATTATTTAAAATGTATTAGTTTCATAAATAAAATAAAATCTGAAATTGCCACAACAGACTTAATCAAAACTAATCAACTAACTGGTGGTTGGTTGGGGTTAATTTTAAAATTCAAACTTAATAAACCATTGATAGTAAGAACTGGATTTGATAAACTATCTTTTCATATAAAGGAAAAAAGATCAATATTTTCAATCTTGATAATTTATATATTTACACAAATTTGTATCTTTTTTTCAGATGTTTATTTTGTAACAAGTGAGACAGATAAAAATTTTTTAAAAAAATTTTTAGTTTTTTCAAACAAGATAAAAGTTAGACCTAATTGGGTAAATATAAATAAAGAACACTCAATAAGTAATCGAAATGAAAATATTCTTATGGTTGGTCGTTTGGAAGATCAAAAAAATTATGATTATGTTTTTGAATCTTTTAAAGATTCAGAATTTGTAATTGATATTTATGGTTCAGGATCAAAAAAGAAAGAATTAAAAAAATTGGCATTTAAAAATAACTTGACTGTTAATTTTTTTGGGAATGTTGAAAATAAAGATCTCCTAAATATATATTCGAAGTATAAATTTTTGCTTGTAGCATCAAAATTTGAGGGAAATTCAAAAGTAATTTTAGAAGGTATGGGGTCTGGCTGTATAGTTTTTGCTTCAAACATTCCAAATAATTCTGAGATAATTGTTAATCAGATAAATGGTTATCTTTTTGATTTTAGTGACGACTTAAAATCGACTGTATCAAATGTACAAAATCAGCCCGAGGTTCATGACTCGATATCTAAAAATGCTTTGGAAACGATAATCGACAAATACTCTATGGATAAGATTGTCGAAGAGGAATATAAAACCTATTCAAATGTGATGTAACTAAAAGTTAAATACTATCTACTGACTACAGTTCTAACACCTTCATCAAAAATTATTTCAAGATGTTTATCGTATTTTAAGAAATCGTTTCTACTGTGTGTAGAGTTTATTATTGTGATCTTCTCTTCACTTAATATTTTATATATTAATTCTTTAGACTCCGAATCTAAGTTAGATGTTGACTCATCAAGAATCAATACCTCAATACCAGATGATAATGCTCTAATGAATCCAATTTTTTGCATCTGACCCATAGATAATGTTTTATTGCTTACACTTCTATCAAGATCGATTTCTGAATTAATTGAAAAAAGTTTAAAACTTTCAATATATTTTATTAAAACTTCATCTTGTATATTTTTTTGATTGTTGCCGTAAGTAAGATTTGTTCTAAGATCTGAATTAATAATTAAAGGAGTTGCACTAACATATCCGATTTTATTTGAAGATACTTGAACTTTTCCCTGATTTGGATAAAAAATTCCAGACATTAAGCCTAAAAGCGTACTTTTCCCAGACCCATTGGCACCAGTAATTATTGTGTGCTTTCCCTTTTCAATTATTAAATCGATATTTTCAAACAATAATTCATCCGAACCAAGATATTTAAAACTTACATTCTTAAACTCTACCGAGTTTTGATTATCAGAATTTAATTGATAGTTTTCTGAGTAAACAAGATCTTTGTTTTTTTCAATTTCATATAATTTTTCAAGGTACACATGAAAAGATGAAACTGTGTGAATGTTTCTATTGAATATTCCTAATGACTGAAACAGTCTCAAAAGAATTCCTATAAAATCCAGAGTTAGAAATTTTACAAAATCAAAGAACACTAAAAGAATCGATAAGAAAAACAAAGTGAAAAAGTTTGGCATCAATGCACTTGTTGTCCCAACTTTTATATCATTAATTCTTGCTTTATAAAACCCATTTAGGCTTTCATTAAATTTAATAATTTCACTTTTTACTTCTCCAAGAATTTTGATCAAAAATAAATTATCAAGTATTTTTTCAACATCACTACTAATTTCTTGGCCATATTCATAAGCAATATGAGCAAATTTTCTTCCTTGTTTAGTTAGGTAAAGAGTTGGTATAAATAATAAAATACTGCCAAGGGTAAATATGACAACTGTTTCAAAGTTTGTAAATAGTAAATATGCCGTAAAGGCAAGAATCTGTATTATGCTTCCAAAGAAAGCAGCCAAAGTTGAGTAAAATCCTCCAACTTGTGCACATAAAGTGTTCACATAGTAATAAGCGTCAGATACTGATACATTCCCTCTATCGAAAACTTCCTCCACCAAGTAAACTCTTAGATTTCTCTCAATATCTATCTGAAGGTTTGTAGTAATTATTTTTTCAAAATAAATAGATATAAATCTTAAAAGTACAAAGATAGGAAGATAATAATTTCTTTCTAGAAAAAAATTAATAAATGCGTTGTCATACTCAGAACTGCTTGAAAAAAAATTAGCAAAGTAAATAATTATGGTGATGTCAAAAAAGACCATTAAATTTAAAACAATTGCAAGGATAAAGATTTTTAACTTTTTATTTTTTGTTTTTGTTAATTTTGATACTTTGATCAAATCACGATAAAAGATTTTGATTTTATCTATATTTTTACTCACTTTTATTTAATAATAGACAT
>MDTB01118615.1_pt1 | contig 11872 bp, 9 predicted proteins | sample 811161 | NCBI WGS metagenome assembly MDTB01 (sample SAMN05326650, study PRJNA326480) | marine metagenome | isolation source: seawater | place: Mediterranean Sea | collected 2009 | reverse complement strand
CGGCTTTGGCGGCGATGTCACGGGTTGATATGGCGCTCCAATTGTCACCCTGGCACAGGGCCCGAGCCGCGTCGAGGATAGCGGCCTCGGTTTGCATTCTCTTCTTTTGTCTCAGGGACATGAGTTGGATCGAGTCTAAAATTTGATCGTATCAACAACCGCGTGCATTTAACCACTGTCTCGACTAGCCTTGTCCGAGTCTTAGTAGAGGCCATTCCTATGCGTGCAGGACAAAGGTTGAGCGCCACGACGAGGGGCGGGACGGCGCGAAGGAGGCCCTGTGTGCGAGCCGTCCTAAATCTCTGTATCGGTTGGCTCCTAATGGTTCCGCTATCCGGCATCGCGGTTGCGGAGGGAGCTGAACTCAACCAGGCGGCAACGATGGACCCTGAGACGGTAGACGCCAAAGCCCTGGTTGCCGAAGCCATAGATTTGATGCGCGGCATCGATAACTCCTACGCAGAAATGACCATGCTGATTAAGCGGCCGAGCTGGCAGCGTGAGTCGTCCCTCAAGTCCTGGACTCGTGGTCGGGAGGATGCGCTGATTAGATTCACGGCCCCCGCCCGAGATGCTGGGAATGCGCTGCTGAAGCTCGGCGAACGCATGTGGACCTACAATCCGAAGCTGAACCGCAGCATTCGCTTACCCGGCGGCATGATGTCTCAATCCTGGGCGGGCTCGGACTTTTCCTACAGCGACATGTCTAGGAGCGATAACTGGCTGCGCTACTATCGGTTAGAACATGTTGCGACCAAGTTCCGAGAGGGCCATAAGGAATACACCATTGACGCGTTCCCGCTGGACGATGCCCCCGTGGTTTGGGGTAAGGAGCGGCTGATTCTGCGCGATGACTTTGTCCTGCTGCGCTCGACGTATTTTGATCAGGACATGCTGCCAGTGAGAGAGATGCAGACCCTGGCCGTTGCCCAAATGGGTGGCAGGCTGTTGGCCACGCATCTTCGTATGCAGGACGTCGAGACCGCGGATCAATACACGGAAATCCGCTACACCGATGTATCCTTCGACGGCGCTGTCCAAGATCGCCTGTTTACCGTTTTCTCGCTTCAATCCGGTGGCAGAGAGGGTTAGATGAGTGCCCGCTGCGTCATGCCCAGAGTGAGTACCGACGGGTCTCGTCTATGATCGCCATTGCTTGGCGTAACCTGATGCGTAATCGCGTGCGAACGGGCCTGACCGCCAGCGGTATTGCCTTCGCCGTCTTTCTGGTGTCCTTTGCCATGAGTCTGCAGGCCGGCAGCTACGGCCTGATGATCGATGCGGCCTCCCGATTCTTTATGGGTCATGGTGAGGTGGTGACTGATGCCTTTGTTGACAAAGAGCGATTTGAGCATACGGTTGTCGGCGTATCGGCGCTACGCGGCAGGTTGGGCGATAGTGGAGCACTCACCGTGACCCCGAGAGTTCAGGCGTTCGGTATCGTCTCTATGGGCGAGCGCTCCTATGCCGGGATGATCCTGGGCATGGATTTCGCCACTGAAAAAGCAGCGATGGATTTGCTCAACTCGATCTCCTCTGGTGAGGTGCCAAGCCGCCCGGATCAGGGCGTTATTGGTGCTGCGCTGGCGCGCAACCTGGGGGTTGGTCTCAACGACGAAGTAGTCGTGCTCGGCAGTGGCAAGGACGGTACCGTGGCCGCCATGGCGCTCACCGTCAGCGCTATTTTGACGACGGGCCAGGCAGAGTTAGATCGCAGCCTGCTGCTGGTGCCTATCGCCACTATGCAGGACGCCTTTTACTTGGTTGATGAAGCCCACCGCTTGATCTTGATCGTTAACGAAGACACAGATTTGGACGCATCTCTTCAAGCGGTCGCTGCCCGTCTGAGCGGGAATCTCGTGCTGCGAACTTGGCGCGACCTGATGCCTGAAATCGAAAAGAGCATTGAGTTGGACAAGATCAGCGCCACGATCTTTTACGCAATTCTGTTGGTTCTGGTGACCTTCGCCGTGGTCAATACCTTCGTGATGCTGGTTTATGATCGGACCAAGGAGTTCGGCATGTTGCTGGCTCTGGGGATGCGCCCATGGCAAATCATTGGCCAAATTCAGCTTGAGGCACTCTTGTTGAGCCTGTTGGGCGTGGCCGGAGGATTGATAGCTGGGGGTTTGTTTGTCAGCTATCTTGCGGATGTAGGGATTCCCCTTCCCCTGGATGACTTTGGCGGAGAGCAGATTACGGCGCAGATGTATCTGGGCAGCATGGACAGAATTTACCCCACCCTATCGCTGCTAAGCGTGAGCATGGCGCCGCTAACCATGATCCTAGGCACCCAAGCGGCCTCATTGCTCAGCATGATGCGTATCCGACGCATTCGGCCCGTTGACGCCCTGCGGAGCGAATGAGGATGGCTCGTCCAAACCTATTGCCGGTGACGCTATGGCCCTAGCGATGCTGTTAAAGCTAAGCCTTAGAAACGTCGTGCTCTATCGTCGGCGCAATGCGTTCTTGCTGATTGCCATTAGCTTTGCGGTGGGCGGGGTCACGGTGTCCAACGCGCTCATTCGCGGCTGGCAAAACGATATGCTGGAAATGGCCGTTGCTAATCTAACCGGCCATATTAAGGTGCAGGCCCCTGGCTTCGTCGACGACCCGAGTTTGGCCAACTCCCTGACATTGGCACTGCCCCCGATCCTGCCGGGAGATGCCAGACTCTACCAGGGCTGGGCCGCGCGGATTCGGTTACCGGCAGTGGTGATGAGCGAACGGGCTACTCGGGGCGCTCAGCTCGTGGGCATTGACCCCCAACAAGAGGCCATATCCTTTTATCGTGACTTAAGCATCCAGGGGCGCGGACTCGCGGGTGTGGAAGATCGCAGCTTGCTCATTGGCGCGGCTCTGGCCGACGCGCTGGAGACCAAGGTGGATCGGCGCGTGGTGATTATGGTGCAGGGCGCGGATGGCAGAACTCGAGAAATGGGCTACCGGGTAGCAGGTATCTACGATGCGCCAGGTGAACTGGTTGAAAAAATGTTTATTTTTACCGGCTTAGAGGCCCTGCAGCAGCGTGCGGCAGGCCAGCGGCCGCTGATCTCCGAACTGTCCATCGTGCTGCATGAGGAGTCGAATCGGCTCTCTGTTCTGCAGGCCGTCCAGGAGGCCTATCCCGACACGGATGTCCGGGATTGGCAGGCTCTGGAGCCACAATTTGCCGAGCTCTACAATATCGTCGACTCGGTCATGCTGATTTGGTTCCTGTTGACGATGACGGCTCTGGCCTTTGGTTTGGTCAATACCCTGATCGCTGCCGTCATGGAACGCGTACGCGAGCTTGGCATGCTGCGCGCTCTGGGTATGGGCCGGGGTTTTGTTGTGCTGCAGGTGGTGATCGAATCGGTCTGCATTATGAGCATCGGTGTGGCCTTAGGCTTACTGCTTGGTGTCTTCGGCGTCTGGCTGCTGGCCGACGGGATTGATTTAACGGCCTTTAGTGATGGTCTGGAGGGCTGGGGAATTCGCGCCCGATTGGTCCCGCTGCTCGCGGTGGAGGACCTTGTGGGTTATGGGCTGATGAGCGTCTTGATCGGCTTTATCGCAAGTTTTTTCCCGGCCCGACGTGCGGTGAAGATCTCACCCTTGATGGCGATGAATCGATGATTGGGGGTTAAGGAATGGAAGAGGCGATGAAGCAAGTCGTGGTCCGATGCCAGGGTCTCTGCCGAACCTATCAACAGGGTTCCGTGCCCGTTCATGCCCTCCAGAGCGTGGACCTGGAGATTGCCGAAGGCGAATTCACCAGCCTTTCCGGGCCCTCAGGCTCGGGGAAGTCGACCCTGCTTAACATTATTGGCGGCCTCGATAAATTTGATCAAGGTCGTGTTAGCGTCGGTGGTGTCGAATTGGGAGGGCTGCGGGAAAGCCAGCTCTCTGCCCTGCGCTTAGCAAAAATTGGCTTTGTTTTTCAGGCCTATAATTTGATCCCCGTGCTGTCTGCCCTAGAGAACGTGGCCTTTATTCTTCAGCTGCAGGGCGTAGGCAAGCGCGAGCAGCGAGTGCGAGCGGAGCAGATGCTGGCGGATCTCGGTCTGGCAGACATGCTCCATCGACGGCCGGGAGAGCTTTCCGGCGGACAGCAGCAGCGAGTGGCCATCGCGCGCGCCATGGTCACCAACCCTGTCTTGCTGCTGGCTGATGAGCCCACTGCGAATCTCGATTCTCAAACCACGGCCGAGCTTTTGTCGCTGATGCGGGACCTAAACGAAAGCAAGGGCATGACCATCGTCACCGCGACCCACGACCCCTTGGTGATCGCCTATACCTCTCGACAGGTTGGTCTAATAGACGGTCGCATTTCCAGTGACGACTGACGCTATTCCCTGTGGGCGTCGGCGCCTCCTTTGGCTTGCGCTGATCGTGTTGTCCCCGCTGGCTTGGGCTGCCAAGGGCGAGGTCGATAGCGCGGGGAAAACAGATTTCGCCTATCGCTTTAAGGCATTCGCTCTAGCGGATGAGCTTCCTTCCTCCGACTTAAGGCATGGGCAATTAGGGTCCTCCGCCTTGGACTATGCCTCAGATTTCCGATTTCTTGTCCGCCATGATGTAGGCAACTGGCGCGTTGTGCTGGACCATACGGTAATGCTTCAGGGGGGCGACAGCGTGTTTGGCGGCGGTGTCGATAATGAACAGCTGGTGGTGAGTGATGCCGGGCGCTGGGTGAATCTTACTTTTGACCTGGAGGAAGGCAATCGACATTGGGCGCTGCACCGCTCGGACCGTCTGAACGTTCAGTGGAGAAAGGACGATTGGGCGGTCACCCTGGGCCGGCAGGCCGTGAGCTGGGGAAGCGGGATCGTGTTCCAGCCCCTTGACCCCTTTAATCCCTTTGCCCCGACGACCGTGGATCGAGACTACAAGGCCGGCGACGATTTGCTGTTGGTGGAGAAGCTACTGGCTAATGGACAAGATCTTCAGCTGCTGCACGTGGTGCGTCGAGATGCTCAAGGCCAAGTCACCGCTGCCGCCAGCAGCAGTGCGTTCAAATGGCATGGCTATGCCGGTAATCTGGAGTTTGAACTGATCGGGGCACAACACTATGACCGGTCTTTCTGGGGCCTCAGCGGGCGTTTGCCCCTAGGCCCCGGTGTCTTGCGCACCGATATCGCGATTCGCGAAGGCTTGCCGGGCGCTGGCGGTGGTCGTCGGGTGCTGGGTATCGTCAACGCGGACGTTGCCTTTCCTCTAATGAATAGAATGGCCTATCTGTTTCTGGAGTACTTTCACAATGACTTTGGCCTGGACGATCTGCCTGCCCAGGGTGCTGCTCTACCCGAGGACCTGAGGGAAGCGCTGCAGCGGGGAGAGGTGTTTAACCTGATGCGCGACTATGTTGCCTTGGGTGGAAGCTATCAGTGGCACCCTCTGTTGACCCACACCGCTACGGTGATCGCCAATCTTCAGGATGGAAGCCGGTTGATTCAGACCCAGATAAACTATGACGCTTCCCAGAACCAAAGCCTGCAGCTTGGGTGGGTTGGTCTTGTAGGCGACCAGGGCGATGAATTTGCCCCCTTGGTCATCGCGACGGATGCATCGGGGCCCGTCACCGTTGGGGGTGGCAACAGGCTGTATCTGCGATGGGCCATTTATCTGTAGCGCACTCTCAGATTCGGCAAGGCGAGGAATAACAATTGAATGAGCGACCTACACAGGGAATCCAGCTTCCTGACGACGCCGGCCCAGGTGACCCAGCGCGGGTCATGCTTGAGGCGCGTTTGGCCGAGGGTATGGAGCGAGGTGTCCTGCTGCTAAGACATTCCGCTCGGGAATACCGGCGCGATATTCATGACCTCGAGAACCCGCTAACAGAGGCGGGTCGAAGCCTGGCGCTGACCCTGGGTCGGCGGCTCCCCCAAAGCGCTTTGAGGGGCTATGCCAGTCCTGCCCATCGCTGCATCGAGACTGCCTCACTCCTAATCGAAGGCGCAAATACTCAACATCAGCGCCAGCTAGGTGAGCCCACTGCGCGGCCGGTAGAGGCATTGGGCGTGTTTTATGCGCTGGATCAGATTCGCATGTGGAAGGGTCTGCGTCAGGCTGAGGGGTTATCGGGCTATGTTGCTCAATGGGTTTACGGGGGGGTCGACAGCGCCATTATGATGGCGCCCACGTTGGCCGCTCGCTTTATTCTGGATGTCTTGCTTGCCAAGCTGGATTCACCCGGGCCACAACAGCAGTCGCCGAGCATCGATATCTGCGTCACTCACGATATGACCATCCTAATGATGCGGCATGTTCTAGGTCTTGAACCCGTCGAGCGGGGCCCCGTCAATTACTTAGATGGGCTGCTGCTCTATCGCGAGGATGAGCGGGTGATGCTCGCCAGCAGTTTAGGAGGTCGTGTCGTGCTCGATCCGAGCTGACGCGGCCGTTAGAACGCTGTATCCAAGCCAGATTGGTATTCTTCCAGCTCAATCCAGCGTTCCGTTGCCGTATCCAAGGCGTTCTGGGTCTCAGCTAACGTTTTAAGGATGGGTTCGGTGACAGAAAATGCTTGATCGTAGAACCCCGGGGCGGCGGTTTCTTCGGTCAACGCCGCCAGTTTGGCTTCCAGCTCGGCAATCGTGTCCGGCAGCCCATCTAGCTCCCGCTGCAGCTTGTAGCTGAGTTTCTTTTTGGAGGAACCGTTGTTTGGCTTGGGTGATACCGGGGGTTCCGCGTCCGGGGGCAATGACGACTCCGAGGCGATGTCGTGTTCCTCGGGCACTGCGCCTGGCCGCTGTTCCAGTATCGACAGCCTGCGTCCCCGGCTGACCCAATCGCTGAACCCGCCCTGGTATTCAATGAGTTGGCCCTTCTCTTCAAACACTAAGGTGCTGGTCACCACGTTATCCACGAAGTCCCGGTCATGGCTGACCACGATCAGCGTGCCAGCATATTCAACCAGCTTTTCTTCCAGCACCTCCAGCATCTCAATGTCCAGGTCGTTGGTGGGTTCGTCCAGCACCATGAGGTTGTTGGTCTGGGTAAAGAGTTTGGCCAACAGCACCCGGTTAACCTCCCCACCAGAAAGGTACTTGATAGCCGTGCGCGCGCGTTCTGGGGTGAACAAAAAACCCTTGAGATAGCCGATGACGTGGCGGTCGCTCCCGTTCATAGGGATATAGTCTTTGCCGTTGGCCACATTGAATGCCACGCTCTTGTCCCACTCCAGACCGTCGCGGACCTGGTCGAAGTAACCCACGGTGAGATTGGTGCCGATTTTGACCGACCCACTGTCTGGCTTTAGCTGGCCCAACAAAATGCGCAGCAGGGTGGTTTTCCCGACGCCGTTGTTGCCAATGATCCCGATGCGGTCACCCCGCATGATCTTTAGCTTGAAGTTGTTCAACAGCCGCGTGCCTTCGTAGCCGTGGGTGAGGGCTCGGGCCTCGATGACCTTGCGCCCGGATTCCTCGCTAGCTGCAATTTGAATCTGCGCCTTCCCTTGTTTGGAAAGGCGTTTCGAGCGCTCGTCACGCATGGCCTTCAGCGCGCGTACCCGGCCCTCGTTGCGAGTGCGGCGGGCCTTGATACCCTGTCGAATCCAAGCTTCTTCCTGCGCCAGACGTTTGTCGAACAAGGCGTTGCGGGTATCCTCCTCCTCCAACGCCTGTTCTTTGAGCTGCAGATAGTTCGCATAGTCGCCGGGCCAGCTGATGATTTGGCCACGATCTATCTCAACAATCCGGGTCGCAAGCTTCTGCAAAAATGCTCGATCGTGGGTAATGAAGATGACGCTGCCTTTGTAGCCGCGCACCTCATGCTCCAGCCACTGGATGGTGGCGATATCCAGGTGGTTGGTCGGTTCGTCCAGCAGCAGCAAGTCCGGTTTGCTGACCAAGGCCTTCGCTAGCGCCACGCGGCGCCGCCAGCCGCCGGAGAGTTCGCTGAGCAAGGACTCTGCAGGTAGGGCCAACTGGGTGATGATGGCTTCCACCTGCAGTTCAGGCTGCCAACCGCCCAGGGTGTCGATGCGTGACTGCATTTGTTCAAGGCGTTCCAAATCTTCGTTGCTTTGGGCAGTGCCGCTAAGCTCGGTAAAGTTGGCAATCAAATCAATTTGCGCAGCAAGCCCTTGGGCAACAACGTCTCGAACGCTTAAGGCTTCGGCATCCGGCAGCGACTGCTCCAGCACGCTGACCCGCAAGTTGTCTTGATATTGAACCGCACCGCTATCTGACAGCACCTCACCGGTAATGATTTTCAGCAGCGTGGATTTGCCTGCACCGTTGCGACCAATCAGACACACCCGCTCGTTCGGCTCGATGGAGAAATTCGCCTCAGACAAAATGGCGCGATCACCAAAGTGGATGGATAGGTTGTCGCAGCGGACAAGGCTCATGGGCGCTCAGTGGGTAATGCAGAAGGGCGGAGTATAGACGGATGGCTGCGTTAAGTGACGTTGTTGTGCAGAAGACCCGGTTCACCTAAGCGATGTTTCACTGCACCCCTGAAAACGAGCGAATCGAGACAAAGCCTTAGTCAACGCCCCCCGGACGGCAGCCGTGTCGCATCCTGACTCAAAAAACAGGCCCTTAATCTCCAGCACCCCTTCGCCCCGATGTGCCTTGCAGTCCATGCGTCCGACGAACTCGCCTTTGTAAAGCAGCGGCAAGGCTAAATAACCGTACTTGCGCTTCGTGGCCGGCACGTAGCATTCCAGCTGGTAGTCAAAATCAAACAAGTCGAGCAATCGCTTTCGCTGGATCACCGCATTATCAAAAGGGGAAAGTATTTTTAGGGTGCTATCCAGCCTCGGCATGGGCTGGTCCAGTCGATGAGGTTCGATGTAGTAAACGCTGCCGTTAGCCAGGGTTAACGTGTTCAGCGCGCCCTTCTGGTGTCGCTGGGTTATTTCGGTTTTCATGGCGTCGCGCAAGGCTGCATCCCGCCGCCCATAGGTGGCCCCCACCGTACTCACCAGTCCATGACAGGCTAGCTGCTGGTCGAGCATATGTTTGGCTCGCTCCTCCAGTGTAGGCCGCGTGGTGTCGATACCCTTGGGCAGCACGCGCTCGGTCAGATCGTAGGTTTTTTGGAAGCCAGCGCGTGAGGCGATCATCAGTTCTCCCTCGAGGTAGAGGGCTTCCAGGGCACGTTTGGAGGGTTTCCAGTCCCACCAGCCGTTGCTTTTGGTGCGGCGACTCTCTAGGTCCTTGGATGCAAGTGGCCCTTCATCGGCAATGCGCTTGAGTACCTGGGCCATGAGCTTGCGGTCTTTCGTGCGTCCCGCGCGTAGGGTGCCGGCTTTGACTGCGGTTTTGTCTGCGAGGTAATAACGGTATTCATTGATGGGCAAATAGGCGGCGGCGTGCGCCCAATATTCGAATATCTCTGCCTGCTCCAGAAGCTGGTTACTCTGCTCGGGTTTGAAGTTGGGCACCCGGCTTTGCCAAATATGATTATGGGCGCGCTCAATGACTGAAATGCTGTCCAGCTGGATGTAGCTCAGGCGCTCTATGGCGGCTAAGCAACCCTTAGTACCGGTGCCAAAGGGGGCCTGACCCAGCAGCCCTTGGCTTGTCAGCGCGATACGCCGCAGTCGTGCGACGTCCTGTTTTTTGGTTACCTGCATCAACGCTTCTGCTGTTTGCCCGTGTTGGCTTTACTTTATTCCCGAATCTGTCGTCATGCCCAACAGGTCCGTTTCCGGCGCTGATCGGGCTATCCGAAATGCCCTGGCATGCTAACCTGTCCTGCAACTGACTGTGAAAGCCGACGGTTTATGATGACCCGAGTAGTGCTTCTTGTGTTAACTGCGTTCGTGATTTCCGGAAAAGCGCATGCCGGCGACTGGACCCATGGCGGGATGGCGGTTACGGCAAACCCGCATGCAACGGATGCGGCCATTGAGATGTTGTCACAAGGCGGTCACGCGGTGGATGCCGCCATAGCCGCGCACCTGGTGTTGGGGCTGGTGGAACCGCAGAGCTCTGGCATTGGGGGGGGCGGATTCCTGCTGGTCTTTGAAAGAGAAGACCAAGCCCTGGTTTTCCATGACGGTCGTGAAACGGCACCCAGCGCGGCCAGCCCTGATATGTTTCTCACGGATGGAGAAGTCATGCCCTTTATGGAGGCGTGGCAAAGCGGCTTGTCTATCGGTGTTCCTGGCGCAGTTGCCCTCTACAAACAGGCTCATGATCGTCATGGCCGGCTGCCGTGGCCGGCGGTGTTCGAACCTGCTGTAAGGCTGGCGGAGGAGGGATTCGCGGTGTCTCCTCGATTAGCTGGCTTCTTGGTCAGAATCGCTCGGTTTACTCGGCTCGACGAAAACCCTGGGGCCTCCGACTATTTCTATCCGCAGGGCGAGCCGCTTAAAGTTGGTGAGATTCGGAAAAATCCGGAATACGCAGCAACGCTTCGCGCCTTGGCGAAGGAGGGTGCCGAGGCGTTCTATCAGGGGGAGCTGGCGCGAGCCATCGTCGCCGCGGCTCAAGCCGAGCCGAACCCTGGAAGGTTATCCCTAGTCGATCTGGAAAATTACGCTCCGAAAACGCGCGAAGCGGTCTGTGGCGAATTCAGAGCGCTGAGCATTTGCTCTGCGTCGCCGCCTTCGTCGGGTGGGGCTCAGATCATGATCGCGCAGCTATACGATCATCTCCTGAAGGATGCGTCAGACGGCGATAAGGTCCGCGCCTTTGTTGACGCTCAGCGTCTGGCTTATGCAGATCGAGATCACTATTTTGCCGATCCAGATTACGTAGAGGTGCCGCTGAAGGCGTTGCTTGGGGTCGACTATCTCAGGCAGCGGGCATCGGACCGGGCGGACCCTGACGCAGCGCCCCGACGCGGCAATCTAAACCGTGGGGTGTTATCAGGCAGCGATACTACTGAAGAGGCGGCGGGGACAACGCATCTCTCCATCGTCGACAGCGACGGCAACGCCGTGAGTTTTACCGCTACGGTGGAGGCCGCCTTCGGATCTTCGCGCTGGGTGCAGGGGTTTTTGCTCAATAACGAAATGACAGACTTCGCACGCAGCTATGAAAGCGCCGATGCCCTGCCTGCCAATGCCGTTGCCCCGGGTAAGAGGCCTCGTTCGTCTATGTCGCCGACGTTTGTCTTCGATGCAGCGGGGGACTTACTGTTGGTGACCGGTAGTCCTGGAGGAAACTCGATACCTGCCTATGTATCGAAAACCATTATCGGCCTGCTGGACTGGAATTTATCGCCTCAAGAGGCCGTAGATTTCCCGAACATCGTCGCTCGCGGCAAGAAAGTACGCGTTGAAACCGCTGAGGCGCGCGGCTCGGAACTGGCCAAGAGCCTCAGGGCTTATGGTTACGAGGTACAAGAGCGTGAAGGGGAAAATTCTGGTCTCCACCTGATCTATATCTCCGACGACGGGTTAGTGGGGGCGGCGGACCGGAGACGCGAGGGCACGGTGAGGGCTTGGACCGACCCCTAGGGTGGGTATTGATGCCTGTGTTGAGTTGGCCACTGGCTGTTTTGTTAATTACTGCGTAACGGGTGCTGAGCTGTGGCGGACAAGCAAATGACCTTGCGGGATAGACTGCGGATCATCATTTTTGAGGCCGACACAAAGGCAGGCCACCGTTTTGATGTGACACTCATCGTGCTGATTCTGCTCAGCGTGCTGACGGTGATGCTGGATTCCGTGCCCCACATCCACGCGGAGTATGGGCATTTCCTGTATCTCATCGAATGGTGCTTTACGGTGCTGTTCACCGCTGAATATCTGATCCGCTTATGGTGTATCGAGCACTCTTGGCGCTACGCCAGAAGTTTCTACGGACTGGTGGACCTGCTCAGTATTTTGCCCACCTACATCAGCCTGTGGGTACCCGGAGCCCAGTTCTTTTTGGCGGTTCGTATTCTGCGTGTGCTTCGGATTTTTAGGGTGCTGCGCATG
>MDTB01214025.1_pt1 | contig 11873 bp, 8 predicted proteins | sample 811161 | NCBI WGS metagenome assembly MDTB01 (sample SAMN05326650, study PRJNA326480) | marine metagenome | isolation source: seawater | place: Mediterranean Sea | collected 2009 | reverse complement strand
TTTCCTTCATTTTTTCTAAATAATAAACCATAGTTATTTCTTTTGAGCCTTTCCACTTACCAGGCATTGCTCTTGATACTTCCCAACCTTTTGTTTTTAATTTAACAAGATGTTCAAACCAATTACCTTTTATTTTAAGTGTATCATTTTCAACTTTCTATGTTACTATATTTTATTTTTATTTTTCTACATAATATTCTAAAGTAACAACATAGTTTTTATATTCATCAATCTTAATTTCAAACTTTTCAGTAAATCCTTATCAAATACTTATACTCAATAAAAATATTATATAAATTTTATTCACATACATTCTGACAGTTAATCATAGAGTTAAAGACTTCAACTCCAAAGCATCCAGTCATAAACTCTTCACATTCATTTGTATTTTGATTAAAATAATATGTTGGACACATTTCAAAACAAGAACCAATTTCTGGTTCAATATAGCATTCATTAGGCAATTAATTAGAGTTTAAAATCATCTGTATAATTGCTACTATATCCAACACATTTAATAGTTCATCAGAATTAAAATCAGCACTATAAAACTCAATATCTGTAGGATTATTTGTTACTAAAATGAAACTCACAACAAGGACAATATCTAAAATATTAATTTCAGAATCATTGTTTATATCTCCTAATGAAGAACAATTAGATGTCTCCATATAAGATACAGCACTTTCAGGTATACAATCTGGATATGGTGCACAAAGCTGGTTATAAGATAAATCAAAATTTAAATTATTATCATAATTTAGTTGTTGAAGTTCACATATACTTTCTGGCACATAACTTGAAAAATAATTAACTTCTAATCTTAATACATTAATTTCTGAAAAATTTGATATTGAAGACGGTATTTCTCCAGATAGATTACAATAAATATATGCACCACACATTAAACTTTTAAGTCTTCCATTTTCCCATTCTTGAATACCAAGTTCTAAAGGTTCAACAATATCACTATTATTTGAATTTAAGTAATCAATATATACACCATCTATTGTAATGCTATTACCATCAGACATTAAAGTATTAGGAGAATTTTCTACTCCACTAGCCATACTATTATCAATCATTTCTTGTAATATAATTATATCATTCTCATAGAAACAGTATCCTTCTATATCTAGATATGAATTACCACATTCTTCATTACATTCGGGGAGACCTTGCCAAGATGGCTGACTTGTACCTTCGATTTCATTACCTTGTTGATCTACACACCAACAGTACCCAGTTGAACTCCAACATTGTAAAGGTTCCCATTCACATTGAGCTGTACATTGTGGAATATAACAGCCTATTCCATTACATTCATTCTCTGCTATCTCTTGATGATAACAACAATCTAGGACTGGTTGACTGTTAGCAAAAAAAAATAAAATTAAAAATAAGATTTTATTCACATACATTTTGACATTCACCCAATGTGCTAAAGGCTTCAATACCACAGCATCCAGTCATAAATTCTTCACATTCATTTGAGTCTTGATTATAGTAATATGTAAGACAAAGTCCATCACAAAGGCCAATTTCTGGTTCTATATAACAATCATCTGGTAATTCTGCGGGGTTTAAAATTATTTGAATAATTGCAATAATATCTAAAATATTTAATAATTCATCTGAGTTAATATCACCAACATAAAACTCAATATCTGAAGGACTATCTGTCATTAAAATAAAACTTACAATAGATATAATATCTAAAACATTAATTTCAGAATCATTATTTAAATCACCTAAAATCTGAATTGGATAGCATGTTCCACCATTACAATCTTCTGTGCAAAACCATTCTGTATAATTTTCATCACACCAACAGAATGAAGATACACAATTATTTTCCCAATCATCTATACATTCAAATCCTTCAGGACAACCAGTTTGGAAACAACCAACAGGACTTGGCTCATAACAATATAATAATTCACAAGTACCATCATTACAGTATGCATATGGAAAATCAACACAATCACAAATACCTGATATGCATTCATTATTAAACCATAAATCCACTTGTTCATTAATTTGATTTTCAGGATAATTTATAGTATTTACAGCATAATGACATTCTCCTAAACCAATATCGCAATGCCCCCAAACAGACATACAGTCTATATCATATTCACATTCTGTATATAATCCTGAATGAAGTAATAAGAAGTTTTCTTCTATATTTTCACAGTTAACTTCATTATTACATTGTTCGTTACAATCATCTATATTGCTATAGAATGATTCTGAATAATCTACTCCATCTACTTGCCATCCACATCCTGATACATAATTACATTCTCCATTAACATATCCAATACCTAAAACCATAAGACATGCACCAAAATCAATGTCTGATAAATCTTCACATTCATCCAGAATAGAATTGCAATCTACAAGATTATGATTAAGGTCATAGAAGTCTGCATAGCATCCACCACAATAGTTAGCTAAACATTCAGTTGGAGTATTAATCTGACATTCATGTGCTACTTCACAAGGATCTGCGATACATAAGATGGGGGATATACAATCATCTGACAAACTAATTTCTTGAATTTGATATGCATTACATTCAGTACAAGCAACTTCTTCTCCAATCAAGACTTCTACGTATCTATCAGTGTAAAGATTAATGTTTAATATATCATCATTAAAAATAATAGGCCAATACATATCTCCAAATGTCTCTATGTAGTATTCACCACATTCATCTATGCAAAATGACATTTCAACTTCTCTCAAGTATCCTGATACGCCTATCTCTGGTTGACTAAAAATAACAGAGAAAAAAGCTAATATCACTAATTTCTTAATATTATTTTGATTCTTTTTCTTTAATATATTGAGCATAAACTATTTTTAATTCACTATCATCTACATCATTTGAAATATGTTTTTAAATATCTTTCAATTCTTCATATTTCTCGATAAATATGACTAAACATTCCTTTTTTATATTTTTGACGTCTATTATGAACATTTTAAATTTTTAAGATCCTGATTCAATGGTGCTTATTTTTTCTATGTGATTTGGTAAAAAATATAAAGAAACCATTATTAGTATATATAAAGTTAATATTACAACTATAATCTTAATATAAATTATAAATTTTATAATGGCTTGTTAGAAGGTTGATTGAAATCTCTTGATTTTTGATAAAAACATAAGTTTATTTTCAAGATTATTAAACTGAACTTGGACAGTCTTTTTGTCATACTCTATTTTTTCTATTTATATTTAGTATACAACATTCTTAGGAACTGTCATTTTTAATAGCTTTTCTATAAAGTATTATTATTAATGTCTCTTATTTATTCATCAGCAGGATACTAAAGATATAAGCATTCTAATTTACAAAGGTTTTTTCATTTTAGGAGGACAACTCTGAAATATAAAGTAATAATAATTCAATTCTATATTGCTATTTATTAACTTTTCAGTCTTAAATCAAGGACTAGATTTAGAACTTCCTCTACATCTTTAACAAAACTAAATTTTAAATCTTTTTGTACCTGTTTAGGAATATCTTCTAAGTCTTTTTGATTTAAAAATGGTGCAATAATATGCTTTACTCCTGATCGATGGGCTGCAGTAACTTTTTCTTTTAATCCACCAATAGGCATAACATTACCACGCAATGAAATTTCACCAGTCATTGCAAAATTTTGTTTAAGAGGTTTATCTAAAAGTAGCGATACTATTGCACATGTCATTGTAATTCCTGCTGATGGACCATCTTTAGGTATTGCACCTGCTGGAACATGTAAATGAAGATCAAATTTTTCATGAAAATCTTTTTCAATCCCTAATTCTTCAGATTTAGACCTAACATAACTAAATGCTGCTTGAGCAGATTCTTTCATAACATCACCTAATTGTCCAGTAAGCTTTAAATTACCTTTACCAGGCATTTTAGAAGCTTCTATAAATAGTACATCACCTCCAAATGAAGTCCATGCTAAGCCTAAAACAATTCCAGGCTTATTAGCTCTTTCGCTAACTTCAGGGTAATATTTTCTAGGACCTAAATAATCATTAATTTTTTTAGAGGATATTATGACAGAAGCACGCTCCTTAATTGCAATTTCTTTAGCAACTTTACGACATACATTTGCTACCTGTCTTTCTAAATTTCGAACACCAGCTTCTTTTGTATAATATTCTACAATTTCTTCTAATGATTCATCTTTAAATTTAATTTCACTCTTTTTTAGTCCATGTTCTTTAATTTGTTTAGGAACTAAATATTCTCTTGCAATAGCTACCTTCTCAGGCATGATATAACCAGTGAATTCCAATACTTCCATTCTATCTCGTAATGGTCCTGGAATCTGATCTACCCTATTTGCTGTAGTTACAAAAATAACATCAGATAAATCAAAATCAACTTCCAAGTAGTGGTCATTAAATGCAAAATTCTGTTCAGGATCAAGAACTTCTAATAACGCACTTGATGGATCACCTCTAAAGTCCATTCCAAGCTTATCTATTTCATCTAACATAAATATAGGATTTCTAGTTCCTGCTTTTTTTAATCCTGAGATTATCCTTCCAGGTAATGCTCCTATATAAGTTCGCCTGTGACCTCTAATTTCGGCTTCATCCCGAACACCACCCAAAGAGATACGGACAAACTCTCTACCCATACATTCTGCAATTGATTTTCCAATTGAAGTTTTACCTGTACCAGGAGGACCTCCAAAACATAATATTGGAGATTTCAACCTATCACCTTTTTTAGCCCTAGATTTTTTTAAAGAACGAACGGCTAAATGTTCTAAAATTCGATCTTTAACTTTTTCTAAACCAAAGTGATCTCTATCTAAAATGACCTTAGCATTTAAAATATCTTCATTATCTTCAGAAGCTTTTCCCCATGGTAACTCTACTAACCAATCTAAGTATGTTCTTGCAACTGTGTATTCAGGAGATGATGTGGGAATTCGTTGCAATCTATCTAGTTCTTTTAGCGCAACTTTTTCAACATCTTTAGGCATTAAAGCATCTTTAATTAATTTTTCAATATCTTTATTCTCTAGAGAAGCCTCGTCTTCACCTAATTCTTTTCGAATAGCTTTCATTTGCTCTCTTAAAAAATATTCACGCTGAGTCTTTGAAATTTCATCTTGAACATCAGACTGAATTTTATCACTTAATTCAATTCTTTGGATTTCACGATTTACAAATTGCGTACATTTTTCAAGGCGCATTTCTAAATCTAAGCACTCAAGAACAGCTTGTTTTTCTTCTGTTGGAATATTCATTATTGATATTGCTCTGTCAGCAAATTTAGCGGAGTTTTCAATCCTTAAGATACCATCAGCCTGTTCTTCCGTTAAATAAGGTGCAATTTCAATTAGCTTTTGATAAATAGATTTTAAGTTTGTAGTTAGTGCTTCAAGTTCAATCTTAGAATCAACACTATCACGTCCTCTTGAAACTTTACCTTTGAGATAAGGTTTTTTTTCTGTAATTTTGTCAATTCTTACTCGACTAATTCCTTGCACGATTGCAGATTTAGCCTTATCTGGAATATCAAAAACTTTCATGACAACTGCAAGTGTACCCCACTCATACAAGTCAGATTCTTCCGGTTGTTCAACAGAACCATCTTTTTGAGCAACAACAACAATAGTTTTTTTACCATCTTTAGGTAGTTCATCAATTAGATTTAGTGACTGTTCTCTGCCAATATATATTGGAATAACTTGATGTGGAAATAATACTGTATTTCTTAAAGGTAAAATTGAATACGACTTACGCTGTTCATTAGATTTACGTTTTTGAGTATTTTCTTTTTCACTCATGATTAAACTTTCAAAATTTATTTAAATGTTTACAAATATCATGCCTTTAATGAAAAGGATGTTAATATTCGATTTTTTATATTTATTCTGCAAGAATGTCATATTTACTTTTGAGAAAGAAGTCTGAGTATCTTTAAAAACCTAACTGTTACGTATGGGTCTGGCTTTGGGGCTTTTGATTTTTGAAATGGAAAATATCCTGTTTCTAATTGTGTTTGTAAAATTCCAGAAGCTAGTCTATCTACAATTTTATCTTTTCGTGTTAAACCATAATTAACTAATATTTCTAAAACCTTTAAACTTCCACCCGTAAAAAGTGTTTCAGATTTTGATCCCACAGAAAAATAATCCCAAGGAGATAGATGTTCTAAAAATTTAGTTGAATTTTTATTAAATAATTGTTTTTCTAAAAATTTAATCCCTTTTTCAACAGATTTACTTTTGACTATTGACCTACGCATTGATAATGCATATAAAATTTCTACACTTGTCCATATGCATGATTTTTGAGTTTTTATTGTTTTTCCTTTTAATACCATTGATCTGTGAAGCCACCCTCCATCATTTCTTTGACGCTCTATAATCCAATTAAAGGAACGGTCAAGAAGTCTGTTACCCTGAAGACCAAGCCTTACTAATAGTCCACACATTTTTGCATGATGATGATAAAGACCTGGAAACCTTCCATCTGGTTTTTGAAAATCCATTACATCAATAATTAATTCATTAATTCCCTTCATATTTTTATACCCGCCAAATGAGACTAAACAGTGAAGTTTTTCCATTAAAAATATAAAATTTAGCTCATTTTGCATGGCAGAATCAGAGATTGTATACTTTATCTCATCATTTAAAATTTTTTTATATTTTTTTTGATAGTGAAGTGTAAGATTAATTATGTTAACTAGAGGATGTTTAATTGGTAAACCTAGTGCGTCTCTGGCAACTTGAAATCTTATATGTGGTTGACCTTTCTGTAAAATATCTAGTAGTGGATTTTTTATTAATTGTTTAGTAAATGATGGCCATAAGTTAATTGTTTTCCAAAGTCTATATTCTTCTTCAGGAATATTATTTTTCACTAAATTTGAGCTCCAGGAAGTAAGTGACAAGATGTACAATTTCTTCTGTATTCATGTTTTATTTTGGGAGAATTACCAATATTTGGAATCTCAACTCCTGTTTGATGACAAACCAAACACTCCTTTTCGCTTTTAAATTCTTGGTGAGGACCTTCATCTTGATTTGGAAATAAATCAGATAAGGGTGGCGGTACTTTAATATCTGGAGCTAAATTAAAATTTACTCCTATTCCACATACAGATAAAACAGTAAAAATTCCAACACTTGTAATTATAATAATTACTGGCAATCTATTCATAAAATATTAATTAGATTTATAAAGATTAACCTGTTCATCAGCATGATATGATGAACGGACTAATGGACCTGACCCTACTACTCTGAAGCCCATTTCTAATCCTTTAATATTAAACATTTTAAAAGTATCAGGATGTACAAATCTGTCAACAGGTAGATGCTTTTTTGTTGGCTGTAAATATTGTCCTATATTAAAAATTTCTACTCCTAAATCTACCATTTCCTTCATTACATCTAAAACTTCATCATCTGTTTCACCGAGTCCAACCATTAATCCGGTCTTTGTTATTAAACCAGATTTAACTGATTCAGCTAAGACCATTTTTGTTCTCTGCCAATTAGACTGTGCTCTAACTTGTTTAGATATTCGCTCAATCGTTTCAGTGTTATGAGAAAATATATCTGGTTTTGCATCAAATACTATTTTAAGCGCAGGTTTAAATCCTTTAAAATCTGGAGTTAAAACCTCTACCGAACATTTAGGATTTAATTTTTTTATCTTTAGAATAGTTTTAGCCCAAATTAATGCACCAAAATCATTTTTCAAGTCATCCCTATCAACAGAGGTAATTACAACATGTTTTAAATCCATAGACTTTACAGCTTCTGCCGTTCGCCTTGGTTCATCATTATCAGACCATATTGGTTTTCCAGTTTTTACGGAACAAAATCCACATGACCTAGTACAGATATCTCCTAAAATCATGATTGTAGCAGTTTTTCTACCCCAGCATTCATAAATATTAGGACATCTTGCCTCTACGCAAACAGTATTTAAATTTTGTCCTTCCATAAGCTTGCGTGTTTGCTGGAAAGAATCATCTGTTTTCAATCGGATTTTGAGCCATTCAGGTCTTTTAATTCGATTTTCTTTTTTTGCAGGATTCAAATTAGAATAACCTTGTTTCGTCAAATTTTTCAATTAAATCTACTAACTTTGAGAGAAATCGAGTCCCATATGCTCCGTCAATTAATCTATGATCATATCCTAATGTTAAATACATCATATGACGTATTACTACAACATCACCAAATTCTGTTTCTTTAACAACTGGTCGTTTGTGGATTGATCCTGTACTTAAAATTCCAACATTGGGTTGATTTATAATTCCCATCCCAAATAAGCTACCAAAAATTCCAGGATTAGTCACAGTGAATGTAGAACCAAAAATTTCTTCAGGAATAAGATTATTTTCTCTTGCTCTAATAGCAATGTCAGCAATACTTCTTGCTAATCCAATAAAGCTTTTTTCTTCAGAAGATTTAATTACAGGAACAATTAAATTATTATTTGGTAAAGCAACCGCAACTCCCATATTTATGTGTGAATGATGTATAATATTTTCATTCTCTATTGATGCGTTTAAAAGTGGAAATTCATGTAAAGCACGAATTGTAGCATCTATTATCATTGGAGTGTATGTTAGATTTAGTTTATGTTGTGATTTAAGTTGGCGTTTATATTTACCCACTAACTTCACTAAATTCGAAACATCTACTTCTGCTGTCGAATAAACATGAGGAGATTTACGAAGTGAATCAACCATATGATTTGCAATTTTTAATCGCATTCTTCCCATTGGTTCAACTTTATTTTCCAAGTTTATAGACTGTGATTCAGGCTCATGAATAAGTTCTCCAGATGGTGAGTTTGGATGTGATGGGATTGTTACTAGTTGAGGTTTTTTTGCCTTTGATCTATCATCTAAATAAGCCAAAATATCAGCCTTATTAACTCTATTATTTTTACCTGTTCCTGAAATAGATTCTAATTCATCCATTTGAATATTATGTTTTTTTGCAATTGATTTTACTAAAGGTGAATAAAATCTTTTTGACTCAAAATAAGTATTTTTATAAGTTCTAGAATTACGATTTAAATCTAAATTTTCTTCTAAATTTTCATTTTTTTTCGTAAAATCTATATTTGATGATGGTTCTTTTTTTTCTCCTGGTTCACCAATTTTTGCAATAACGGTCCCAACTTCAACAGTCTCATTGATTTCAAAAAGGACCTCTAAAATAATTCCTGATTCTGGAGATGGAACCTCAGAATCTACTTTATCAGTAGATATTTCTAAAAGAGTTTCGTCTCTATTTATAGTGTCGCCTACTTTTTTCTTCCATTCTAAAATGGTTCCTTCCGTAATGGACTCTCCCATTTTTGGCATTACGACATCTACAGCCATTTATACTCCCAATTTAAATTTAATTTCTAAACGTAATTTATATTTATCTGTATGCAGCGATTCCAGTGATATCATGACCTAATACTAATGTATGCATCTCATTCGTTCCTTCATAGGTATAAACAGATTCAATATTCATTAGGTGTCTCATAATAGGATATTCTCCAGATACTCCATTTGCTCCATGCATTTCACGTGCAAGTTTTGCGCATTCTCTTGCGACCCAACAATTATTTCTCTTTAACATTGAAATCTGCTGATGTCTAAGTGTACCGTCATCTTTATTTTTACCTACATGAAGTGCAAGCAATTGACCTTTTGTTATTTCAGAAAGCATCCATGCTAATTTTTCTTGAGTAAGCTGATAACCAGCAATGGGTCTATCAAATTGGATTCGTTCAGTGGTATATTTGACTGATGCATCAAATACAGCCATTGCTGATCCAATAGTTCCCCAACCAATACCATAACGAGCTTGTGTTAAACAACCTAGAGGTCCTTTTAATCCTTCTACATTTGGTAATAAACTTTCTTCTGGAACAAAGACATCTTCAAAAATTAATTCAGATGTAATTGATGCTTTTAAAGACCATTTATTCTTCATTTCTGGAGCGGAAAATCCCTCTGAATCTGTATCGACAATAAATCCTCTTACAACATCATCATCTGTTTTTGCCCATACAATTGCAATATCAGCAATAGTTCCATTGGTTATCCACATTTTAGAACCATTAAGTATATATCCACCATCCGTTTTTTTTGCACGTGTTATCATTCCGCCGGGATTTGAACCATAATCAGATTCAGTTAATCCAAAGCATCCAATATATTCACCTGATGCTAATTTAGGTAAATATTTCATCCTCTGCTCTTCGTTTCCATAAGCAAATATTGGATACATAACTAAAGAACCCTGAACTGAAACAAAAGATCTTACTCCTGAATCACAGCGCTCTAATTCTTGACATACAAGTCCATATGCAATTTGAGACATACCTGCGCACCCATATTTTTCTGGTAAATTTAATCCAAGTAAACCAAGTTCACCGAAATTCTTCACTAGATGCATTGGAAATTTCCCCTCATTAAAACATTGATCAATTTCTGGCATAATTTCGTTGTCCACAAATTCTCTTGTAGTTTTCTGAACCATCAATTCATCTTCACTAAATTGATTTGAAATATCTAAGTAATCTAAACCTAAAAGCTTCATAATTGTCTTTCCTAATATTTTATTATATTTTTAATTTTCGGGATAATCGCATTTTTTGGCCAAAAAATTTCCCGTTCAATAATTTCATTTGCTGGTACTGGTGTATCTAAAGAACCTAATCTTGAAACTGGTGCATCTAAATATTCAAAATAATATTCACTAATCCACGCAGCAATCTCAGCACCAATTCCACCAGTAATATTATCCTCATGGATTACTAATACACGTCCAGTTTTTTTAACAGATTGTGCTATAGTTTGTTTATCCCATGGAAGTAAAGTTCTTAAATCAACGACTTCAATCTGTATACCTTTTTTTACTAATTTTTCTGCAGCCTCTAATGCCCAGTGAACTGCCAAACCATAGCAAATAATTGTCAAATCATCACCACCGTTTACAACTTTTGCTTTGCCAATTTCTGTATGATATTGATTAACCGGTACATCACCCTTTGTTCCTCTGTATAAAGCCTTATGTTCAAAAAATAATACTGGATTAGGTTCATCAATTGCTGCAACAATTAGTCCTTTAGCTTCTTCAGGTGATGATGGTGCAACAATTTTCAATCCAGGGACGTTATAAAACCAAGATTCAGGACATTGTGAATGATAAGGTCCAGCTCCCATACCACCACCATATGGCATCCTAATTGTAACGTTTACAGCTTCACCCCATCGATAATGTGTTTTTGCTAAATTATTTACAATTTGATTAAATCCACAAGTCACAAAATCTGAAAATTGAATCTCAATAATGGGTTTTTTTCCAATTAAACTAAGTCCAAGGCCCATACCTATTAATCCTGATTCAATTATAGGAGTATTTTTAACTCTTTCTGGTCCAAACTGTTCCAGAAAGCCTTTAGTTATTTTAAAAACACCACCATATTCTGCAATATCCTGTCCATAAATTACAACATCATGATCGGTCTCCATTTTTTGATATAAACCTTCTTGTATAGCATCAATATACCTTTTAATTTCAGAATTTTTAGAAGGTACCTTAATTTTGAAATTAGAATCAGCATATATATCATTTAATTCAATTTCAGCTGTTGATAAATCTTTGGACTTATTAGATACTTTATCTAAAATTAGTTGAATTTCAGAAAGTATTATTTCTCTTAATTCATCAACTTTCCTTTTAGTAATCCATTTTTTTTGTACTAAATAATTTTCTAACTGAATAATTGGATCTTTTTTAGCCCAATAATCCATAAGTTTTTTAGGTATATATTTTGTACCTGAAGCTTCTTCATGTCCGCGCATTCTAAA
>MDTB01097827.1_pt1 | contig 11873 bp, 6 predicted proteins | sample 811161 | NCBI WGS metagenome assembly MDTB01 (sample SAMN05326650, study PRJNA326480) | marine metagenome | isolation source: seawater | place: Mediterranean Sea | collected 2009 | reverse complement strand
TTAACATCTCCTTTGGGTTCTAATTTACCAACAGCTATAACTACCTCATCAGTTTTGGCTAATGCAAGCCAAACGAACATAAAAGAAGAGGTCCCTATAAGAGTCCATGTTACTGACTTTACCCAAAAATCACTTTGTCTTAAAAGTGATTCATCAAAAACTAAAGATTTAAAGCTTTTTTCAATTTTGTCTTGAGCATTATTAAAGCTTTTAAATATAAATTTTGCCAATAAATTTGATTTATCTTTAAAAGTTAAATAAGTATTATTTAACTTTAATAATTTCAAGTTTTCTTTTTTAAAAAGTTTTAGTAAATCTTTAATAATTAAATTATTTTTTTTCATATTTAAAATCTTTTTTTAATAATTTAATTTCATTTTTTAAATTTATTAATAAGGCTTTGAAACATTTATTTTAGAATTTACCTTGCTTGCTTATTAAAGCATAATATCTACCTTGTAAATTTATTAATTCCTCGTGTGTTCCTATCTCATCAATCCTTCCTTTGTGCATCATAATAATACAGTCAGCATTTTTAATACTAGAAAGTCTATGTGTTATAAAAAAAACAGTTTTATCAGATAGTTCACTAATTAAATTATTACATAATTTATTTTCAGTATTGTAATCTAAAGCGCTTGTGGCTTCGTCTAATATTAAAAGGTTTGGGTTATTTAAAAGCGTTCTAGCTATCGCTACACGCTGTCTTTGTCCACCACTTAAAGATGAGCCTCTTTCGCCTACAGGAGTACTATAACCACTTGGTAATGACATTATAAAGTCATGAGCTTCTGCTAGTTTTGCAGCTTTGACTATATCTTGGTCATTAGACTCAGAGTTTGTAAGTGAAATATTATCTTTAACTGATCCTGAGAACAAAATTGGCTCTTGTGGAACAATCCCAATTTGTTTTCTCAATGAATAAAGTTCAACTTTTTCTATATCAAAATTATCAACTTTAACTACCCCGGAATTAGGAGAATAAAGTCTTGAAAGTAGTTTCATCAAGGTGCTTTTACCACTTCCACTTTCTCCAACAATACCAACAAACTGACCCTTTTTTATTTTAAAACTTACATCATTCAAAATATTTGTATTACTCTTAGTAAACGAAAAATTTACACCCTCGAATTCAATATCCCCCTTAACAACTGGAAGAGGGATTTTACTTTGATCAATAGCATCTGATTCTTGTGGCATATCTATAACATCACCCAACCTTTCAAAGCTTACTTTTAGTTGTTGAATATTTTGCCAAATAGTTGACAATCTGAGTAAAGGCTGTGTTACATATCCAGATATAATTCTAAATGCTATCAACTGTCCTAATGTTAATTGGCCATCAAGCACTAGAGTAGCTCCAACCCATAATACAAGTAGTTGAGATAATTTCTGGAGTATTTGACCAGTTTGAATCAAAATTGTACCACTTATGATTTTCTCAAAATTGCGCGCAATATACTTTGAATAAAGTTCTTGCCATTTCCACCTGCTAATAGTTTCTATATTTTGTGATTTAACGGTCTGGATAGATGTCAATATTTCAACTAAGTGACTTTTTGTCTTAGCATTTTGTTCTGCTGTTTGTCTAAATTGCTTTCTAAATAATGGTCCCCCAAGGATAGTAATAAGTATTTGGACTGGTACAACTATTAAGGCTATTAAAGTTAATAGAGAACTATACAAAAACATAACTAATATATAAATCAAAGAAAAAATCGCATCTAGGATAGTACTTAAAGCTTGTCCAGTAAGAAATTCTCTTATTGTCTCTAGTTCATCTATTCTTGAACCTAATTCTCCAACAGGCCTTTTATCAAAATAAGACAAGGGTAACCTTAGTAAGTGATCTATAACTTTTGCACCTAAAGTTTGATCAATACGATTTGTTGTCTCAGCGAATAAAAAGGTCTTTAGGCTCCCGAGAATTCCTTCAAGTAAAGTTACGAAAAGTAATGCTATGCCCAAAACTTGAAGTGCATCAAGACTTCTTTGAGAAATAACTTTATCGATAATTACTTGAATTAATAAAGGATTGCCTAGTGTAAATAATTGAATTACAAAGCTTGCGAGTAATACCTGTATCAATACAAATCTGTACTTTTTGATAACCGGCAAAAACCAATCCAAATTAAATTTAATAGATGGTGTTTCTTTAGTTTTTTCTATTAAAAGAATTTCAAACTTTTCTCCTAAAAAATCTTTTATTTCATCAGTATTTATTTGAAGTAGTCCATCTGATGGAGATGCCAAAACTATCCCTTCTTGACTACTTTTTACAACCAGAGCAAAACTTTCTTTCCACTTTATCAGAGAAGGAGTTTGTAGTCTAAATGCCATTTTGGTTGGTACAGCCCCTTTGGTAGCACTTAAACCAAGGCTAAATAAAAATTCTCCAAAAATTTGCAAATTAACTTTGCAGCCTCTATTTTCTAAATCTCTTAGCTTTTTTTCAATTGAATCTTTTCTTATTGGAAAGTCTAAAATCTTACCAAGCATTTCAAAACAAGCTAAAGTTTCTCTAAGTTGGCCAGTTGCGGTTATTAAATTATTTTTTTCAAAGTCAATATTGTTAAAAATACTCAATGGAGCATTTTTTGGGGCATATTGTATTTTCTCCTTAAAATTTGATTTATTTATTTCTTTTTCATTATCATTATTGGTATTACTAAAAATACTTTTGCTAAAGCTTTCAATTAACTCTTTTTTTAAAACTAAGAATCTCTTCGGATAAAGACTTTTAATGTTCTTAAGTAAAAGGAAGTTATCGTATTTTTCTAATCTCTTAAAGTTTGATTCTTTTTTTAAAAAAGTTGAAATGAAGGTTACGTTATCTTCTTTAAAAAAATCTTTAATATTTTCTGAATTTTCATTAAAGTAAACCACATTTTTAAGTATTAAATTATAGATATTTAATGTTGAATACTCTGAGTAAGGAATTATTTCTAAAATAGATTGAGAAAATTCAATTATTTCAGCTTTATTTTTCTGATAATTAAAAAAGGTCCTAAACTTCTCATCTTTTTCAAAAATATCTTTAAATTTCCTATCACTTATGGATATTGCAACAAGTTCTGAGGAAGCTCTTACATTTTCGCAAGGGGTTCCCCTTATAAGAGAAATTGCCCCTACTACTTCACCACCTGAAATTTTATCCAATGTTCTCAATCTTTTATTTTCTTTAAAAATAATTCTTGCTTCGCCTGATTCAATGAAATTTACGACTCCTGATATATAAGAATCACTTGATAATGATTGCCCAATTTTAAATTTTACTTTTTCCCCATTATTTAGAAATATTTCCCTTATATAATTTTCTGAAATATTTTCCATAAATTTCAACCTAACTTCCTTTAATTAAACTAAAAACTTTTTTAGCGAATCTACTGTTATTACAGTAATCCATTCATCAAATAAAGCTAGCACCATTTTTGATTTTGTTATTCCATCAAAAATGGCATCTTTTTTATCTGTTAAGAATATTATTATCCAATTATTATTAAACTTAAAAGGAGAAGTAAAGTCTCCTAACTCTAGATTTATGAGCTGATCTCTAATAATAGGTGTGATATTTAATAAATCTGTTGGACCTACCTTACCATACTTAAATTTTATTTCTTCTGAATTATCAGCATTTAGTGAATCTAAATTAATTTCCTTAGATTCGAGACGAAAATAAATTTCATGTGCTGAATTAGAATCTAAAAAATTCAAGAAATAATATGTATAAATATCTAAAAAGGTTTTATTATTTAAAAAATCACTTTTGGCTTTTTCTGAAAATTCATTATGAGCTATATGTATAATTTTTTCGCTGTTTATTAAATTTCTTTTGTGGTCATCATATAACATCCCTTTCAATATAAGATATTTTGATAATTCCTCTTCTTTAGTAATATTATTTTTCTTACAGAAAGATTTATGAGCTTTTTTAAAATCTACTTGTAGATCTATTTGATTACATAAATTATTTACAATTAAATTTTTAGTGTAATGTATTAAAGAGTCATTCTCTCTTAGCTTAGTAATTAAATCTTTACTATTAAGCTCTTTATCAATAATTTCTTTAATCTTCATCTTTAAATCACTGAATATCTACCAATAAAGAATAATATAATTTTATTTTAGACCCTATTTATAATTGACTCTAATATTTTAAACTATTTCAATAAACTCATCAATTTAGTTTCAAGTTCCATAACAAAATATTTACTATTTAAGTAGCTCCCTGATTTTAAATTATTCAATAATTTTTCTTTTAATAAAGAAAATTTTGAGTTATTCATAGCTAATTCAATACATTTACTTTTATATTCATATTGATTATCTGTTATAAGTTCTTTTAAATCTAAGCTAGCTAATAAACTTGATGACATTCTTGAATAATAAGATTTTCCATACAAAGTAACTATTGGAGTTCCAGATAATATCGCAAAAATTGCAGTCGCTCCTGCTGAGAAATTAAAAGTATCAATAAAGAGATCTACTTGAGAGTGTCTTTCAATATGTTTTTTTGTTTCTAAATATTCTGCAAATTTTATTCTGTCCCCTGAGATATTCATATTATTCGCTTCTTTAAGTAAGTTATCTTTAGATGCTTCATTTGATCCATAAAGCCATAGATAACTATTTTTTACTTCTTGAAGAATTTCCATCCAAATTTTGAAAACCGAAGGACATATTTTTAAATTATTATTAAAGCAAGCAAATATAAATCCATTTTCTGAAAAACCATATTTTTTCCTTAAATTATAGTTATTTAAATTTAAAAACCTATCATCACAACATAGGGGACTTTGATTTAAATATAAAACTTTTTCAGAATAATATTTCTTATCACAATCTGGTATTAGTAATTTGTCAGCGACTATATAATCCATAAAATATGCTCCAGTAGTTGCTGGATAACCTAAATAACTAATTTGAATAGGAGAAACTCTATAAGCAAATATCTTAGGTTTGCTATTCTTTGAATAACCCATTAAATCTATAGCAATATCAAGTTTATCTTCTCTAATGGTTGAGGCAATATCGTAATCATTCATCTTTGAAAGATTAATAAATTTATCAACACTATTTTTTATAGAACGTGTATATTGGTCTTCAATTTCATCAAAAATACTATACGCAAAAACTTCAAATCTTTCTTTATCATGCAATTCAATTATCCTGTAAATTAATTTTGTAACAGGATGTTCTCGAAAATCAGCAGATATATACCCAATCCTAATTTTCCTTCCTGATATTTTTCTTTTTTCAATTTTAAAATCACTCTTGATATCATGAAAAGTCTTATTAGCATAATTACTAATCAAATTAAAATGAGTTTCAGGATTATCTTCAAAGTACATATATGAATTTGTATCATCAACTTCTGAATCATTACTAAATTTCTTTATTGTTTTAAAATCAGTTGAATAATTATCCCAATCACAAATTTGTTTTCTTAATGTTATTAGATCCATCATTGCTTTTCTACTATTTTCAAACTTAAGAACATTTTCTAGTAATTTAATAGCATCATAAAATAATTCCAACTTAACAAAAACCCTCCCTGCTCCTAAAATTAGTTCTGTTTTTCTAATATTTGCATTTGTAATTTTTTCAACATGATAAATAGCTTTGCTAAGATTCCTTTTTCGGGCAAAAAATTCAGCTAAATTTAAATGAGCTTCTAAGTAATCAACTTTAATTTCAACAGCTTTCTCTAAATGAAAAAGAGCCTTATCTTCTTCACCTATTTCGCAATAGGCATTACCTAAATTAAAATTTGCCTCAGGATAATTGTTTTTTAAAGACAAAGCTTTTTTGTAATAATTAATAGCTTGGTCTATTTTCTTTTCCCTATGATATAAGACACCTAAATTTGAATATGCATCTGCATAATTAGGATTTATAGCAATAGCTTTTTTTAATAATTCCTCAACCCCATCGAACATTTTTCTTTTTTGTAAAAGCCCAGCCAAATTTGCATAAACAATACTATTTTTTGAGTTTTTACTAACTAATTCAGTATAAATTTTCTCTGCACCAAAGTAATCTAAATTTCTTATACAATTTAATGCTGCATTCTCCAAATCATTTTGCGAAATTTCTAAAGAATTACTATTTTTGTTTTTTAATTCTAAGAAAGGTTTAAATTTCTTTTTTTGTTTTTTTTTCACTTTTTTCTTAAATTTTTAGTAAAAATTTTAAAATCATGGTAGCGAAACTTAAAAAAATATAGAAATCTAAATCCATAATTTTTATCATTTTATTATCGAAGAATAAATTTTTTCGAAATCTTCAACAAAAAGTTTTGAATTAAATATTTTTTCTTTTCTTAGAGTCGTTCTAAGTTTATTTTTTATTTCATTATAAAAATCAAAATTACTAGACAACTTTAACGCCATATTAAAATATTCTTCTTTAGAGTAGGTAATTAATTCAGGAATATCTATGTACTTTAATAAACTAGATGACATCCTAGAGTGATAGGTCTTGCCATGCAAAGTTAAAATGGGCAACCCAGCATTTAATGCTAAAGCCGCCGTGCAGCCTGCATTATGATTAAAAGTATCAAGAAATAGATCAGCTGAACAATGTCTCTCAAAATGCCCTCTAAGAGGCATTTTTTCTGCAAAAATTAATTGTGATGATTTTATGTCTCTAAGATTTGCTTCTTTAAGCAAATTTTCTTTCGATTTTTCATTTGTTGCATATAGCCACAAAAAACTATTATCAACTTTTTTCAATAAAGACATCCAAATATCAAATTCTTCACAAGATATTTTATAAGAATTATTAAAACAGGCAAAAATAAATCCTGTTTCAGGTAATTTATTTTCCATCCTATTTTTTTCAAACTTTGAAATCTTTAAAGTATCATCAAAACTGATGGCACTGTCTTTTAAATAAATAATTTTTTCATCATAAAATTCTTTATCTTTTTCTTTTATTAAAATTTTATCTGCAATAATATAATCTATATTTTTATTTCCCATTGTACCAGTAAATCCCAAATAGCTTATCTGTACAGGAGCAACTCTCATTGAAAAAATTCCTGGCCTAGAGTTTTTTGTATAACCCATTAAGTCGATAGCTATATCAATTTCATCATTTCTAGCTAAATCAACAATTTCTATATCACTTTTAAATTTTACATCTTTAAAAATATTAGATCCTTTTTTTATTCTTTCAGTATATGCATCATCTTCATTATCACCAAAACTATATGCATATATTTCAAATTTATTTGAATCATATAATTCAAAAAGTCTTACTATTAAAATAGTCGCAGCGTGCGTTACAAAATCTGCTGAAAAATAACCTATTCTAATTTTAGTTTTTTTAGTATATGTTAAATTTTTCGTTTCTCTAATATAATTTTTTTCATAATATCTTCTTGCAATAATTAATTCTAAAAGCGGATTATCATATAAATACATTATTGGTCTAGGATTTATAAACTGATCTTTTACCAATTCAAAATCTTCGATTTTTATTGATTTAGCTTTAGATCCCCATTTACAAATAAGCCTTTCTGCCGATAGTTTTTGTATAGTCGAAAAAAAATCATTTGAATTTAATTTCAAAGCAGAATCGTATGCATTAATTGATTCAATATAATCTTTGTTTTCAAGGTGACAATTACCTAAATTAGAAAAAGTTTTATAATTATTAGGATTAATATTTAAAGATAAATTATAGTATTTGAGTGATTCTTGAAATTTACTTTTCCTTTGTAAGGAAAGCCCTAGATTATTAAAAATTTTATCACTTGCCTTAATTTCTGCAGCTCTCTCAAAATAAGTAATTGCCTTATCTATTTGATTAAGATCAATAAATAATAAACCCAAGTTATTAAGAGCCTCTTGATTATTAGAATAAATCTCAATAGATTTTTTATTAAATTTAAAAGCTTCGTTAATCATGCCTAACCTTCTAAATAAACTTCCAAGATTTGAAAAAGCTTGATAAAAATTGGGATTTTTATCTATTACTTCCTCGTATAAAACTTTAGATTCCTCATATTTTTCCATTGCCATTAACAATGTCGCAAAATTATGTTTTGCGTCTATGAAGTCAGGATTTAATTCTAAAGCAGACTCATAACAAACTTTTGCCTGTTTCAGATTCCCTATATTTTTTTGAACATTTCCCAAATTATTATAAGCTTCAAAACTTTTTGAATTTATCTCTAATGATTTTTTATAATGAAAAATTGCTAAATCTGATTTCCCTAATTCGTTATAAATTATCCCCATATTATTATGAGCAATATCAAAATCTGGTTTAAGCTCTAAAGCCTTTTTAAAAATTTCTAGAGCTAAATTATAATTTTTAATTTCACTATAAATATTTCCCAAATTATTTAATGCTGGCAATAAACTTGGTTTAATTTCAAGTGCTTTATTATAATATAAAATTGCATTTTCATTATCATTAAGATTTTTAAAAGTTAAAGCAAGATTAAAAAAAGCTTCGGGAAAATTTGGATTAAATTTAATTGAATTCTTAAATGAAGTTACTGCTTCTTTAAAAAGTCCTTTTGATCTTAAACATAGCCCCATACTGTGTAAAGCTGTAGGATGATTTGGTGATATCAAAAGTGCTTTTTTTAAAAATTCAATTGTTTCTTCTAAGTTGATAGATAAGGTTAGATTAATCTCGGCAACTCTACTAAAGTAATTTGGATTTTTAGAACCATTTTCTATTAATTTTTTATAAATCAATAAGGCATTCATATAATCTCCATTAGTCAAATATTTCTCTGCTTTACTTATATCAGAAGAAGAAGAAGTACTATTATTTTTAAGTAATTTAGAAAATTCATTTCTTTTTTTATTTTTTTTTATTTTTTTCACAATTTATTTTTAATTACCTTTCTTATATATTAGGTCCAATCTTGATTCTGTGGTGTATTTCTAACACTATTGAGTTTTGTTTTTAATTATAAATAAATTTAATTTTATGATATTATCATTTAACTAATTTGAATATTATGCCTAGATATAAAAAATCAAAAAAAAGAAATAGAAAAAAAATTGAAAAAAAAATATTCAAGAATTCAAATAAATATTTATATAAATTTAATAATAATTTATCAACAATAGATGAGGAAATAACTCCAAACGATGAATCTAAAAATAATTTATTTGGTTCAATAGGAAATGATTATCTTTATGGATTTGAAGGGAATAATAAATATCAATTTGGTACTGGTTATGATGTTATAGATTATTCTTATTTGCCAGAAAATATAACTCTTATCCGAGGAGGCACAGTAAATAAAGGATCGCTTGGGATAGATCAGTTTACTGACTTTTATGAAAAAATAATTGCTACAAAAAATAATAATGACTGGATAGATGGAATAAGTAATGGTGGCTTCATAGCATCTTTAGAAATAGATCTTTCTTATAATGAATTTATAATAAATAACCTTCCAGGAATTGGTACAATATCAAGTCAAATTGAAAAATTTGAACATATATCAGGCACAAATAATTCTGACAAATTAATTGGAGATTCGTCTAATAACATTATATTAGGAAATGATGGTGACGATTTTTTATTTGGCAAAAGTGGAAGAGATACTATTGAAGGAGATTTAGGACAAGATATAATTTATGGTGGTTTAGGTAAAGATTACTTGAAGGGAGGTGAAGACATTGACACCTTCATTTATAATAATTCAAGAGAATCTCGTTTAACAAAAAATAATAAAACAAGAAAAATAGATTGGATTAGTGATTTCAATACAAATGAAGATAAAATTTATTTCTCAGATGCTGTTGAACAAGAATCTTTTATTTTTTTAGGCAATTTAAATTACTTATCAGAAAGAAACATTAACAAAGCATTGCAACAATCATTTTTAAGTGATTTTGATGCTGTTGGTTTCAGTATAATATCAAATAACAAGACTTTTATCGCAATTAATGGATCAGGTAAAGGATTCCAATATAAAAATGATTTAATCATAGATATTACTGGATTTAGTGGAGAAATTGAAAATATCAACATCTTAAACGATAAAAACCAAAACAATTTGAAATTTGATGTTTAAATTTAATTCTGATTTTTATATTTATTTAAGATATTAAAAATTACAATGAGAATCAATTATATCCATATTCAGATTTTCAATTTTTAAAAAATTTTTTTCCTATGATAAATAAACAATATTATTGTCGTTTTTTTCATATATATTTTTGTTAATTTTAAAAATAGGTAATATAATTTTTTTTAAATATACCAATTCTTATATTATCAAAACTTTAAATACTAATATAATCATCTATCAATTCCGATTTCTTTTGAATATTAAAGAAATTTTTATCAGTTCTCCCTTCTGAATAACCATTATTTATAAAATGACTAATTGCAGATTCAGAATCTTTGCCAAATGCATTAGATAAATCATCATAATTATTTAAATAATTTATAGGATTAAATCCACTAGTTAACCTTCCCTCTGATCGTTTATGAATAATATAATGCTCTCTTGCTAAATCTAAATTAGTACCAAATGCAATTATTAAATCTGGATTGCAATCTGTGTATTTTAAAGTCTCAAGGTCAATTAATTTAATATGGAATTTTTATTAAAGATTGAATGTTATTATGTAATAAAATTTAAATTCATAAATAATTTTGGATGCAGCATCTTTAAGAACTGAATTTCATACTAAAAGGTTTTCATATGAGATTAGCCAATACCCTTTCAAGGAAACTCTTGAAAACCTTTATGGTTGTGAAATGAAATTTCTACATAAATATCTAGGAGAATTTAATGAATTTAAGCAATCTAACGATCAATCAACCTTAGCTCATAAAGTCTTTTATTCAAATTATATTAAAGTACTAAAGCCAATTTATATAAATTTTATTGAAAACTTTATAGCTCATTTATTATTTCCCCATAAATTTTACTATCAATTAATTCCTACATTTAGAATTGGACTCCCAAATAATGTTTTTGTAGGAGAATTCCATAAGGATTCAAAATATAATCATCAATCATATGAACTAAACTTCAATCTAGGATTAGAAAATTATGGAGGTAGTGCATCTCTTAAAACTGAAAAAAAACAAAATTCTAATGATTGGATAATTCTAGAATGTCCATATGGAGAAATTTTTTCTTTTGATCATATTGACTGTCTACATGGTTCAGAATCAAATAAAACAAATGAAACAATGGTTTCTTTTGATTTCAGATTAGCTTTAAAAGAACTATATTTTGAAAGCGACGCAATTTCAATAAATAATAAAACAAGTTTAAAACCAGGATATTATTTCTCATCTGATTATATAAATTAAATAAAAAATGATACATTATTTACAAAGTTGATTCATCATTAATAACAAAAATAAATGCCAGAAAAAAAAATTTTTAAAAAATATTTATTCTTTTTTTTAAAAAAAATAGTTAACAGGCTAGATACATTTAAATGTTTATTAGATTACTACTTGAATTTAAAAAAATTTAAATTGTTCTTCCTTAAAAGTGGAAAAGCTATTAACCATATTTCAAAAAAAAATATTGCAATTTATCATATTTACACAAAATCAATAGATAAAGATAATAAACATTTCTTAGATTTTCTTTCTAAAAAAGGATTTCATATCATAATTTCCTCAGCACTAGTTTTAGACCAAAAGTCTCTAAAATATCTTATTAATTCTGAAATTAATTATTCTCTTTTTTATAAAAATAATGTAGGTCGTGATATTCATAGTTATAAATATTTTTATGAATATTTAATAAAAATTAATTTCAATTTTGATCATATACTTTTTTGCAATGATTCTCTATTTTTCATAAAAGATCTATCAGAATCTCTAAGCCACAAATTGGATAATTTTTTTATTAACGAAGAAAAAAC
>MDTB01134916.1_pt1 | contig 11874 bp, 11 predicted proteins | sample 811161 | NCBI WGS metagenome assembly MDTB01 (sample SAMN05326650, study PRJNA326480) | marine metagenome | isolation source: seawater | place: Mediterranean Sea | collected 2009 | reverse complement strand
TCAGTAGTTTTTCATGAATGGCTTAATACGTTTAATATAAATTTTTCAAATCAGGCCTATCTCCTTCATTCAATACTTCCTTTTTGCTCTGGTCCAGGTTCTCACGTTTTATTTTTTGCTGGTGGTGGAACTAATTCTGCACCTACGCATTACTCGGCTTATACATTATCGAAGATTACACTAATTAAATTTGTTGAATTGTTAAACGAAGAGATAGAGTCCACTGCTTTTTCAATTTTAGGCCCTGGTTGGGTCAAAACCAAGATCCATTCTCAGTCTCTGGAGCCTTCTCTATGTCACCTATCATCTTATCAAGAGACTCAAAGGCGTCTCAATGAATCCGATTTTATCGATATGGATCAGGTCATTAGTAGTATAATATGGATACTTTCACAAGACAAGAACATTGTTGGCGGTAGGAATTTCAGTACTGCGCATGACCCATTTGACTCTGATGACTTCCTTGAAAAATTATCTTCTGATTCCAATGTCTTCAAATTAAGAAGGCACGGAAATCAACTTTTCAACCAAACACTCATTGATTCATGAATTCTCTTGCCACAATTAATTTTATCATCGAAATACTTCCTTCTATTCAAGCATTTCATTCGCGCTCTTCTCCAGTCTATCAATATCTTGACAGTCTATTAAAACCAGCAGTTGAAGATCTTTTTGGAGTTAATGCAAATTGCAATGCCGACCTAATTGACATAGGGAATCTCCATTTTCCATATTTTTCAATGGGTGCAATCAATTCAACCCACCTGTTTGGATTAGATGAACTATTAATATTTTCTTTTTATAGAAAAAATATTACACGCTACAAAACAGTGGCTGATTTAGGTGCTAACATAGGATTACATTCCATCTTTTTAAGTAAACTGGGTTTTACAGTCGATTCTTTTGAACCAGATCCTGAGCACTTGAAACGCATTGAATTTAACATTAACTTGAATAATGTAGCCCCAAATATTATCCCTGCGGCTGTTTCACTCGAAGATGGCGCTACCGAATTTACCCGTGTTGTGGGCAATACCACTGGTAGTCACTTATCTGGGGCTAAGGACGACCCTTATGGAGAGCTTGAGCGTTTCAGAGTACAAACTCGTGCATTTAGAACAATATTGCTTGAACATGACCTCCTAAAAATAGATGTCGAGGGCCATGAAGCTAACATTATTTGTTCAACTAAGCCAGAAGATTGGGCCACCTCAGATGCAATTCTTGAGGTAGGATCGATGACTAACGCAGAGCGCATCTTCAATCATTTCAAAAACTCTGATATTAATCTATTTGCTCAGTCTTTGTCTTGGCAAAAAGTGAGCTCACTCACCGATATGCCTTCTTCCTACAAGGATGGCTCACTGTTTATATCTGCAAAGGTTGAGATGCCATGGTAGTTCAAAAATTGTCAGATGTTGTTGCCGATTTTCTTGCTGCGAAATCCGTACGCCATGTTTTTGCCATATCCGGAGGTGCATCTCTGCATTTAATTCATTCCATTTCAAGTCACCCCGACATAAGTCATATTTGTAACCATCATGAGCAATCATCAGCTATGTCAGCCGATGCATATTCAAGAGTTACGGCTAACATAGGTGTTGCGATTGCTACTAGTGGGCCTGGTGCTACCAACTTAATCACCGGCTTGTGTTGTAGTTATTATGATTCAGTTCCGGTTGTTGCAATTACTGGTCAAGTTAATACTTCGCGCATGGTAGGTGATACTGGGGTCCGACAAATTGGCTTTCAAGAAACCCCTATTGTAGAAATCTGCAATTCAATTACTAAGTATGCCGTACAGATTAATGACCCAAACGACATTTTATATGAACTCGAAAAATCTTTTTTCATAGCTACTACGGGTCGTCCAGGTCCTGTTTTGATTGACATACCGGATGACCTTCAAAGAATTATGGTCGATTTATCGCTATGTAGAAGATTTGATCCAGAGCCATCTCCCAAATCTGATCGTTACCCCAATCTTAGTGAATCGCTAGATTACATTCTTTCTGAATTATTGGTGTCAGAACGTCCTATTATTGTTGCTGGCTGGGGTGTTCATCTCTCGCACTTTAAGAATCAGCTTCTTGAGTTTGCTGAATCCTTTTCTATACCAATTGCCCTCACTTGGGGTGCTGCTGACCTTATACCAGCTTCTCATCCACTATTTGTAGGCACTTTTGGAACACATGGGAACCGTCATTCCAATTTTGCGGTTCAAAATTCTGATCTTGTTATTTCTTTTGGCTCAAGGCTTGATACTAAATCAACCGGCTCACCGGTTAATACGTTTGCGAGAGAGGCAAAAAAAATAGTAGTTGATGTTGATGAATTTGAGCTTTCCAAGTTTGTACATTTTGGACTAGCAATAGATCGTCTTATACTTCAAGATTTGAGATTTGCTGATTTGCATGATCTGATTCAAAATTCACATTCAATTTCTTTCCCATCCAAAGCTTCATGGCTAGAACAAATAAGTGTTTGGAAAAATCTATTCACATCTATTGATTCTTTGTCAAGAAAAAGTAGTTGTCCCGAAAAGGTTGACCCATATCATTTCTTTGGTCTTTTAAGTCGATCAATCCAATCACCAACTAATCTTATCTTTGATACTGGTTGTTCTCTTGCATGGGGTATGCAATCTTTTGAGCCAAATAAATTTACGAGAATATACCATGATTTTAATAATACTGCCATGGGTTGGTCTATTCCTGCTTCAATCGCTTCATCCCTAGCATCTAAAGACAAAGATACTATTTGTGTTGTTGGAGATGGCTCTTTTATGATGTCTTTGCACGAACTTGCTGTTATTAAGCGCTACCAACTCCCCATTAAAATATTTATGTTTAATAATTCCGGATATGCAATGATTCAACAGACACAAGATCAATGGCTAGATTCAGAATATATTGCATCATCCTATGATGGAGGACTTGATTTTCCTGACTATCGATCATTAGCACAGTCTTTCTCTCTTGAATACTTCGAGGCAGACTCGAACGATGTTCTTCAAAGTTGTGTGAATTCTGTTTTAGGGGATTCTAGGCCAGTACTCTGTAATGTTATTGTTTCAGACAAAATGCGTGTTATCCCACAGGTTAAAGCTGGCTTTCCTAATGAGGATTTAGAGCCACTCTTGCCACGAGATATCTTTACTGATCAAATGATTGTTAAGCCTTCATTTTAATTCCATGCAAATTTTCGACCATTCTCGATTACAGTCCTTTTCGGAGCTTTACAAGGAACAGTACTCGAATGCAAAGCCATTTCCATTTGTACAAATAGATAATTTTTTCGAGCAAACTATTTTTGACTATATTCATGATTTATTCCCGACTCCTAGTGATTCTCTTTGGAAAACTCCATCGAATATTCATACAAGAGCTAAGAGTGTTATCAAGAGAGGTTCTACGGGATTAAAAGAAAATAATTTAACTGAATCAGCTCGTTATTTATTTTATCATTTGAACTCAGCAACTTTTTTGGATTTTCTCGAAAATCTTAGCGGTATTTCAGGCTTATGTCCTGATCCCTACCTAAATGAGTCTGGTTTTCATCTTAGTACTCAAAGTGGTCACTTAGATATCCATGCAGATTACTCACATCATGATCGCTTAAATCTGGAGCGTCGACTAAATGTTCTTATTTATCTAAATAAAGAATGGGATTCTGGATTCAATGGTAATCTTGGCCTTTACAGTAAGGACTTATCACTTATCCATCAGGTTGAACCACTGGCTAATAGAGTTGTTGTCTTTAGCACATCTGAAACATCTTATCATGGATTTCCTGAAAAACTAAATATACATTCTGATTATATTGATAAGCATTATGGCAGAAAATCAATTGCAATGTATTATTATACCGCTTCTACTGGCAGAAAGCGCCACAAAATTATCTTTCCACAAGATCCTACTTTTTCATTTGAATCTACCGTACAATGAGTTTAAATTTTTATAAGGATGGAGTAGAGATTCGCCCATTTCTCGACACATCATCTTTCACCTTTGTTAAAAACAAGCTTCAGTCATATATAGTTAGCAGTCTTCGCGCCACATCTGATTGTAAGATTGATACTTATCATTTGTGGGGCCACTCTTATGATCAGTTCAGGAATAGTACTTTGTCAGCAAATACTAGGCATTTTCCTACCGAATTTTGGTCGGATATCTGTCTAATCGAATCTCTTAGTTCATACATATATGATTTTTTACCTTCCTATAAGCTTACTCTTTGGGATGAAGGCCTAGGAACTTCTGCCTTTAGATTAGTCAGGCCAGGTTTTGAGGACGGTTATCCCCCATCTAGGAAAAGTTGGGGTCCTGGAGGTAATCTTATATCTGTTACGATACCTTTAATTGGTTTTACAAAATTTGAAAGCCAAGCCTTTTTGTTGGGTTCACATTTACTTGACTTCCCTTCGTATGTTCCTACAACTCAAAAGTTTTGTAGTGATGAAAAACGATTGTTAAATCCTTCTTCCTATAATTTTTCTTATTTTGCAAGTAATCCTGGTGATATCATTATTTATCATTGGAATACGATCCATTCTGAGCAAATCATTGGGAGTAATACTACTAGGCTTGCCCTAGAAGTTAGATTTGTTTGCCATGATTAATAATTCTAGTATTTGGATTGGTTGCCTACCTTTCGGCCGTGAATTAGACGAGGCGTCAACAGTTAAACTCCTACAATCACTTCCTAGCCAGCATAACTACATCCTTGATTTGTCAGATATTTATGCAAATGGTAACTCTCTCTCAATTATTATAAACTCTTTTGATTCGCTTCCTGATAATATTTCATTAAGTTTAAAATTAGGACTTACATCTTCCTGTATCAATAGCTTTTTCACTGTTGAACCTCGTTCGTGGAAACCACAAGAGTTATATGACTCTTTTCTTCAATTTACTAATTTAGTACCCATACATCGCATTCACTCTTTTCAATTGCATGCATTGCCATATGATTTGCCATCGATATCTAATTGTATAGCTTGTATGAATAGAATAAGTAATGATTTTTCTGTTGAGATTGGCATTGCAAATATTGAGACTCACCAGCTCCTTTCTTTAAATAATCGGCTTCATCATCTTGACTTTATTCAGTTGCACGCAAATATTATCGAACAAAAGCTTATCCAAGACTTTACACTTCTCGAAAAGTCTTCTCTACCTTCTTACTTCATCATAAACCGTGTCTTTTGCAGAGGGTTGCTTAACGACTTCAAAAATATATTCAATAATCCTTCTAGTCGTCTTAATAATAGCAAGCGGATAAAGTCTTCTTTGACCGATGAAAGGCTAGCTATTCTTAAGGAGATACATCGATTATGCCAGGAAAATAGCATTTCAGTTTATGAGCTTTCGTTGGCTTTTTGTTTCGTTCAAAACATATCATTAATTCCTATACTCGGAGGAAGAACCTTGGATCAGTTCCGCCATTCTATAAATATTTTGGATAATATTGACGATACATTGCTTGGGTTGACCTCAACTATATGCGATACTCTTATTTCATTGTATGGTGAAAGTATTTTTACCAGTCCACCTCTTGCTTTTGAGCGTTAACTAATGACTTCTGTGATTTTTGGCGGTTCATCTGGTATTGGTCATTCTATTGTACGTGATCTTCTAAAGAACGGTCACAGTGATATCGTTAATATTGATATCACTCCATCTGACATTGCATCTAGAAATATTCTAGGTGATCTTTCGTGCGATAAGTTTGTTCAATCAGTTTTACTAAAACTTAATGGCTTCGACAAAATTGATTCCGTCATATGGACGGTACGTTATCGTCATTCTGACCAAATGAATGATATTGATATTGTCAAGAATTCTTTTGATGTTGAGCTGTTCCCTCTTGTTAAATTATTATCCGATTTGTCATCGAGGATGATTACTGATGGAACTTCTGTTGTAATAATTTCATCAATAGCTTCAAAGCTTATTTCTTCGCAACATTTTGCCTATAATCTTGTCAAGTCTGCGCAGGAATCTCTGGTTAGAGCGCTTGCAGTTAAGTACGGCGATAATTCATCCGTTCGAATTAACGCAATTTGTCCCGGTATTGTGGATATTCCTGGTCGTTCCTCTACTCTTAATAGTCAATATTCTGAAGCCGCTCTACTACGTAAATCTTCTGTTCCCAGACCCTTGACAGTTCACGTAGACGAGATATCTAAGTTGTGCACGTTCTTACTTTCCCAAGCATCTTCTGCCCTTAATGGGGCGACTCTCGTTGCTGACGGTGGTGAATCTATACTTGATCAGTATTTTGTTGCACAGCGTACCTTCAATTCTTTCTCATGACAATTCCCCCCTGGTTTTACAGCACAATCACTGAGTTTTCCAAACAGCTTGCTCATGATGCTATTGACAGCAACCAAGTTACTAGTGGTTCTCATACCAAATCGCTTGAGAGTGAACTTGCTACAATTTTAAATAGTTCTCACTGTCTTTATGTCAACAGTGGTACATCTGCTCTTGCTATGTCTCTCATTGCTTCGGGAGCATCGCCCACTTCGCGGATTTTAACTTCAGGTGTTGGCTGGATCGCCACACCCCAGGCAATTCAAGTAATTGGTGCAACCCCACATATACTTGACGTTCAAGAAGATTTACCAATTATCAACCTTTCCGATATCAATGATCATTATGATTATATTATTCCTGTAAATTATAATGGTCGTCAGGTTGACCTGAGTCCTATCAGTGGCTTAGCAACTTCTCCTTGCATAATAGAAGATAGTTGTAAGAGTCTTTTTTCTTCAGATTATACAGGCACTAAATACTCTGGTTTGAACGGTCGTTTTGGCTGTTTCTCTCTTGGTATGATTTCTAGTCTGCCGGGTATCTATGGTGGCATCATAGCTACTGATAGTGATAGTGATTTTGATAATCTTTCAACTATTAAGTGGCATGGTGTTTCTTATAAAGACGGTAATGAGTCGTATGACTTTAAATCGTTTAATTTTAAGTCGAGCAACGTGCATGCTGCAATAGCACTTGGAATGCTCTCGTCAATTGAAGAAAGATTCAATAAACTTAGATTAATATATTCCATGTATGAGGAGGGTTTGTCTGGATTAGAAAATACAAGATTACTTCCAATTAAGGTTGACCGCGGTGAACTCCCATTACTTATTGACCTAGTTTCAACTAATCGTCAATCTCACACATTATTTCTTCAATCACTTGGTATCCCAACTTGTAACTACCATAAATCTCTTTCATCCTCTCCCGATGTTCATGTGATTGGTACCACTCCAAATAGTGAATTCTTTGGCAGCTCTGTTTATCATCCTCCCTGCGGGCCCGATCAAGACTTAAGCCTAATTGAGCGCGCAATACAAATCATTCGAACTTTAGGCTGATAAAATATTATTATGTATCAGTATCTTAAGACTTTGCTGCGTAAATACAGCTTCTTTCTATCGGTCGTTAAAAGTGTAAGGCTATATTTGGCAAAAACACTTTGCTATACTCCTTGTGTCCCTTTTCATCTTAAGTTTTATCTAGAACCATCCCTTATTTCATCCTTAAATATATCCTTATATGACAAATTTCATATTTCTAGCTTTGATGCTTCTTCACAGCGTTATTTAGATCTATTTCCAGCATTTGTTAATCCATCTTCGAAATCTATATCGCTTGCCTGTTGGTTAGCAGCTCGATCCTTCTCCAATAGTCACGTTGTTTCTTCTATTATTTCGTCAATAATTGGTAGAATAGATTTTTCCGATAACTTTTTCCGAGAGAGATCTTCGTATCTTTATCCATTTCTCATGCATGGTGATTACATAACACTGGACAGGATCTTACTCGAAACTCGTTCTGCTTATAATCTTAAATGTTCACGTAGTGCTGGCTTTTACGGTGAAGTTGACCATTTTCATGCCATTGGTCATACTTGTCTTTTCTATTACTTACTACAGGCTATCGCTGTTCGTCATATATCAATTGTTAATGTAACTTTCAAATTTTATTATTCTTCTGTTTGCTTACCCAACAAGCTTTTTTTTACATTAGTTAGTCAATATTCTAAATCTTTTCCCGTTGAGTTAATCAAAATCGATTCAAATAAGACTGATCTCATCACTAATCCGATTTATGACCGAGAGTTAGAGATTTGGCCAGGATTGATAAGTTCTCCTGAAGAACCAATAGTGGCCCGTCATCATTTTTCTGCACTTGCAGCCTCTTGTTCAGCCTCAATTCCAACACCTCATTTACATTTTCCAGAATACTTGCTTGACGAAGTTGAATTATTCTTATCTCAGTATCGTACATCAGAATTCTTTGTTGGATTACATCTTAGATCTGCTGATGATGGACGTGCTTTGCGAAATGCTTCTCACGATAGCGTTCTTCACCTCTTAAGTACTCTACGGAGCAGAGGTATTCAAGTCTTTCTTATCTGCTCTTCATCCTCATTATCATATAAATATCGGGATTATATAACTGATCTTCGAGAAATCTCCATTTCTTCTGATCACTTTGAACTTCTGCAGTTATATGTTTGGCGATTTTCTAGATTCTTTATTGGAAGTCAAAGTGGTGGTACTTTGCCACCATCTACTTTTGGCACACCTATTTTATGGTTAGATTATCATCCTTCTGTTCACGTATATTGGCCGAATACAGTTGACATATATCTTCCTAGGTTGGTTTTTTGCGTCAAGGAACATCGTTATCTTACCTATTCCGAATGCCTCCTTCCAGAGCATAGATTTTGTCAATCCGAGTCTGCTTTTATTGCTAGAAGATTCGGATATAAAGTTGAAAGCTGTCTACCCTCTTCAATCGATCATGCTATTGACCTTCTATCCTCTGCATCTTATAGAAATTCAAAGCACACTGAATATAAAGTAATCATATAGTTGTGCAATCGTTGCCAATTACTAATATCTTGCTATTATTATCAACTATCTTTGCTACCATTTTACCAGTGCATGACTTCTTTTCTTAAACGACTGTTAATTTTACCTCTGTCCATATTGCTCTTGCTCACTTCTTTCGTCTTTTCTTTATTAATTTATAGAAAGAAAATTTATAGTGCACATTTCAGCTATAAGTATTTTGGTCATTCGGCTATCGAACCAGCCATTGCATCATCTTTCGTCACTTCTAATAATATTAAATTCTTTTCGTCCCATTCACGCTATACTGCCGGTGATAACTTGTTTTTATATAATATCTCACGTACTTTATTTCCTGACTCTATTATCCCATTGTGTCTTATACATCATATTTTCAACAATTCTTTCCCCCTTCTAAGACATTTAATATCCAATTATTATAGTCCACTATTTCCAAAAAGAGTTGACAGAGAGATTTACTACCTTCCATATCTAGCAACTAACCTTGATTTTCCTTGGCGTTCTCATGTAAAAGAGAAGCTTAATAATCCTATATCTCTTAAAGAAGACCCCTCAGATTTACCTATTCTTTTCGCTTGTCGTACCAGCCACTTTCATTCAAATTCTGCTGAAGTCTCTTCGCAGGACTACCGTAATTTAGAGTCTTCTGAATTAGTCTATTTTTTACGCTCTGTTCTTCATAAAGACCAAGCAGTTTCTTTTATTATATATTCGTCCAACATTACGATTGCCTTTCTCAGGAATTTATTGCCCGCTTATCATGATCGTATCGAATATGTCGATGAAGCAACTCATGACGTTATTCCTCTTTTCATGCGTTCACGATTACTGGTAAATAATGGTAATGGTATTGGAGCTTTTGCTTATTCCTTGGGTTTTCCAACCCTGTATATTAAACATTCACCGTATCAAAGCTGGCATTCATCACATCTGAATGCTGTTGCTATCCCGCCTATCTATTCTTCTTCTGCCACTACCTCATTCGACTTTTTAAACTCTCTTGAGCTGGCATTTTCAACATCCTCTATTCTTCCTTATGAATTTGATTCTATTTATAGCTCAAGAGGAATTTCTATACTCCCTTTGACCCACTATCCTTCTTATATTTTCACAGATTCTATTCTTCAAGCATTTAAACTCAATTCTCACTTTCTTACCTTTCGCCACTCAGATTCTTTTCTTCAGCAGTTTGTTAACACCTCCTCTAATACCTTATTTTGGACTACTTTTTGTCGCTTAGCTCCTGAGCGTGTAAGGTCTTGGCATAGTAAGCATTACCTCACTATTTCTTTTTCCTTCCTTCAACATTTTTCCTGTAATTAGTATTTCAAGAGTACACTTGATTGTTTTTTATGCCTTTATTTCTACATTAATACTTTCCGACTGGTTTTTATAGTTTCGTATTTGTTCTCATTCATGTCCTTGCAATCTTCTCCTGTATTATCTATGAAACCTTCTTGGTTGATCAGAAATCTAGTCAAATTACTTGACTACCGCCATACAAGGCATTCCTTTTCCCAATTTGGAGAAGACCTTATCATAGATCACGCTTTAAATTTGCTTAATTATCAAAATTTTTCTTATCTTGATATTGGTGCGAACCATCCTTCACGTTTGAGTAATTCCTTTTATTTTTATAGAAAGGGGTCGACAGGAGTCTTGGTTGAACCTGATCCTCATCTTTTTCGAAAGCTGCAACGTAAACGTCCACGTGATATTGTTTTGAATTGCGGTGTTTCTGTTAATGGAAATACCGGTACGCAAACTCTTTATTTGATGAGCTCAAATGTGTTGAACACATTTTCTCTTGAGGAGGCTGAAAGAATACAACGTACTTCATCATACCATATCGTTGATTCTATTGATGTCGATGTTCTACCTGTAAATAGTATTATTGATATGTATTTTTCTGATATCCCGTTTTTTATGTCTATTGACGTCGAAGGACTAGACTTGCAGATTTTGCGTCAAATCAATTTCGCTTCGTATCGTCCTCTTCTTATTGTTTCCGAGACTCTTACTTTTGATCCTGCGTCTGGAGGTCGCAAAATTTCCTCAATTATAGATTTCCTTATCTCTAAAAATTACATTATATTTGCTGATACTCGTTGTAATACGATTTTTGTCGATTCACTCTGCTTTCAAGGTCATGTTTAGGTCTTTCAATGTTTTTCTTCGTTTGTTCGGTATCGATATTTATCGTTTCGTATCTTCAATTCTTTCTACCCCTTGGTATATACGTCAGTATATTCATTACACGCATAAACAGAGAGATTCTTCTTTTCAGATTGGTTTGTATCCCATTCTCTTTGATAGAACCGAACCTGCTTCTTCACTCGGGGAATACTTCTGGCAAGATCTGTTTGTTGCCGAACGAGTAATCCTACTCAATCCTACACGTCATGTTGATATTGGTTCCCGTATAGACGGTTTCGTGTCTCACCTTGCGTGTGTTCGTCAAGTTGAGATTTTTGACGTTCGGCCTCTTCCTGTAAATATCAACAATGTTTCTTTCACTCAATGGGATATCACCGAACCTAATCCCGCCCTTTTTGGAATGTATGACTGTGTTACTTGTCTGCATACTCTGGAGCACATTGGCTTAGGTCGTTATGGTGACCAGTTGGATCCTGATGGTTGGTCCAAGGCCCTTGCCTCCCTTTCTCGACTTTTGCAACCACAAGGTATCCTTCTACTATCTGTCCCCATTGGTATTCAGCGTGTTGAATTTAACGCTCATCGTGTTTTCCACCCTACAACTATTGTGAGACAAGCATTAGAGAATAGTATGGTTCTTTCTGATTTTCACTATTTAAGTGACTCGGGTCATTTCATAAATAGTGATTTTAGTGAATTTGATTTTCTATCTACCCAGCGTTATAATCTTGGCATCTTTTGCTTTGTAAAGAGTTGATCTCCCTCTTCGTTACGTTATCAACTTATTTCTTTTTTCATGATTCTTTTTCCTGAGAATGGTCGATTAGGTA
>MDTB01156451.1_pt1 | contig 11876 bp, 11 predicted proteins | sample 811161 | NCBI WGS metagenome assembly MDTB01 (sample SAMN05326650, study PRJNA326480) | marine metagenome | isolation source: seawater | place: Mediterranean Sea | collected 2009 | reverse complement strand
ATCTAAAGATAACAGTTTTTTATAACTGTCTTTGTTATTCCATGTATTTGATATTGGTAAGTTCTTCCAATAACTAGCTGTAGAACTTATAACTTTCATACCAAATAAAGCACCCTCTAATGCTACTGTTCCATGATGTGTAATAAGAATTGTTTTATTTATTGATAGCTTTTTTAATAAATCAATATTTTTTACAGGTGTGTTTAAAAAATAAAAAATATTTTTAAATTTTTTGACAATCTTTTCAAAAATATACATATCGCCTGATGCAGACGACCCCTGTTCTGTACTAGAAAAAAAATTAGGATGGGCCTTAATGCAGACTTTTTTATTCTTTAAATTTTCGAGTGTAAATAACAACCATTCATATGTATTATGAAATGCCCCATCATATCCCAAATTATTTTGTGCATCAGTAAAGGAATGTGCATATAAAATATAGTCAAAGTCAAATTCTTTAATTTCTTTCAATTCATCATAATGTTTTAAATTCATGTAAGTTAAATTATTTGAATTACTTAATATTTTTTTTAAAGTATTTATTCCAAGATTCTGATTTAAAATTGATATTTTTTCATTCTGAATAAATAAAGAGTCTTCAAATTTTAAATGATCATTAGATTGTGATAAATGACAAACTAAATCCCATGGGTAATCATGCTGATATATTTTTATTTTATTATTTAACAAAATTTCAAAGTATATGCCATTAAAATAACATCCATGATCTACATAGGCAGATCGAATTTTTTTTAAGTTATCAAAAGTAAAATTTATAGCCTGAAAAGCAAATAAAGTTAATTTTATATACTTTAAAATTAAAATAATTTTTGAATTATAGCACCTTAAGTCCCTATAACATTGAGCTAAAACAGATTTAGTAAAAAAGATACCTTTATATTCAAATTCGTAAAATTTTTTTTTTGAAAAAAAAAATAAATAAAGACTCAAAAAAGCGAGAAAAATATGTAAAAATTTAATTTTAGAATATTTAAATTTAACTTTAGATAATATGTTTTTTTTATCTATTTTTTCTCTTTTTAAACAAGCTAATTCTGCAATCTCGTAAAGACTTTTATTTCCACGATTTGATACAGTGCTAAAAAAAAATTCTTTATTTTTCATAGATAATACATTAACAAAAATTATTAGATACTTATGGTTTCAAAACCTAATTTTTCTAATTTTTCCTTAGATAGTTTTGACTTAAGGTCCATAAAATAGGGTTTCTTTTTTGTTTTACACATCATACGAAATGAGTTTAAAGATTTTTTTAGAATACAATTATGTGGTACAGCTAAAATAATACAATCTAAATTTTTAAAGTCTTTTAAATTATCTATATTTTTATTGTACTCTTCTTTGAATAACTTTTTTTTTACAATGGGATCCCAAATTACCACTTTCTGACACCAAGAGCTCAGTTCAATAATTAAATTAACTACTTTTGAATTTCTTACATCAGAACAATTTTCCTTAAAAGTTAAACCCATAACCCCTATTTTAAAATTATTACTTTTTATATTTTTACTTTTTATTTTTTTTAAAATTAATTTTGATAAAAATTTTGGCATTTCATCATTTGTTCTTCTACCAGAGGTAATAACCTTTGGCTTGAAGCCAATTAAATTTGCTTTATGTGTTAAGTAAAAAGGATCTACACCAATGCAATGTCCACCAACTAATCCAGGCTGAAAATTTAAAAAATTCCATTTAGTTCTTGCGGCTTTAAGGACCTCATGTGTGTCTATATTTAATAATGAAAACATTTGAGATAACTCATTAACAAATGCAATATTAAGATCTCTTTGGCTATTTTCAATTACTTTTGCTGCCTCAGCAACTTTAATATTTGGTGTAATATAAATATTTGCTTTAATAATTTTTTTATAGATATTTTTAATTAACGTTACAGCATATTTATTTGAACCACTTACTATTTTATTAATATTCTCTAGCTTTCTTTTTTTATCGCCAGGATTTATTCTTTCAGGAGAATATCCTAAATGAAAATAATCATTTTTTAAATTTGTATAACCAAAGTTGCATTTAAGCCCAGAAATTTTTTCAATAATAGGAACACATATCTCTTCAGTCAAACCAGGGTATACAGTTGACTCATAAATAACTGTAGAATCTTTTTTTAAATATTTAGCTACAGTTTTACTAGATTGAATTATTGGCTTTAGATTAGGTTTATTTGACTTATCTACAGGAGTAGGAACCGTTATAATAAAAAAATCAGAGTCAACGATATCTTCTTCTTTAGAGGAATAGACTATATTATCAAATTTTTTTAATTCTAACTTTTTAAACTCATCAGTTCTATCGTATGCTGATTTTAATTCTTTAATTCTAAAAAAATTTATATCAAAACCTACAACTTTGAAATATTTAGAAAAAGATAAAGCTAAAGGTAATCCTACGTACCCAAGTCCAATAATTGCAATTTTTTTATACTTATTAGTTTTTTTTTTCATTTTCTAATTCTTTCTTAAATATCTCATATGTATTGATAAGACCTTCTTTTAATTTAATTTGAGGCCTCCATCCTGTAGATTTAATTAAACTAGAATTTAGGTTTTTTAACAAAGTTCCATCAGGGTAGCTATTATTAAGTTCTAATTCACCTTTGAAACCAATAATATCTGCAACTAATCTTGCCAATTCTTTGATAGAAATGATTTCGCCTGATCCAATATTTATATGACTTCTCATAGGTTTTATTAAATTATTGTAATTTTTTTTTGGTAATTTCATTATTTGATAACAAGCTTTTGCCAAATCAAAAACATGAAGAAACTCTCTTTGTGCAATACCAGTTCCCCAAATTTCAACTTTTTTTAAATTTTTTAATTTTGAGTCATGAATTTTTCTAATCAAAGCTGGAATTACATGACTGTTCATTATGTCAAAATTATCACCTGGGCCATAAAGATTAGTTGGCATAATCGACCTGAAATCAGTACTGAATTGTCTGTTATAACTCTCACAAAGTTTGAGCCCAGCAATTTTTGCAATAGCATAAGGTTCATTAGTAGGCTCTAAATGTCCGGTAAGTAAATCAGATTCTTGAATTGGTTGATTGGTTTTTTTTGGGTATATACAACTAGAACCAAGAAATAAAAGTCTTTCAACTTTAAATTTTCTTGAAGACTCAATAACATTTGTTTGAATCATAATATTTTGATATATGAAATCTCCAGGATAATTATTGTTAGAGTATATGCCACCAACCTTTGCAGCAGCTAAATACACATGATGAGGTTTTTCTTTTTTGAAAAAATCATATACTTTATTTTGGTTAGTTAAATCTAACTGAGAACTAGATAATGTTATTATATTTTTGAAACCCTCGGTCTTAAGTAAATTTAATATTGCAGAACCAACCATACCACTATGTCCTGCGATATAAATTTTTAATTTTTCCTTATTCAAATTAAATTTTATTTTCTAAATTAAATTTTTCTTCTCTTGCTTTTATTAAATCAGACTCTAACATTTCAGAAATTAGACTATTTAAATTATATTTGGGTTTCCAACCTAATTTTTTTTTTGCTTTGGAAGGATCACCCAACAAGCTATTAACCTCTGTTGGTCTTAAATATCTTTTATCAATTTTAATTATTGCTTTATTGTTCCAATAACCAATTTCATTAAAACCTTTTCCTTTCCATTTTAAATTTATACCTAATTGATTAGAAGCTATATCTACAAAATCTCTAACAGTATTTTGTACTCCAGTAGCAATTACATAATCTTCAGGTTTTCTTTGTTGCAGCATCAACCACTGCATTCTTACATAATCTTTAGCATGTCCCCAGTCTCTTTTTGCATCTAAATTTCCCAAATACAAAGTTTTTTGAAGTCCTAAACAAATTCGAGTAAGACCCATTGTAATTTTTCTTGAAACAAATGTTTCACCTCTGATAGGGGACTCATGATTAAATAAGATTCCATTACAAGCAAAAATTCCATATGCCTCTCTATAATTAATGGTTATCCAATGAGCATATAATTTAGCTACTCCATAAGGGCTTCTTGGATAAAAAGGGGTTTTTTCATTTTGAGGGGAAATATCAGACTTTCCAAATAATTCAGAGGATGAGGCCTGATAGAATTTTGTTTTATTTTGCAATTTTAATAATCTTATGGTTTCTAATATTCTCAGGGCGCCTAAAGCATCAGAATTTGCTGTATATTCAGGCTGTTCAAAAGACACAGCAACATGACTTTGAGCCGCTAAATTATAAATTTCTGTAGGTTTTATTTTTTCTATAATTCTAGATATACTGAGAGAGTCAGTCATATCACCATGATGTAAAAAAAATTTTACCTTATTTTTATGAAGATCCTCATATAAGTGATCTATTCTTGAAGTGTTAAAAGATGAGGTTCTTCTTTTTAGTCCATGAACTTCATATCCTTTATTTAATAAAAATTCTGCCAGATATGCGCCATCCTGACCAGTTACTCCAGTAATTAAAGCTTTTTTCATAATTGAATATTAAAATAAAAATTTGTCATTTACGATTATAAAAATTTATAAGTTTTTTATTATATTTACCAAGAGGCTTTTCATTTAAAAGAAATATCCTTTGATCATTTTGCGTATCATCAATGTATTTCCACTGTCTTCGTAAATAACTTTTTAAAAATCTAGCATTTGCCGATCTCCCATCACAAACAATTATAGCTCCTGGTTCTAAGAAAAATTCAATTTTAATTATATCACATGCCATAGGTTTCATATCTGGATGTCTCGTACTAATTCCATTGATTTCATCTTTTACTTTAAATTGATCTGGACCATCTAAATAAATGAAATCAGGAACACACATTGGTAAGAACTTATATTCTGTTGCAATATGTTGATTAAATAAAGTCATATTAACATCAGAAAAGAAAAAATTAATTTTTGGAAGGTATTTTTTATTTATTAATTTAGTGAATTTTTTTATTCTTCTTTTAGATATATTTAAGTATTTTTTTTCATTTTCAATTGTAAATATTTCGAACTTATTTGCTCTTCTCAAAGAATCAAGTTCAGATAAATATTTTTTTTTTAAATCTAAAAATACTTTAAAAAAAATAAGGCTAGACCAACCTGATCCAAATTCTAAGATTGTTGTTCTTTTATTCAAATAGACAAAATTATACAGTCTATACAAGTCATTCAAATTTGGAGGATAAACATTGCTTTTAATATCAAAACCTTCATTAATAATATTTAATAATCCTTTATCTTTAAAAAATTTTATTTGTTCACTATTATTTTTTTTTAGTGGAATTTTTAATTTAAACATTAAATTAATTTTTAATTATGATACTAAAATTATAAGTAAAGTAATTGAATTAATTATCAATAGTTAAATTATTAGTATAGGACCTAAGAATTAAATTTTAAATTAAATGTATTTAATTTTTTTTAATAAATTATCAATCTAATTAAGTATTTGTGCTTATCTAAATGAGATCCAAAACAATATAATTTTATGAAAATGAATTTATCAAAGTTAATTTTATATCTGTTTTGTGATTAAACTCATATTGCAATAAGATTAAATTCATTTAAAAAAATTAAATTTGTGCCTATTGTGAATTTTTTTTAGAAGTTTAGCTGGAGCACCAACAACAATTTGGTTATCTGATAAATTTTTAGTTACAACTGAACCAGCCCCAACAAAAACATTTGAGCCAATCTTAACATCTGGAAGTATGGTAGAATTAGAGCCGATAGTTGAAAAATCTCCAATTTTAACTCTTCCAGTAATTGTAGAGCCAGGCATCACGTGCACGCCATGTCCAATTACACACTCATGATCAACACTACTATTGGTATTTAATATACATTGACTACCTATATTACAAAATTTATTAACAACTGCTCCAGGCATAATCAATGATCCATCACCAATTTCTGATGATTTTTCAATAATTGAATACTGACTTATAAACGATAGAGGAGATAAACCTAATTTAATTAATTGCTTTGCTATACTAAATCGGATAAATCCATAATTATTACCAATAGTGACAGCAAAGTTAGTAAAATTTTTGATATTTTTTTTTAAAAAATTTATATCCTTAGAAAATGGTACATTAGTCTCAAAAGATAAATTATTAATGGTATTATCAAAAATACAATCTAAGGATATATTTTTAAATTTAAAATCCTTGATCATATCAATGACTATTCTGGAGTTGCTGCCTCCTCCCCAGATAAGTAATTTAATTTTTTTGTTAACCAATTTTTCTTATAAATTTGATCATTTTACTTACCAATTATAAACTATCAATATATTCTGAATAATTATTATCAAAATCAATAGAATTTAAACTTCTTAGTTTAGTTTTAGAAATATTTCGCATTTCATATGCCGCTTCTTCAGGAACACCAAAATCTTGACCTTGTCTATTATAAATAATTTTGACAAATTCCGTACATTGTGCAAGTGAGTCAAATGTACCAGCATCTAACCAAATAGTACCTCTGTTAAGCTTTATAACTTTATAATTACTTTTTTTATTCCCAATAAGAGTATTAATTAAGTCGGAAACTTCCGTTTCATTTCTTGAAGATTTTTTAAGCTTTTGGATAATGTTAACTGCTTTTTTTGGAAAACGATAAATACCTGTAACTGCCAAATTACCAATAAAATTTGATGGCTTTTCAAATACTTTAAGTTGATTATTATTGTCTTTATAAAGTATTCCAAATCCTTTTGGTTCTTTAACTTTTTTTACGCAAATAATAGTATCATTTTTATTTTTTTTTAAATCATTTATAAAATTATTACCAAAAAAAAGATTGTCTCCCAAGATTACGTAAAAAGATGAACTAATATATTTTTGAGCACATAATATTGCACTAGGTATCCCTAAGTCTGATCCTTGTTCTTGTAAAACAAATTTAACACCTAAATTTCCCAAACTATTAATACATTTCTTGTAAGATGATCTATCTTTTTTATTTATAACGATGATAATTTTTTTACAGCCAAGTAAAATTAAAGTTGTTATTGGATAATAAATCATTGGCTTATTATATATAGGTAGCAAATGTTTATTTATCGAGACAGTTAAAGGCAAAAGCCTAGATCCTTTACCTCCAGCTAAAATAATACCAATCATATTTTTTTATTAATTAATATTTTCATGAATTATATTTTATTGAAACCAGAAGGAAGTACTTTACCACAAATTTCCTTTATTTCACTAACTGTGTGTTTTCTGAAGAGATGAATAGCAGTTGACAATAATTCACTATATTTTTCTACATCTCTCTCTTTGTGAATAAAATTTGGATAAAACCTAGCTGATGTTAAATAACCCTTTTTTAGAGATAAAACTGTAAAAAGAGTTCTAAATAAATCTGCTTTTTTTGGATACATAAAAGTAGATAATCCATAAATGCCACCTACTTGAAGATTAAAATTTAATTTTTGTGATAATTCTTTGATAGATTCCTGCCAAAGCCTTCCAATAAATGATATGTGACTTACAACATCCATACGATCATAAATATTATTCACTGCTATACTTGCAGCAAGTCCACTACATTCCGTCCAATTTGTACTGCTAATAAATGATTTTTCTGCCTGTTTCATTATTTTATTTTTGCCAATTATAGCTGAAATTGGATAACCATTGCCTATTGCCTTTGAAAATACAGCAACATCAGGAGTTATATTAGAAAAAGATAAATGGTAACCGCCATTGGTCTCCCTGTATCCAGATGAGATCTCATCAAAAATTAATGGTATATTTTTTTTGGTTGTGTATTTTCTTATTTCCTTTAGAAAAGTCAAATCTGGATATTCTGATCTTGCTGGCTCCATAATTACTGCAGCTAAGTCTTTTCCCGCCCATCTTATAGCCTCCTTAAATGATATTAAAGAATTGAATTCAAATGGTTTCGCAGTATTTGATAATTCTTTGGGAACACCAAGAGGATTTAAATTTTTGATTAGATGGTTATTGAGAGATTCTTGATCAATTAAATTTGCAGATAAATACCAATCACACCATCCATGATATCCAGAAAAAATAACTTTTGATTTACCTGTTTGTGATCTTGCTAACCTTATTGCTATACTCAAAGCTTCGCCACCTGATTTAGCAAATCGAACTTTGTTAGCCCAAGGATGTTTTTTAATAAATATATTTGCCAATTTTTCTTCTAAGTCAGAATTTAAAGAAGAAGCCACACCTTTTTTAATTTGGGATATTACATCTTTATCTACTAAAGGATTGGCATAACCAAGAGTGCATGCTCCAATACCACTTATACTGTAATCTTTATAAATTTTTCCATCATTCGCTTTTATTAATATTCCTTTAGCAGATGAATAAGAATGAGGCCAAAAATCAATTGAAAATTGATCTATTCTTTTACTTAATAATTGACTGTAGCCTGATATTTTTGAAGTTTTTAGATATTTTTTGTTGTTCATTTTACCAAATTTAAAAATATAAATTCACATACTTTTTTTGCAGTTTTAGAGTCATGATTAGGTAGGCGTAAAATGGTTTTAGCAGTTTTTTCGACGAAAAGCATATTTTTTGCATCACATCTAAATTTTTTTCCATAAGGACTTGAATGTAAAGGTTCATAATGAGTTAAGGTTTCTACTTTTTTTTTAAGTTTATTAGAGAAATTAATTTTAAATTTTTCATTTTTAAATATTATCCAATAAATATGTCCATTAGCCTGTTTGTAATCATTTAAATAATTGTCAATATGTAGCTGTTTGGAATATTTATAAAAAAAATTTATGTATATTTTAGATGAAAGTTGTCTTTTTTTTGTAATTTTTTTAGCTTTTTGGAGTTGTTGTAATAAGTATGCAGAATTGATTTCAGATAGTATAAATGATCCACCATTCGAAACCCATCTATATTTATTAACTAATTTTTTTACAAACTTTAATCTATTGGTTCCCTTTTCATAAATTGAGTCGATTATATCAAAGTATTTTTTGTCATTGACTATTAGTGCGCCACCTTCTCCACATGAAATATTTTTAGTATCATGAAAAGAAAAACATACAAATGTTGATACTAGGCCAATTTTTTTATTTTTATAAATTGAATTAAACGCTTGAGCTGCATCTTCAATTAAAATTAAATTATTTTTAAAACATATATCTCTTAGACTATCTAAGTCACAAGGTTTACCAGCATAGTGTAATGCCACTACAGCTTTTGTTTTTTTTGAAATCATTCTTTTTACTGAGTCTAATGACAAATTTAAATCATTATTTATACTACAAAAAACTGGAACACCGCCTGACCTTATTATGCTAGTAGCACAACTAGGAAACGCAAATGATGGAACAATTACCTCATCCCCTTTTTGTAAACCTATAGACATTAGAGCTAATTCTATGGATGATGTACCAGATGTTGTTAAGTATAATTTTTTAAAATTAATTAGTTTTTTTATTTCAGATTTTACTAATTCTCCTATTACCCCCCCTCCATGAAGGAATTTAGAATTTGAAATTAATGTTGTTGCATTTTTATAGTCAGTCTTATTAAAATTATCAATTTTAAAATTTATCATTTATTTTTTTTGACCACCATTGTTTATTATTAATATACCAATCAATAGTTATATTTAATCCGTCATCTATTGATTTAAATTTAGGTAATTTAAAATTTTTACTAATTTTACTATTATCAATTGCGTATCTTAAATCATGCCCAGGTCTATCATCTACAAACTCAATCAGATCTTTATAGCTATTTTGATTTGGGTACAAATTATCAAAATAATCACATATTTTTTTTGCTATAGTTATATTTTCCAATTCACAGTTACTGCCTATATTGTATGTATCATTTTTTTTTTCCAAAATAAATAATTTTGAAAATTGTTTCCACATGATCACTTACATATATCCAATCTCTTACATTTATCCCATTCCCATAAATAGGAATTGTATTCTGTCCCAGACATTTAATAATAATTTTTGGAATTAGTTTTTCTGGATGTTGAAAAGGGCCGTAGTTATTTGAACAATGTGTGATAATATAAGGGAGATTATACGTTTTACCCCAAGCTCTAACTAAATGGTCAGATGATGCCTTAGAAGCAGAATATGGACTGTTAGGCCGGTACTTTGATAGTTCATTAAACTTTAGCTCACTTTCTAAACCTAATGAGCCAAATACCTCATCTGTAGAAATATGAGTAAAAAGGAATGGCTTATTATATTTTTGTTTTAGAATAATTGAGGCCTCAAGTAAGTTAAAAGTTCCTAAAATATTAGTTTTAATAAATTTTTGAGGTTTAGAAATAGATTGGTCAACATGACTTTCAGCGGCTAAATGCAATAATAAATCAGGTTTAAAATCTAAAATTGAAGATTTCACTAATGCAAAATCATTGATATCAATTTTTAAGTGGGTGTAATCAGGACAATCAGACAAATTTGTTAAATTATTTTTATCTGAAGCGTAAGTCTCGGAGTCAATATTTAAAACCTTGTGACCTAAGCTTAGTGCTTTTTTTACTATTTTAGATCCAATAAATCCCAATCCTCCGGTAACAATTATTTTTTGTGAATTTTTCATAATTTCATAATTACCAATTATCTCCTTGTTTATACATAGAATTGATTTCCCTAATGTTTAAATTATTTTCTAAAAAGTTTGAAATATTTTCTTCATTCATCTCAATATTTTTATTAATATAAAAATAATCAATTATTTTCATAATAACTTCGTAATCTGCAAAATTATCAAGTGTATATCTTAAATGGCTAGTATCTAATTTTTTTTTAAATATTTCACTGATAAATTTATTATCACTATTCCAAAATTGAAAAGTAACATGCTCCAAGTATCTTTTTGAATATTTATTTTTGAAACTTTTACTAATTGCATTATAGCTAAAAATTTCAATATCTGAACCATCAGGAAAAGTAGATTTATTTAAAGGAGTAGTATTTGAAAGATAGTCAATATTTTCAATATTAAAAGTTTCTAACATTTTAATTATAGTTTTTGGGTTTACCAAAGGACAATCTGCAGTTAATCTAACAATTGTATTAAGATTATTTTCCTTTGCACAATTATAAAATCTAGATAAAACATTATTTTCTGATCCCCTAAAGACAAAAAAATCTTTGGATATTGATAAATCAAAAAGTATATCATTTTGATGATTATCAGGTATAGCTACATAAATTGGAAGATTTAAATATTCTTTTAATCTTTTTATTAAAAAAATTATTACAGCATCCTTATTTTTACCTAATGGTAGGAGTACTTTGTTAGGCAATCTTGAGCTACCTAACCGTGCTTGTATAATTATACCAATTTTTTTCAACTGAGATTTTGTCGTCTATAAATTGACAATTCACTCTCTAGGTCGCTGATACCATAAAATCTATCACCAATCATCTTATATGCTGTTCTTAAATTTTCTACCATTGCAGACATTTGATTTGGAGAAATTGAAACTTCAGCATCAACGCAACTATGTTCAGAAGAAATTTTAAAATGTTTTTCTATAACTCTAGCACCAAATCCAACAGATACTAAGGGAGCAATAATTCCCTTAGTATGATCAGAATACCCTATCACCAAGTCATTGAATTTTGACTTTAGATCTTTGATGTTAATTAATCTTGCACTTACATCAGGAGTTGGGTAGCTTGATACACAATGAAGAACAGCTATATCTGAAATTTTATCTTTAAAAAGATTAATATTATTTTGGATAGCTTGAAAATTAGTCATACCAGTAGAAAAAATAATTCTATTTGCTTTTTTTCTTAAATATTTAAGTAAATCTATATTTTCGGAGTCAAAACTTGATACTTTAAATAAGTCTATACCTAGTGATAATAAAAAATCTACTGATT
>MDTB01078605.1_pt1 | contig 11876 bp, 5 predicted proteins | sample 811161 | NCBI WGS metagenome assembly MDTB01 (sample SAMN05326650, study PRJNA326480) | marine metagenome | isolation source: seawater | place: Mediterranean Sea | collected 2009 | reverse complement strand
TTTTAAGGCCTCTCTAGTCCAGTCATTTCCTTCAGGAGTTAACTTAACTTGTGTTTCAACCTTTTTACCATTTACGATAAGTCCCTCAATACTGTAGGAATTCATAAGGGAAGTAATTTGCGTAGCTATCTTTTTTAGGGTTAAACCATATTGCTGAATAACGGCGGTTTTGGGGACAAAACGAAAACTTAAGGCCCCTCTTTCCATGGCCTCTGTATTTATTTTAGTAACCCCTTTGACCTTTTCTATTTCATCCATTAAATCAGCTTGTATTGATTTAAGTTTTAAGGTTTTCGCCCCTTCCAAGCGGATGGTCATCTTTTTCGGGCCACTTCCCATATCATCACCATCATCATATCCTGCGGACATTTTAAAACCTGGAATTGGTCTGAATGAACTGGCGAACTTTTTCATTTTTTCTTTTAAAGAATCCAACGATTTATCAAGATTATCACTCTCATGAGGATAGAGAGTAAATGTCCCTGATGTATCTTTTGCTGTGTATTCGGTTAAAGCGAATTTGAAACCTAAATCTTTCTTCTTTCTAAGAAGCTTCCTTTCAATTTCGTCGACAATTTCTTTTCTTTCATATTCGGGTACTTCTTTATTGAAAGTCAGATTTAAATTATTATAGGGATCCCTTGGGTCATCTATATCGACTTCTTCTATTGAAGATACTTTCATAAAAAGTGCATACATGATTGAAAGAATAACAATACCTACCAACATCTTATTTTTAAGTAATAAACGATAAAACTTAATAATCCCTGGCGAGACTTCCTGGTCCTCTTCTTCTAAATCCACATCGTGAACAGAAACATTTTTACTTTCTCTCTTTCCAATTAATGCTCCTAAAGGAACAAAAAAGAGAGCTATAATATAAGAAGAAATAAGGGCACTTATGACTGGAACCTGAAAGGCCTTCAGCATATTAGTAAAGGTGTCTCCTGAATCGATAAAAGCTGCTGGTAGAAAAATAATGATCGTGGTTAAAGTTGAAAGAAGAAGAGGGATAGCAACATCGTTAGCACCGAGTGTCGCCGAATCAACTCTTGAAAGTCCTTTTTCTCTAAATTGGGTTATTTTTTCAACCACAACAATAGCATTATCAACAATAAGGCCAATAGATAAAATTAAACCTGAAAGGGAAATAAGATTTAAACTCCCACCTTTCATATAAATAAGTGAAACGACAAATAGCACACTCACGGGTATAACGATCGATATAATAAGAGTTGCCCCAAATTTTCTCAAAAAGATAAAGACAACAAGAAAGGTAATTCCTATCGCCATATAAAGTGAGTTAAAAACATCATTCATAGATTTTCTTAAACTTTTGGCCTTATTAATAACATAGACAAATTTTATTTTTTGGAAATCTGGATCTAAGGCTGGAAGGCTTTTAAATTTTTCATCAATAGTTTTTGCAAAATCAAAAAGGCTTACAGATGGTGTTTGAAAAATTTCAATAAAAATTGTCTGGTCACCATCCTTTCTTGAAATATTTTCCTTTGATTTATCAAGTTGTTTTTCTGATGCAACCTTATCTAGAGTTAAGTTTGTTCCACTTTTTAAAGACTTTCCTTTAACAGTTTCAAGCTCTTTCGTAACAAGGCTACTTTTTAAACTTGTTAACCGATTAGGTGAAAGTGCGGGAACATTTCCCAATGTCTCCATAGAATTTTGGAAGTTTAAGTTTTTAGAAAGGTCTGTTGGAGTTATCCCATGCTCAAAAACTTTATCAGGTGAAATATTAAATTGATACTCTGTTGGCTCGATTCCTTGGATTTCTATTTTTGCTACACCAGGAGTTGCTTCAAGAATAGATTTTAACTTAACATTAATGAGGTTATTAGGGTCTTCTATATCTATAGGTATACTAGCAGTTAACTTCATGAGGGCCTCTGCTTCAGGGTTAAACCTCATGATTTTAACTGACTTCATTTTTAAAATGCCCTTACTGTCTAACTCCTGAAAGGCCTCCTGCACACTGAAATAAGCGAGTTGCATATCTGTTTTAGGTTTAAAAGAAAGAGATACGTTACAACCCCTCTTACTCGTTCTCGTCTTCATTTCCTGAACATTGGAAATAGTCCGCATGGCCCCTTCAACAGGCAAAGTTAAAGCTAATTCTATTTCCTCTGGAGGCCCTTGGTTAAGGGCCTTAACATTTATATATAAAAAGGGTTCTGTTGTTTCTTTAGGCATAACTTCAACTGGAATTTTCAGCCAACAAACGGCACTAATAACCAGCATGACGACAAAGGCCAGAGATAAAGAAAGGGTTTTCTTTCTTATTAAATTTTCTAAAAATGAAGGATTTTTACTCTTCAATTTTTTTCTTCCTTGAAATTAAATCATAAACCAAGGGGACGACAATAAGAGTTAGGATTGTTGAGCTAATAAGACCTCCTATCACCGTTATGGCCAGTGGTTTCCTCATTCCAGCTCCTTTCCCCACACTAATGGCCATAGGTAGAAGACCTATAATTGTTGAAGCAGTAGTCATAAGTATTGGCTTTAAACGATTTTTTGAAGATTCAACGATGGCATCAAATCGATCCATACCCGACATTATTCTTTCATTCATAGTATCGACCAAAACAATTGATGTATTCACACTTATTCCGGCCAAAATAACAAACCCAATAAAAACGAGCGCGGAAACACTCATATCCAATACTCCTAAAATGCCAGCAACTCCAACAACACATAAGGGTACTGCAAAAAGAATAATGGCAGGCTGAGCAAAACTTTCAAATTGACTAGCAAGAAGGATATAGATCAAAAATATTGAAAGCCCAATAGCAAATAAAAGGGATTTTTCAGACTTTTGCCTCTCGACATCCTGGCCTGCTATGGCCCATTTTATGTCCTTTCCAGCGAACAATGTTGTTAACCTTTCTTTAATCTTGGCACTTGCTGTTCTTAAATCTATCCCATCAAGATCACTCGAGACAGTGACTGCCCTCTTTCTATTTATATGCTTTATAAGCCCTAAGATATTATTTCTTTCAATATTTGAAACTTGGTTCAACGAGATTGGCTTTTTCTCCATTGGAACACTAAAGAAGCTGATTTTTTCTAAATTATCAAAATAACTTATATCCGTTCCAACTTTTATGGGAATTTGTGTTCCCTTAATTGGAATAAACCCTGCTGATTTTCCTTTTATAAGAAGTCCTAAGTCCTTTGTATAGGACCCCATATCCACCCCAAAGCGGTCTAATTTTGACTGATCAAAATTAACACTTATTTCAGAAATATTTCCTTTAAGAGAAGATTCAACATCTTTTAACCCTTCCATTTCTTTTAAGGCTTTTGTGCTTTGAGAGCCAAGGTCGGCCAGTTGTTCTAAATCATTTGAAAATATTTCTATTTCAATAGGTTTACTAGCAGAAATCATACTTTCAACCATCTTAGTTAATTTAACTTCCGGAACTTTTCTTAAGACTCTAAAGATTCTTGCCTCTAAGGGAGCGTATTCTTCCACTTTTAAGTCATCATCAAAAGTCATCATAAGGCTAACGTATTGAGGGCCTTCAACACCTGTCATAGAAATAACATTTTTAAGACCATCCAACTTTAATAACTTTTTTTCTACCTTAGAAATTATACTCTCTGTTTCGTCTAGCAACTGTCCTGATGGGAATTCGAGATTGTAGGTTATCCTGTCAGCTCCCTCTGAAGGAAATAACTCAGCTCCCTTTTGCCCGAGATAATAAATTGAACTTCCAAAAATAATAAAAACAACAAAGAGGACTTTTACCTTATTTCTAAGCTGTGACTCAAGGGACTTTCCATACCGAACTCTTAAACTGTCTTGTCCTTTACCGACAATATTCATAACAGGTCTAAAAATAAGTTCAAAAAGAAACAAGAATAACTTAAATAGTGATGTTAGAACCCAACCGATAAGAGATGTTATAAAATGCATGCTAAGAATAAAGGTAACCTGAAGGGAAACAAAAATATTTTTTATAAGAAAAAATGGCATTAGGTAAATTGGTCTTTCCAACTGCCCACGGTAATTGTCGAAAAAAGGGGCCAAGATAAGGTCAAGCCCTAGGTCTTTCTTCTCCCTTTCTTTACCAAATTCTAAAGAACTTAAACAAGGGATTAAAACTAAGGCCACAAAAAGAGAGGAGGTAAGGGAATAGACGACTGTTAACGATATATCTCTAAATAGTTGTCCTATCATCCCCTCGACAAAAACTAAAGGCCCAAAAACGGCAACGGTTGTTAAGGTAGAACTGGTTATAGCAGAAGCAACTTTCTTTGTTCCCCAAATAACGGCTTCTTTGTGGTCATCCATCTGCGCCTTAAAGCGGCTGATATTTTCTAAAACGACGATAGAGTTGTCGACAAGCATCCCAACACCTAGGGCAAGGCCTCCTAAACTCATAAGGTTAAAAGAAACGCCTGTAAAATACATTAAGACCAGAGTAATCATTAAACTCATGGGAATAGAGAGTGCAACAATTGTTGTTGGTCCTAAAGATTGGAGAAAAATAAGGATCACAAATGCAGCGAGTATCCCGCCGTTGACGACGGCCCCTATAACATTATCAATCGAAGACTTTATTTCCTTTCCCTGATCAATTAGAATAACGCCTCGAACTTCTTCATTCTCACTTAAAAACTTTTCAATTAATTTTCTTACTTTCTGTACAACAATAACTGTATTGGCCTCTGACTCCTTTTTTACCTCAACAATGAAACTTTGCCTTCCATCTAAATGAGTTCTAATTTTTGGCTTTAATGACCTTAATTGAATTTTTGCAACATCAGAAAGATTGATATTTTGGGTTTGATTCTTTTTAACAACAACACCACCTAAGTCTTCTAGAGAGTTAAGCTTTTGACCAAGCCTTATACTTGCGCTCTTTCCTCCCTCTTGAATACTACCACCAGGCATTTCTTTATTTGTTTGCCTAATCCTTCCAGGTATACTTGTAACTCCAATGCCAAAGGCCTTAGATTTTAAAGGATCTAATTCTACAAAAATTTCTTTTTTTGGTACACCCATAAGAGTTGCCAAAGCAACTCCATCAATGGTTTCTATTTTCTTAAGAAGATTATCCTGAATAAACTCGGCCAATTGAAAAGCATCTAAACCTGAATTTTTATCACTTGTAAAAGACGCCCTCAAAACAGGCATGGCATTTGGATTAAAACGCAAAATTTTAGGCCTTGATATACTATCATCTAGACCAACGGACTCTATCTTGTCTCTTATATTTGAAATCGTTTCTAAAATATTTATATCTGAAGAAAACTTTAACCTAATCTCTGAACGCCCACTTTCTGAAAAGGATTCCATTCTGTAAAGACCAGCTTCGGTGCTGACAGCTTTTTCAATAGGTGTTGTAATTTTTTTTTCAACTTCTTTAGGTGTCGCCCCTTTATATTTAGTCATAATGGAAAATTCTGGGGTAGAAATTGGAGGTAATAACCTCAATTGAATTCTGTCTGCAGAGATGATACCTAAGACAATAAGCCCTAAACTAATCATCAAAATGGTGACAGGTCGTCGAACCGAAAACTCACTCATGTCTTTTATCCTTCCATGGAAAAGAGTGCATTATTTTAGATCATTTTAGCCTCATTTAGTAATAAATTCATCTTCAGGAAAGATAAGGACAAAAAGGGTCTTAATAAAACTAAATCATTTAAGTACTGTTACTAGAGATTGATCCTTTAAGCTTCCTTGACCCTTTATTACAATTTTATCAAAGAAATCTAGACCCGATTTTATTTCAGTATAGGCCCCATCTGAATCACCCAACTTGGGAGTTATTTTTGTTACGAAGTCACCTTTACCCGCCTTATTTGAAATCTTAAAAAGAATCATTTTATCCTTCTCTTGAACTAAAGCTGAGTTTTGAACTGCAACAACACCCGACAATGAAGATACAGTAATTTTTATTTTAACATACATTCCTGAACGCCAGCTAGATGGTGGCTTACTTACACCAAGTGCAGTTTTTATGGTTCCAGATTTTAAGTCAAGTGTTGGGGCCACACTAATAACCTTTGCTTTTTTTATTTCCAGCTTTTTACCTTTCGAGCGAAAAATTTCAACAGGAGCTTTGTTTTGGAGGGCCTCAGCAATATCTGGTGGTAAAAATAAATTAACCTTAAACTTCCTTTGATCAACGATTGTTATAGAAAACTTAGAAGGGTCATTAATATAGTCCCCTGGATTTAAGTTAATCGAGGAAATGATTCCACTGATAGGGGCCTTCATAAATTGTTTATTGCTTTGAATTTGCTCAATTTTATACCTTAAAGCCTGGGCCTCCCTACTTAAACCTTTTTGCATCATCTCATTTTTTGAAATGAAATTATTCATTGCCAACTTTTTCGTCAGATTAAACTCTGCATTTTTAATTTTTAACTCAATCTCTGCTAACTTTTTCTTTTCATTTTGTAACTCTGACTCAAACTCGACAAGGACCTCGCCCACATTAATAACATCTCCAACTTTAACCATGACTTTTCTCACGGTCATTTCCCTATTAGGTCTTAACAAAACCTTTTTCCAGGGTTTTAAATTTCCATATGTTGTAAAATGCTTTTTGATATCCCTCAAACCAACAACAGCAGAGTGTACAGGCATTCCTTTTTTAGGCCCATCATCTTCCTCACCAAGCTCTTCATCTCCTTCTGATTCGGCCAATTCTTCATCTTCGTCTCCATCTTCTTCACCCTCGGCCAATTCATCACCTTCCTCATCTCCCTCTTCTCCTTCCATATCTTCGTCTGATTCGGCAAGTTCATCTCCCTCACCCTCTTCTCCTTCTTCAGAACCTTCAGCAGTTTCTGTTTCACTTTCCTCAGGTGCTTCTTCTGAGTCAGAACCCTCTTCAGAAGAGTCATCCGCAACCTCTCTTCCAGGTTCTCCAAAAAGAGACTTCGATTTGGAAATAGCATCTTCTTTAATATCAGATATCCTTGCAAACTCATCAAGGACTACAGCTGAGGAAAACCCTAAAAAAAAGAGAAAGAAAAATTGAAAAAACTTCTTCATAACTCACTCTTTGTTACTTTTTTAAATAGGTAAAATCTCCATTAATTTTACACCATCACCCGACTTATCTGATCGGTTTTTTTTCAATATTTTTATATGGTTTAATAAAATGAAGGGTTTTTTAAAATGAAAATTGGATGGATTTTATTGGGCCTTCTTCCAAACTCTGTTTGTCTCTATAATAAAATCATTTACATAAAATAAATCTTTTTCACTTCTTAAGGTATAAGCAATAAGTTCTATTTCTTTATTCCTTTTAGCTAAACTAAGAAGGTTTGAATTTTCTTTGGGGTCTTTTTTTAGGTTAAACAAAAACTCCTTTCCCGTTTTTTCATGAAAAACATACTTAAAAGGATAGTCCACAACCCCAAGAAAAGTACCAGAATAAGGCTGAACTAAAAATTGATAAGTCTTTTTACCACTTAAGATCGAGCTGCCTTGAAAACTATGAGAAGTTTTAATATTCGTTAAGTCCAATAAAGTCGGTGCGATATCAACTTGGGAGTAGCTTTTGCCTTTTACTCTCAAAGGTCTATAATTACTGCCTGGTAATATAAGAAGAGGAACTCTAAAAAACTCTTCAAAAAAGCCTGTTTCATTGTGGTAAACATCGTGCTCCCCATTAGGAAAACTATGGTCACCCGTTAAAACGACAATCGAGTTTTTTAAATAATCACGCTTTTTTAACTCTTCAAAAAAAGTTTTTAAATAGTCGTCAACGACACGTATAGCATTGGCAAAGTTTTCTTTTTTATTTTTATTGTCCTTATAGAGGTATCTTTGTTTTTCAGGAATCCAGTGGAAAGTCATATGACTGGAAATTCCTTGAAGGGTTACAAAAAAGGGTTTTTTCATGCCCTTTTCTTTTTTTTGATTTTTCCATTTAACATCTAATTTTTTAAATACATATTTATAAAGAAGGTCATCTTGAGGGCCCCACCCCCATATTTTTTCCTTCCTTTCTCTTTCTGTTAATTCATCTGTATTTAACGATTCAATAACCTCAAAGTTATTACGCTTCAAAAAATTTTTGGTGTTGTCAAAATTGATATCGCGGTAACTTTGATAGTAAAGATTGGTATAACCATATTCCTGTAAAATTTCTGGCAAGCAACGAAAGTTTACGTCTGTGTGCATTTCAAAGACTTTCCCATGCTTTTTAGGAATCATCGAGCAAAGAATCGAAAAAACTCCTTTGGCCGTTTGAATAGACCCACCATAAAAATGCTCAACATAAATTCCTTTTTTAATTAGAGAGTTAAAAAAAGGCGTATATTCCATGCCATTTTCATTTTTTTTCTCAACAAAATTGGCATTAAAAGACTCAATAGGAATGATAAAAATATGAGGTCTTTCCTTCTTTAAAGGTGAACTTTCTTTTTTTAGCTTTAAAAAAGGGTACTCCTTTTTTAAAAAATTCTTTCCTTTTTCTCCAATTTTCATGGGCCTATTGTAAAAAGCGATCATATCTTTAACTACAAGACCCACTTCATCGACTTGGTTTTTGGGGGAGTGGAGAAGCCCAAGATAAAAAAGAAGGGTAAAAATTGCGGCCCCTTTTTTCAAAGGGATTTCACCATTCACTTTTTTATTTTTAAAAACGGCGAAAACTAAAACAAATGCCATCAAACTTAACAAGAAAAAAATATCTAATAAAGAAACTCTATCTCCAATTGTATCCGTCGCCTCCCAATAAAAGAGAATATTTAAATTATCTATAAAGAGTTTATAGTCAAAAGGCCTTTTAATAGTGAATCGGTAGACTCCCAAGAAAACATAAAAAAAGTAAAAAGTAGAAAGGAAAGTCTTTCTTAAAAACCTGCTGTCAAAAAAGGACATTATAAATAAAGGCAGAAGTATGGCACTTAAACTTCCCAACAATAAATCAAGAACACCCTCATAGACTTTTAAATCTACAAAAAAGTAGAATAAAGTAAATCCAAAATAACAAGCTAAAGGCCATGGGGCCGTTACCTTTAAAGTAGATTTTAAATTTTTAAAAAACATTAAAGGACCTTTACACTCGAATTAAAATGAAAAATAAACTCTCTTTTTGATTAAGGTAAGAGTTGTTCTAAAAGATCATCAACAGAACTTTGATCCACAAAGTCCTTTCTTTCAAAGGCCAGTTCTCTGTTGGTGTCCCCAATTCTTTTTAGTAACCTTTGGACAATATCTAAAAGAATCGGAAGAGACGCCTGCAAGTGAGAGTTTAAAAAGGCCAAAAAATCCATTCTATCAAACTGATAAACCTCTACATCATTTTCTGAAACGACATGGGCCTTTCTTTTTTCTTCTTCAAAAATACTCGATTCTCCAAATATTTCAGGAGAGGAAATCGTTGTAATAAAGATATCGGGTTTTTCTGGATCCTCATTTGGTTTTGTTACCTTGACGTCCCCCTTTGAAAGAAAATAAAAGTGGTCTGCCTGATCACCATCTTCTATGATCTTTTCTCCTTTTCCAAAAGACTTGCAAACAGCTAAATCAGCAAGGTCAAAGAGGTCCCTCTGACTTAATTTTGAAAATGTTTGAAGCCTTTTAAGGTCTGTGCCCCTCTTATCAATTTCCTCAACCCTTCCATCAGTTTTTTTAACCGCTTCTTCCAATACCTTTTTATCAACATTGGAAGACTTCGCAAGAATTGTTTCTGCCCTGGGTAAATGCTCTAAAATTTCATCTTTTATTTTTTCCATCTGCTCTTTATCAATCATCTTGTTGTGAAGAGCTATTTCTTCAGCTGAGAGACCTTTAAAATGATATTTAAGCTTTAAAATTTGAAGGAGGGTATGTTGATCGATAAAATTCATCTTCAAGGCCACTTCCTCAAAAATGGGACCCTTTTTAATCCTCTCAACCATTAAATCTAAGGCCTGATCTTTAGTTAGTATGCCATTATCCATAAGATGCTTTTCAAGGTAAAAGCTTTTTCTCATATTCCGATCCTTAGAATTCTCTAAAAAAGAAGGCTTTATTTGTCTTTATTTAATAATCCATCTAATTCTATAATATAGGTTGTAAAAAGAATATAAAAAGGAAAAAAAGAATGATGGGTCTAAACAAGTCTTTGGTCTTTTGCCTCTTTACCTTCTCCCTTTTATTAAACCTTAGTTCCGTGGAAGCGAAATCTAAAAAAAAGAGGTACATTCCCTGCTTAACTCAAAAGAAAAAGTCATGGCTTAAAAAGCTTAAAACTAGGCCCTTAAGGGTGAGAACCAAAGCACTCTCTCCCAATGACATTAAAATTACAGAAGAAAGGGATATTAATTTTTCTGTTGACCCTCGAAAGCTTGCCCAAGGTTATGTTCAATACTCAAACGCTGTCTATACTGATAAAATGATGGAAAAGTTTCGAAGCTCTCCTTTTGGTCGCCTTGACGTCTTCGGTTACAATAAAATGAAAAAAAGGGCCATCAGCGTTTTTCGTTATGCCTATATCACCCCTCGAAAAAATATTGACTATTATACTCTAAAGAGGATGACTTCTAGTTCTTTTTTACAAAAAACAATTTTGGGCCTTGAAAAACTCAAAAAGAGTTACGTTGACTCTGAGTGCCCTTACTCTGCTAACACCTTTGTCACTGCCCTTAATATGGGAGCGCTTAAAATTGGAACGGTCAAATTTGAAGGGGTTTACTTCGCAATCGATAAAAAAACTCAAATCGGGACAAGCACTTCTTCTATGGAAATCAATAATTACTTCCACCCAAAATATATGGGAAAACTTGGGGCACCTGAAAAAGTCTTCTTTTTAAAGCTTATGGAAGAAAAAAAGCTCATTCAAGGGGGGCTTTTCCTCGTTCAAAACTGGCCATTAAAGGGCGGCGGCACCCTTGTTTTAACGACAAGAATGATGGTTGTTAAGGTGGATGACTTGCCTTACCTTCCATGGTCCGTTATTAATGCTTCAAACAAAACCCGTGACATCTCTGGAATGGTCTTTACTGTTAAAAACGTCTGGAATTCTAAGGATTAAACTGGTTCATTTTTAACTCTTATGAACTTTGAGGTGAGGATCAATGACACACCGTATTTTTTTATGCCTAATTTTTTTCATCTTTTCCTCTTACTCACTAGCGGAAAACCCAGAACTTAATTCACTTCTTGAAAAGGCCTCCTTTCAAAAAGGTTCCAAAACTGAAAAGAAAGAACCCTATAAAAAAATAAAGTCCTCCCTTTCAAAAATCAAAGACCTCCTCTTTGGCCCTGACTGGGACATCCCCCTGGACATGCCACCCATACCCCTTAACAAAAAGGCGGGGCTTGATTTGGGGCTTGGTTACAATTATAAAACGAGCTACGATGGGATGACCTTTGTTCGAACTGATACTTTTAAACTGGGTTATAGTATAGCTCCTGGTGACCTATTCCAGGGACTTCCCCTTTTTCTTAATATCAGCGACAGATCAGAACTTTCTTATAAAAGAAGATTCAAATCTATGGAGGAGGCGAAAAAGGCCGGGGCCTTAATGAAGCCTTTTTTTCCTTTCAATGATAAGTCGGCCCTTAAAAATATGAAGCCTGGGGATATTTTTAGTTTCCCCACCACCCTAAGCCTGGCACTTGGCGCTAATATTGTCCATATGTTTCCCCCGACCCCTATTTTGGCCGGGCTTTCTGGTCAGTTTTTTTTAAGCGGTGTGTTTAAAATTTCCATTATTGCCTTAACCGAAGGGCGGTTCCGCTTAAAGATTGAATCCATTTCTGAAAAAGGTCTTAGCGGCACGGCCTATAGCACGCAAGCCTACACACTCACCAATATTAACTTTGTGGACGGGCTTATTAATAATGTCCTTCACTTTGATCTTTTAACCTTAGGCGTTTCCTATACAAAGAAAAACCA
>MDTB01064963.1_pt1 | contig 11877 bp, 9 predicted proteins | sample 811161 | NCBI WGS metagenome assembly MDTB01 (sample SAMN05326650, study PRJNA326480) | marine metagenome | isolation source: seawater | place: Mediterranean Sea | collected 2009 | reverse complement strand
GGTATGAGCAAGCAGCCCTTACCTTCATCCGAGATTGTGCTGTCCATGATCCATACTCTGTCAAATCGGGTAACACTCGCCTTTTCAACGGTAGTCGAGCCTAAATTTGATATCAGCCCTGCCGAATGGCGAGTCATCCTCATGCTGAACCGCCATCCTGGCACGACAGCCAATGAAATCACCCATCGCTGGTCAATGGAGAAAATGGCCGTTAACCGGGCCATCCGGAAACTTGAAGAAGCCGCGGCTATCAAACGAACCAGAAAAATGCACGACAAACGGAGTTATGAGCTCTACCTGACGGGACGGGGCCAGAAGATGTATGAGACAATCGTACCGGTGGCAAATGCTAGGTATCAACAAATTATATCCGCCTTGGAACGGGAAGAACTGTCGGAATTTGCCGAGAAATTAATTCGACTGCTGGAGAAAACAGAAGAGCTCAACGGATAACCTACAGGAATACACCTACTTGTTTCGCACCGCGAATTCATTGTCTCACAGAGATGAATGTGTCTAATGGAGAGGAGTGTCTTGCGAATTTAGAGTGAGGACATGACCTCAAATAGCAGGAGAAAAAGCTCATCACACACGGTTTTGTCGGACTGCCGGTGGCCGATCGCCAGGTTCATTTGTTTGGGATACATATAGTCGTATAATCAGCCTAAATCCTGGATCAAGCGTGAATTGGCGGGATAGATTTAGGTAATAGCGAGTTGTATAATGCTGAAGAGTTGATTGTTGCCAAAGAGAATGATGGCTTTCTCCTGCAGGCCACGGCGGATTACCTAAGCCATTTTGGGTGCCCGCACAAACTTTGCCGCTATTCCGCGCCCGATTGTTCGGAATTTACCAAATTATTCACAGATATGGATGACGTCCCACCATTTTTTGGACGGTCGAAGTTTGTTTGTGAGTCGAAAAGGGAGTTGAACGGGGCCACAGAATCACTGTCCTGCTAAAGTCGGTTCGGATGAGAGAACTCAATGCCAAGATAGCAATACTCCTCGATGCGTAGCTTGTGGCGGTGTGCACACGCAGGCTAGGGACAGGCCTCTGCTATGAGGGGGCTTCCGGGGGTAATTGATCTGCGTGGCCGGGATTGTTGATAAACCATTGGAGCAAATCAACTGCTTCCTTCGTGTCCCATTCAGCCGATCCCACCACTCTGCCGACTTCCCGACCTTTGGCATCAAAGATAATGGTCGTGGGCATACTTTGAAGTTTCATGGATTTTGCGGTGGTGTTGTCCTGGTCCAAATAAAGGTCCAGCTTGTCCAGGTTCAGTTTGCGTGTGTACCGGCTGGCGATAGATTTGCCCCCGCGATCGACATTGAGGGCGACCACGGTGAACTGATCGCCACCCAGGCGGGCTTGCAATCTATTGATGGATGGCAATTCCCTGAGGCAGGGCGAACACCAGCTCGCCCAAAAATTCAGCATCACGACCTTGCCACTGAAGTTCGCCAAGGATACCTCCTGTCCGGAAGCATTCTTCCAGGTGACTGTGGGGCGGAGCCGGAGGCTAGGAACCATCTCAAAGGATTGCATTTGCCCCACTCGTTTCGGTCCCGCGCTAGTGTGCGCCAAGCTGGGATCATTCTCTGACGCGAGTATCCAGAGATATCCAATAAAAGCCGCGGTACCTGCCGCGACGGCTATTCTAATTTTTTTACTGAAGCACAGCATGGGCTTATCCCGTGAAGAACATTTCAATAATATCACCGTTACGAATTCAGGACGGCTCTAATAGGTCTAAGCATAGCGCTGCCCAAAGGCCTGCAAAAGCCTCGTGAAGGAGGGGGCCGGTGGCGCCTGAAAACCAAGGCAGTTCTTGATCCCATCCGGTTGTACACATACTGTCTCATCATAAAACAAGGGGAAGAGTACGGATGCCGGATGGTCAGCGAGAGGATTACGTCAGCGAAACACGGGATGGGATGCGCATTGATTGGGATGTGCCTATTACGATGGATGACGGTCTCGTCCTGCGGTCAGATATCTACCGGCCCGATGACGATAGTACCTACCCTGTCATCTTAAGTTACGGCCCCTATGCCAAGGGGCTCGCCTTTCAGGAGGGGTATCCATCGGCCTGGGACCGAATGGTGGCGGAGCACCCGGACGTGGCGGCCGGTTCCACCAATAAGTATCAGAACTGGGAAGTAGTTGACCCGGAAAAGTGGGTCCTGGATGGCTATGCCATCGTTCGGGTAGACTCGCGCGGCTGCGGACGTTCGCCGGGTTTCATTGATCACTTTTCGCCCAGGGAAACCAGGGATTTTTATGACTGTATCGAATGGGCGGGTGTCCAGCCCTGGTCTAACGGGAAGGTCGGGCTCAATGGTATTTCCTACTATGGCATCAATCAGTGGCATGTGGCGTCCATGCAACCGCCGCATCTCACCGCCATGTGTGTTTGGGAAGGCGCTGCCGATTGGTACCGGGACATGACCCACCATGGGGGTATTCTGTGCACGTTTTGGGAAAATTGGTACGACATGCAGGTCAAAACTGTGCAATACGGTCGGGGAGAAAACGGTCCCAAGAGTCCCGTAACTGGCGACTGGGCATGTGGCTCTGAAACCTTGAGTGACGAGGAGATGAAGTCAAACAGGTCCGCTTTCGGAGATGAGATTCTCGCTCATCCCTTGGATGACGCATACCATAGAGAACGCTCTCCTCAATGGGACAAGATCACGGTACCGCTGTTATCGTCCGCAAATTGGGGCGGGCAGGGATTGCATCCACGTGGTAATTTTGAGGGTTTCGTGCGCGCTGCATCGACTGAAAAATGGCTTGAATCTCATGGCATTGAACATTGGACGGAATTCTATACTGATTATGGCGTTGACATTCAGAAACGCTTTTTTGCAGCTACACTCAAGGATGAAAATAATGATTGGCAGATGCAAGAGAAGGTTCAGTTGCTCATCCGCCATGTTGACCGGTTTGAGAAACGCATGGAGGCGGACTGGCCCATTCCGCGCACCGAGTGGGTGAAATTTCATCTTAATTTCAAAGATATGTCGTTGGGGCGGGACCCCATGACCGAAGGCCAAAGTATCGCGTATAAAGCCATGGGAGACGGGCTCACCTTTCTGTCCAGTCCCCTGACGGAAGAAACCGAAATCACTGGACCGTCAGCGCTCAAGGTGAGTCTGTCGTCCACCACGGAGGATGCCGATATTTTCGCTGTGATCAGGGTGTTTAATCCCGATGGCGAGGAGGTTGTCTTCCAGGGGGCCATTGATCCCCATACACCCATCGCGCAGGGCTGGCTCCGAGCATCCCACCGAAAGCTGGATGAGGTATTGAGTGAATTCTACCGACCCTATCACACCCATGATGAGATACAGCGGCTGACCCCAGGTGAGGTGGTCGACTTGGACGTGGAAATATGGCCGACGTCGGTCGTCGTGCCCGCCGGCTACACGGTGGGTCTCAGCATTCGCGGGAAGGATTATGAATACGCCGGTGCAGTTGGAGAGAAACTGTCAAATTTTAAGAACGAGCTCAAAGGTTGCGGCCCCTTTCTACATGACGACCCCCGCAATCGGCCACCCAAAATTTTTGACAACAAAGTAACACTGCATGGTGGGGAAGACCGCGAGAGTTATGTACTGCTTCCGATCATTCCGGCAAAACCGTAATCCGGTAACCGATCGGTTGTCGGGAGAATACTGCTGAGAGCCATGGCTATAGGCTACAGACCTGGTGATCAGGCAGCGTGGTCTGGGAGCGAGATCTCAGATAGGATATCCCAGGTAAAAAAGGCCGCCGGTGGGCTGTGTCTGATTACTCAAGCGACCGGATAAGATCCATCAGCTCCGTACGGATGTTCTTATCTGGGATCTGGAAATAATAGCGGACCAATTCCAAGGTTTCTCGTTTGGTATATAGGCTCAGTTCTGGATCATTGGAAGTCTCAAACGACTCGGATGGCGGGGTTGACTCGGCCGAATTACGAGCCTTGATTTCCTCTGGCATATCCTGGTAAAAATAGGACACGGGGACATCAAGTACGGTTGACATGTCAAATATTCGGCTGGCGCCCATGCGGTTGGTGCCGCGCTCATATTTCTGAACCTGTTGAAAGGTAACCCCGACGGCATCTGCGAGCTCTTACTGGCTGAAGCCTAGAAGCGTCCGGCGCAGCTTAACTCGCCCGCCGACATGGACATCAACTGGATCAGGCACACCGGTTTGTTTTCTATATTGAATGCTTTTTATGGCCATCTCGATGGACCCTTACATTTTGGGAGCTGTTCTGCCGCAGAATTAATCTCTTTCGGGTAAGATATCAACAAAAAGTCCCGGGCTCGGTGTATCGATTGTACTCATGGGTTTACGCAATGGCGTTTTACCGAATTTTGCCCCACACTATATTGTAAATCGCCCGCGGTTGTTGCGCGACGCCACCGCAATTTTCCGAGTCGCGCGGGCTATTCGCCAGTGTTTCAAGCTGTCAGTCGCAGGCCACAAGACTCAAGCGCTTGTTTTACGGTGGCTTTTTCCTCCCCCGTAAGATTGAGCAAGGGTCGGCGGACGGAACCGCCGACTTGGCCGATCAGTTCCTGCCAGTATTTTTGCTGCGCTTGGGGCTTGTCAGCCGGGCGGGTACCTTTGAGAGCTTCGCGGACCGGATTTAGGCTATCGCGTACCTTGCGGGCATCCGCTTCCTTACCTGCGATGGCGAGCTCAGTGTACTTGTTCATGCGCTGATCAAACTTCGTCTGCATTAAGTAGGGCGGGGACGAGCATAGATACAACTGCCAGCCCAGTTCCAGTATGTTCTCCAGCCAGAGGTCTTCCGATGACGTGCTGACAATAAGCTTGCCCCGGGTCATCTCTGTGAGTTTGGAATAACGTTCCCGGTCCACGCTGTATTTAATGGCGACAACATTTTCGATGTCGGCATATTGCGCGCAGGCCTCCGGTTCCAGGACATAATTATAGTCCGGTTGGTGCCACAGGGCGATGCCGATGTCGAGTTTGCCCGCGATATAGTCATAGTATTCCTGTAGAACCGCATCGACATTTTGATGGAAATATAACGGAGGCGCATGGACAATGATCCAATCTGCGCCGATGTCCTGGGCGTGTTGCCCAAGGGCCAGGACCGTATCCAGGTTTTCATCCGAACAAGACATCACAGTCCGGCAACGGTCGCCCGTTTCTTCCGCAAATATCTCAAATTGCCGCTTGCGTTCTTCCAGCGACATGGCGAAATATTCGCCTTGTTTGCCGTTCACGAACAGCCCCGCAATTTTTAGATCGTCCACCCAATGGCGGATGTTGAGCCGCAGCCCATCTTCATCAGGCGAGCCGTCTTCTTTGAAGGGCGTTAAGCAGGCTGCAAAAATACCCCGAAAATGCTCCTGTGCGTATTCCTTGGCTTCCGACCTGCTGTAAGTCACGGCTCCACTTCTCCCGATTTATCATCTGATAACGCCCCATTCTGAACGCTCCCAGCGAGATAATCAATTGAGGAATTGATCCCACCAGCCCGATCATAAAGCTTGACCCTGGAACATTAACACTCAAGGCAAGTTTCCCATTGGGCAGGGGGTGGTGGAGACACAAAAGCCATGATGGCTATTGCCACACCCTCAAGATCCAACTCTTACTAGCTATCCCAACTCACCTCTCGAATCCATTTGAGGAAGGCTATTTTAAATTGAGGACCGGCACTAACCCGTCCGTACCAGGCGTCCCCGTTTAGAAATGAGGCAAATCATAGGGCCTCTGGTCGGTGCTGTTAGCCAAAAGCTAACTCGTCTTAGTGTTACATGAATACAATGGCGTAAATCAGCTAAAAGCTCCCGCCAGAGGCCAAGTGCAGCATTACATTGTAATTTTCAAACATGCCATGACGGGAGATGGTGTTCGTAGTGAAATTGATCAAAAATTGACACGTGATTTGCCGTAAATTTCTTTAATACTTGTAGCCGACTAAACTTCGACATCACCTGCAATTTGAGTTTGGCTCATTGTCGAAAAAGAAGAGGCGTGTTTTAAGATCTAACCCCGGCCTAGAGAAACCGCCCGCTATCGACGATCATCTGGGCTCCAGTAGATTTTTTAAGGTGAGTGACATAAGCCATGACGGCCATCGCCACGTCCTCGGGTTCGACCACCTTCTGAAGGGGTGAGTGCTTAGCCAACTCTTCAAGTTTTGCGCGGTCGCGACCGGCAACAAAATCCGTGGCGACTGCCCCCGGTGACACCGTATTTACACGTATCTCGGGCCCCAGAGCCCGAGCCAGTGACAAGGTCATCGTGTCTATTGCCGCTTTGCAGGCGCAGTAAGCAATATTGCTGCCGGCACCCTTGAAACCGGAGACCGATGAGAGGTTTACGATAACACTATCACCGCTGATTTGAAGAAGAGGACGCAATTCCCGGATGACCGAGAATGGTCCACGCACGTTGGCAAGTAACATGTGGTCAAAAAATTCATCATCGAGTGCATCAAGATCATTGTGCGGGATAGGCTTGGTAAACCCGGCTGAGTTCACCAATACGTGCAGCTTCTCGTGGCGGTTCTTGATAGCATCCGTCGCCCGCTTGATAGAGTCGCTGTCCTCCATTGTGATCTGCTGGATCGAATGCCCGTTCCCCGGCAATGTGTTTATAAGTGATGATGCACGGTTTTCGCCTGTGTTGTATCCGACTATGACGGTGCTACCGGCGTCCGCCAGCATTCGCACAGTCGCGGCGCCGATGCCCGCACTGCCGCCGGTGACAAAGGCTGTCTTGTCAGTCAGGTCGTTCTGCAATTGACACTCCAAAAATTATTTTGTGGTTAAAGTGATGCCGCCGAGACCACACAACTGTTCGGTGGGTAAGTCATTAAAATATATGGTGGGCGATACTGGACTTGAACCAGTGACCCCCGCGATGTGAACGCGGTGCTCTCCCAACTGAGCTAATCGCCCTTAGTGCTATATAGTGTAGAAGGCGCGCATATAAGGCGTCGTGGGGGAAGCTGTCAAGAAGCGAGCCCTGTCTAGACCCGACGTTCGCGGCGCGCTACGATCCCGCTTCTGCATATACAAAGGAACGGCAATACCATGTGTGGTCCGGGAAGCCCCATCCCTTACCTGGAACGAATTCGGACCTATTATCAGGCGCTCGGTTATGGGGCTCCGTATCGTTGGGCGCGCCACGAAGATGTGCCGTTCACGACCTTGTCAAAACCTGTGTCACACTGTCGGATCGCGCTGCTGACCACGGCGGCGCCCTATCAGCCGGACAAAGGCGACCAGGGCCCCGGGGCAACTTATAACGGCGCCGCCAAATACCACCGGGTCTATTCCCTGCCCACCGCTGGAGTGCCGGATCTGCGTATTTCCCACATTGCGTATGACCGGGACCATAGCTGCGCGGAGGATATGAATTGCTGGTTTCCCCTTGCTCAGATGAAACATTTTTCCGCTGCGGGCGTTATCGGCCCGCTGCCGTCCCGATTTCACGGCGTCCCCACCAACCGGAGCCAGCGAACGACATTAACACAAGACTGTCCGGATGTTTTAGCGCGCCTCAAAGGGGATGGCGCGGACGCCGCAGTGATCGTGCCGAACTGCCCCGTGTGTCATCAGACGGCGGGGTTGACGGCGTGCTATCTAGAGAGCAACGGCCTGCCCACGGTTATCATGGGATGTGCGAGAGACATCATCGAGCATGTGGGCGTGCCCCGATTTTTGTTCAGTGATTTTCCCCTAGGCAATAGTGCGGCTAAGCCCCATGATCCGGCGTCGCGCGACCAGACCCTGCGCGGGGCGCTCACCTTGTTGGAAGAGGCGACAGCCCCTCGGACGACGGTGCAGTCTCCTCTTCAGTGGGCCGATAATGAAGATTGGAAACGCGATTATGCCAATATCGATCGTTTGTCGGCGGCGGAGATTGCATTGCGCCGTCGGGAATTTGATGCTCAAAAAGATGCTGCAAAACAATAATAGATTACGGAATAGCGCCGCTTTAGACGGAAGACGGCCGGAGCGTGAAGGAACAACCCACCATGGACACAGGAATCAAACCGGTTAAAGAATTGGTTGCCGAGGCCAATAAAGTAGTCACCACGTTCTCCATTGACGAGACTCTGGCTCTACAGGACGCCGGCGACGGGGTCATTTTGGACATCCGTGATGTCCGGGAACTGTGGCGGGACGGCACGGTTCCGGGCGCCATTCATACGCCGCGCGGCATGCTTGAATTCTGGGCTGATCCCGAGAGCCCCTACCACAAGGACATTTTCGCCTCGGGCAAGACATTGATCCTCTACTGTGCCTCGGCCTGGCGCTCCGCGCTTGCCACCAAAGCGTTGCAGGACATGGGGGTGCCCCACGTGGCGCATATGGCCGGCGGATTTTCCGCCTGGAAAGAACGCGACCTGCCCATTGAGACGGTGACCCAGAAATAGCGACACAGACTGCCCGGTCTCAGAAAAAGAGGGCGGGGGATGCCGGATGGTTGGGTGCTGGCTGGATGTGCAAAAATCGGTAACAATCTTTGACTTGGCGGGGATGTCAGCGTATGGCACTTTCCGCCTGCCAAGTAACTGATTTGAAATTCATTTTTGATCCGGGCGCCTATGCCAACTGATCCCCTCTTCGCTATCGTGCTTGCCGCCGGCAAAGGTACCCGTATGGCCTCTGCACGGCCCAAGGTGCTGCATCCGCTCGCGGGCAGGCCGATGTTGCTGCATCTGTTAGACACACTCGCGGGGCTTTCCCCGGCGGAAACCGTGGTTGTTGCGGGCCCCGACATGGCGGAGCTCACCGAGGCTGTGGTCGGTCACCCGCTGTCGCCCACGGTCACGGTTCAGCAGGAGCGGCTCGGCACTGGTGATGCCGTCAGAACAGGGCTCACCGCCACAGAGATCACCGCCGCCAACGCGGGCACCGTGTTGATTCTATTCGGAGATACGCCGTTGTTGACGGAGGCGACTATGCGTTCGCTGTTGCAGGCGCGCGCGTCAACGGATGGCCCTGGCGTGGTGGTTCTGGGGTTCCGCACACGGGTGCCCGGTGCCTACGGCCGCCTGGTTGTTGATGATAGCGGTCATCTCCAGAGCATCGTCGAAGCCAAGGATGCATCGCCGGCCGAGCTTGCTTTGGAGCTGTGTAATTCAGGCCTTATGGCGGTGGATGCCGGATTGCTCCCCGAGGTGCTTACAGAGCTCACCAACGACAATGCCAATGGCGAATATTATTTGACCGATATCGTTGCCCTTGCCCGGGCGCGGGGCCGATCCTGCTTGGTGGTTGACGGCGACGAGACGGAGCTGATGGGCATCAACACACGTGCTGAGTTGGCAGCGGCCGATGCCGTAGTTCAGCACAGACTTCGGCACCATGCCATGGCCAACGGCACCAGCATGCATGATCCGGCGTCGGTGTATCTTTCGTGGGACACCGAGATCGGCCGGGATGTCACGCTGGAATCCCATGTGGTGTTTGGCCCGGGCGTGACGGTGGAGAACAATGTCGTCATTAAGGCATTTTCGCATATTGAAGGTGCATCGATTGGGGATGGGGCTATTGTTGGCCCGTTCGCCCGGTTGCGGCCCGGCGCTGCCATCGGTTCAGCCGCCCATATCGGCAATTTCGTTGAGATTAAAAACGCGGTCATCTCGGCTGGCGCAAAAGCCAATCATCTGAGCTATATCGGCGATGCGGCGGTCGGCCCGAACGCCAACATCGGCGCTGGCACCATCACCTGCAATTACGATGGTTTTGTAAAATCCAGGACAGACATCGGCGCTGGGGCCTTTATCGGCTCCAACACTGCGCTGGTGGCGCCGGTCAAGGTGGGTGAGGGCGCCATCACCGGCGCCGGCAGCGTGATTACCCGGGATGTTGAGGCAGGTTCCCTGGCGGTCGAACGCGCCGAACAGCGCAGCCTTGCGGGCTGGGCAACCAAGTTCCGCAAGGCGCGCAGAAAGCGCCATAGTTGATGTGCGGCATCGTCGGCATCATCGGCAAGGATGGCGTGGCCGCCCATTTGCTAGATGCGCTTAAGCGGCTTGAATATCGGGGATATGACTCGGCGGGTATCGCCACGCTCGTTGGTGGCGGGATCGAGCGCCGCCGGGCCGAGGGGAAGCTGGTCAATCTGGCGGCCCGTCTGACGCAGGAGCCACTGGCGGGATCCATTGGCATAGGCCATACCCGCTGGGCCACCCATGGCGTGCCGACCGAGGTCAACGCCCATCCCCACGCGACCGGAAAAGTGGCTCTGGTGCATAACGGCATCATCGAAAATTTTCAGATTTTGCGAGAGGAGCTGGAGACCGCTGGCCACCGGCTTGCTTCGGACACGGATACTGAGGTGGTGGCCCATCTGATCAGTAAATACCTGGAGGATGGTATGTCGCCGGAGGATGCGACACAAAAAACCCTGAGCCGACTAGACGGCGCCTTTGCCTTGGGGATTATTTTTGCCGGCGAACAGGATCTGATGATCGCAGCCCGGAGGGGATCGCCCTTGGCCATAGGTTACGGTGACGGCGAGATGTTTATTGGGTCTGACGCTATGGCGCTCGCGCCTTTAACCCAGCAGATTACCTATCTGGAGGAAGGAGACTGGGCGATACTTACAGGCTCCGGTGCCACAGTTCGAGATGCCGATGGGAATGCCGTCGCCCGGCCCATCCAAGAGACGTCGCTCTCCGGCGCCCTTACGGGAAAAGGCGGGCACTCGCATTTCATGCTCAAGGAGATATATGAGCAGCCCCAGGTAATCGGTGACACGCTCCACAGTTTTGTGAACCCCGCGGACAATTCGCTCACCCTACCAGACCTGCCAGTGGATATGGCTGCCGTGTCTAAAATTACTCTATGCGCCTGCGGCACGGCGTTTTACGCCGCACTCACAGCCAAATACTGGTTCGAGCAAATTGCCCGGGTGCCCGTGGAAGTGGATATTGCGTCCGAATTCCGTTACCGGGGCATGGTCATGCCGGAGGATGGCCTTGCGATTTTCATCTCTCAATCCGGCGAAACCGCGGACACCCTGGCGGCGCTCCGCTACTGCCGGGAACAGGGCCAAAAAATTCTCTCCATCGTCAATGTGCCGGAAAGTACCATCGCCCGTGAGTCGGATGCGGTGTTGCCGACCTATGCCGGTCCGGAAATCGGGGTGGCCTCGACCAAGGCCTTCACTACGCAACTAACCGTGCTTGCGAGTCTTGTCGTCGTAATGGCGCGCGCGCGTGGCGCCATAGACAGGAACCGTGAAGCAGCTCTAGCGGCCGCGCTTCTCGAGGTGCCCAAACGGGCCGTCGAGGTACTCCATCATGATGAGCATCTGCGGGAATTGGCCGCTGAACTGGCGGCCGCGCGGGACGTCTTGTTTCTGGGGCGCGGCACGAGCTATGCCATCGCGCTCGAGGGCGCGCTCAAACTAAAAGAGATCAGCTACATACATGCGGAGGGCTATGCCGCCGGTGAAATGAAGCACGGGCCCATCGCGCTCATCGATGACGGCGTGCCGGTTATCGTCATCGCGCCGACAGATCCATTGCTGGAAAAAACCGCCTCCAACATGCAGGAAGTCATTGCCCGGGGCGGCCGCGTGATCTTTCTTTCGGATACGGCGGGCGCTGACACCCTGGGCGGCTATGCCGTCCATACCATTGCTCTCCCGCAGGTCGATCCCTTCGTTGCCCCCATCCTCCACGCCATCCCGGTACAACTGTTGGCGTACCACACAGCCATCCTTAAAGGTACCGACGTCGACCAGCCCAGAAATCTCGCAAAAAGCGTGACCGTGGAGTAGATTTCACTATATAAAACACGATCTGAGTCGATATGCTTTAGGTGTCGATGTCACCGTCAAAACAAGAAATTTAACCACCTGTGATCTCTCTCC
>MDTB01224006.1_pt1 | contig 11878 bp, 8 predicted proteins | sample 811161 | NCBI WGS metagenome assembly MDTB01 (sample SAMN05326650, study PRJNA326480) | marine metagenome | isolation source: seawater | place: Mediterranean Sea | collected 2009 | reverse complement strand
TATAAGGACATATCTTTAAATAATGTTCCTAAAGTAGTTGTTAACTGTTCTTCACTTATTGGAGGGGTTTTAATAATTCTGGGGGTTGCTATGGGGTTGACTAGCTATCTTGTTGATGCTCAAGTACCAATGGAACTTTTATCATGGGTGAAAATTACGATTAATAATAAATATGCTTTTCTTTTATTATTAAACCTTTTTTTGTTAGCAGTTGGCTGTTTAATGGACATATTTTCAGCAATTATTGTAATAGTACCATTAATAACGCCACTTGGAATTTATTTTGGAATAGACCCTGTGCATTTGGCAATTATATTTATTGCTAATTTAGAACTTGGTTTTTTAACACCTCCTGTTGGAATGAATTTATTTTTATCAGCATATAGGTTTAATGAACCAATGCCGAAAATTTACAAAGCTACACTTCCATTTTTTATTATAAAGCTAATTGCAGTCGGATTAATCACATATATACCAATATTAACACTTGGACTTTTTAAATTTTAAGAACATATTTACACCTTAATCAGTGCTTGATTTTCAAGGGTATCAAAAGATAAATTTTAATCAACAATTATTAGGATAATTTTATATAAATAACGCTATTATTTTGTCGGACATTGACATTTGTATTTTTAAAAATTACGAGGGAGACTTTTGATGAAGCGTATAGTGATAGCGCTATTTATTTTTTTAGTTCCTTATAGTACTATTCTTGCACAAAGCGAAGCCGGAGCTATTTTCTTACTTATAGCACCAGGAGCTCGTGCTGGAGGGATGGGAGAAGCTCAGGTCGCAGTGGCCAATGATGCTTACGCAAGTTATTGGAACCCTGCTGGATTGGGATTTCTTGAAGGACAGGAGCTTGCAATGATGCATGTAAATTGGTTACCAGGGCTTGCAGATGATCTATACTATGAATTTTTAGCTTTTAGAAAAAAATATCCGACACTTGGCACTCTTGGAGGACACTTGATTTTTCTAAACTTGGGTGAGCAAATTCGTACAAGTGAAACGGGAGATGAGTTGGGTACATTTACTAGCTACATGACAGCTATGTCTCTTTCGTACAGTGCTCTTATTTCACCAACTCAATCTTTTGGAATAAATTCAAAAATCTCCTATCAACATCTTGTTGAAATTGGTGCAGGAAGTGAAAAGGGTAGTGGAACATCAATTGATTTTGGATTTGATTTGGGTTATCTACATAAAGAATGGTTATTGCCAAATCTAACATTTGGCTTGAATTTATCCAATTTAGGACCTAAGGTATCTTTTATCGATCCAGATCAAGCAGATCCTCAACCCACAAATTTAACTTTAGGCTTTAATTATGCTTTAGTAAATGGGGAATATAATAAATTTAATATTGTATATGATGTAGATAAACTATTAGTCTCTTCATATCCAGATATGGATTGGAACGGTGATGGCAAGATTGGTGGTTTTGACGAATTTGGAAATGAAAGCCCAGGTAATGATTACAATTCCAACGGAAAACTTGAAATAGCTCACACTGATCCAATTTATATTGCATTATTTACTTCTTGGATTAATGATTGGTTATTGGGAGGTGACATAGATTATGGATATTCAGGACCCGGTAATGGAGATGGAATCATAGGTGGTTATGATTGGATTGATGCTGATGAAGATGGAAATGTTGATGGTGGAAAATGGTATGATGCTGATTCTAATGGAATTGTAGACCCAGGAGAAAATGAGATGGTTTCAACACAGGGAGAGCCTGGAGATTCAGAATGGGGAGATTATAACGAATATGGTGTAAAAGAGGTTGGGAATGCTAAATCCCGCTCAATTTCTAATGAGTTAGATCGACTAGTGCATAATTTTGGTATGGAATATTGGTATGGGAAATATTTTGCAATCCGAACCGGATTGTATTATGATAAAACTGGTAAAATTAGCAACCCGACTTTTGGTATAGGTCTTAGATTTGCAGGCTACGGTTTTGATTTCGGGTACACTTACGGAGAGCAAGGACATCCTCTAACTAATACGATGCGCTTTTCCCTTAATATGGAATTCTGAATTACTTAAATATACGGTATATATCTTTGCGCAGATTTTCAATTTTTATCTGTCTCCAAGCATTTCTATTCGCTTCTATTATTGAACCAATAAGTGTGGCCTTGATTCGTGTTTCTTTTAAGGAAGACAGCACTAATAGCACAACTGGTAACGGGCAGTTCTTATTGACAAATGAAGGAATTAATTGTGGCTCATATACAATTGATCCTCCTCCACATGATTATGATTATTTTTTATCTCAACTTCATTCAGTAAATCAATACTTTGAAAATGTTTCATATGGTAAGTTTGGTATAGATTTAGAACAATCAAGTATATACCCTGCTTCTTTAAATGGAGACTACCAATTACTAAATACCATGGATTATTATAATCCCTACCGTGATCCATCGTTGCAAGAGGAAAAACTTACAGAACTTTTTAAGGATGCTATTGAACAATCATATGATGAAGATACGATTCAGTTTTCAAAATATGATTTAGTCGTAATCTTTCACGCTGGTATAGGCCAGGACTTTTCTTTACCATTTTTAGATCCAACCCCAGAGGATATCCCTTCCACCTTTGTTGATGGTGATATGATCCAAGAGTACTTTGGGAACTCACATATTAATATTGGTAATCATATAGTTCAAAAGGGTATTATTCTTCCAGAAACACAAAACCATTTGTTGTACAATATTTCTGAATCAATGTTTTCTGATGCAGAAAACCCTTGTGAATATCAGTATGGAATAACTGGAACTTTCTCACTTATGATTGGTTTTGCGATCGGACTACCACCATTATGGAATATTCAATCTGGTGAAAGCGGTGTTGGTGTTTTTGGATTAATGGATCAAGGTTCGAATAATGGGCGAGGAATTATACCAGCTCCTCCTACTGCATGGACCAGGATCTACGCTGGATGGGAAAGTTATGTAATCGGCGAATTTGGTTTAGAATATTCTCTACCAAAAAGAAGTGAAAATTCAATAATAAAAGTCCCTATAAGAGAAGATGAATATTATTTAATTGAATCTAGATCTAATTGGATTAAATCTAATGTAAGCATAGACTCTTTAAGGTATCAAATAGGACTTAATTCATTATCAAACACTTATCCACCTTATATTGAGATATTAATTGACTCCTCAGGATTAGAAAAGGATTCAAATGGTGTTTTTACTTTTGTGCCAAATTATGATATTGGTCTTCCAGAGTCTGGCCTTCTCATCTGGCACATAGACGAATCTATAATTAATGATGGTCTTTTTTCATACAGCATTAATAGTGATTTAATCTACAGAGGTGTTGATTTAGAAGAGGCTGATGGTGCACAAGATATTGGATATATATCTCTTGATATTTTTAACGATCCTTCTTCCGGTTGGTTTGGTGATATGTGGTACAAAGGTAATAGCCAGTATATTTTTGCAAATCCTAGTATGGAAGGCTTACCTCTTCTTTTTGGGCCTGAAACTTATCCATCTACGCGAGCAAATGACCATAGTCAGTCATATATAATGGTAAGTGATATTAGTAAAGCTAGAGATTCTATGAGTTTTACTTTAACTAATTCATATATACCAAATTCATTTCCTGATATTACTTTAGCTTATAAAGCATCTTTTGATTTTAATAATGATGGTTTAGACGATGTAGTTGGAGGAGAAGATTCTTTATACATCCAATTAAATGAGGAAAATCAAGTTAAAAATTATTTTCATTATCCAGTGGTTAAAAATTTTGATTTAATTTTTAAAAAACATGAATTTAGGACAGACATACATGTTTTTGAATTTTTTTCAGAATCAGTTAGGCATTATAATTATCAGTATAATATGCTCAATGATTCTATCAATTTTATATCACTTTTTTTACAGGATACTTTATTATTTCCTTTAATTAGTGATGATTCTATTGGATTTACATGGAAAAACATTTCCCAATGGGATAGCCACAAAAAAAGAGTGATTGCATCTCCAAACAATTTTCATATCAATATAGATAATAGAGGAATACAGGTAGAAAAATTTGGAGATTCGTTAACTAAGTGGGAATCCAAAAAGTTTACTTATTTAGCAGGGATTGATGTAGATATGGATGCCAATGTAGATCTTATTGCATTGGATACTAATGGCACGCTTTACCTATTTAATTATGATTTAATTCTAATGCCATCTTTTCCTTTAAATATAAAACTGTCACCTCCTATTTTATCTCAAAATATAATTGGTGATGAGTTTCCAGAAATTATAGGGAAATCTAAAGATAATAACAGATTACACATATTCAGTAGTAAAGGTGTGGAAATTTTGAACATTGCCACTTCAGAAGAAGATAGTCTTATAGCCTTAGGTGAATATAATGGTATGAGCAGTATCTTTACTCAATCAACTATTTACCAATTTGATTCTTATGAAGATCCTTTAGGAAATAAATGGTCAATGGAACATGGAGGTATTGGGAGGCATAGGATGGTAAATCTTAATTATAACTTTTTAGAAGAAAATCAAAATCTCCTTCATAATACATATTGTTATCCTAACCCTATAACTGAAAACCTAGGTACTATTAGAGTTGAAACTTTTGGATCAACTAATGTTGATGTAAGTATTTATGATTTAGCTGGATATTTTATTAAGTCTTTTTCAGAAGAATACATACAGAATGGGATTCAAATTAAAGAGTTTCAATGGGAGACTTCAAACATGCATCCAGGGGTATATTTCGTTCATGTCTCTGCTTTAAAAAATAACGAAACCCAGACTAAAATTATAAAAATTGCTGTGGTTGAGTGATGAAAAATGTAGCTATCATATTATTAAGTTACTTTTGTTTGTTATTTGGGGAAGTTGAATACAATCATCCAGAGTTTAATTGGCAAACATTCGAGACAGATCACTTTAAAATACATTTTTATGATGAAACTGAAATTTCTGCAAGAGAGGCGGCTTCAGTTGCGGAAAAAATATATAACCCAATTACAAAATTTTATGATTTTTATCCAAAAGAAAAAACTCACATAATACTAACTGATCCTGATGATTACTCAAATGGTGCAGCGTATTATTATGACAATAAAATTAAAATATGGGCAACACCTCTTGATTTTGAATTAAGAGGAAGTCATAGATGGTTGCAAAATGTAATCACACATGAATTTGCTCACATTGTTTCTCTTCAAAAAGCTATGAAAGCTGGAACTAAAATTCCAGGATTGTATTTACAGTTTATGCAGTATGAGAAAGAAAAACGGCCTGATGTATTATACGGGTTCCCTAATACTTTAATAAGTTACCCCATTCCAGGGACTGCAATCCCTCCATGGCTTGCAGAAGGGACTGCCCAATATATGTACGAAAATGCGGATTGGGACACATGGGATTCTCATAGAGATATGATACTTAGAGATAGGGTCATTTTCGATAAAATGATGACCTTTAATGAAATTAATACCTTTGGTAAAAAGGGTATAGGAAATGAATCTACATATAACACTGGTTTTGCTTTCGCTAAATATATTGCAAATCGATTTGGATCAGAGTCAATAAAAGGCATATTCCAAGAGTTATCATCTCCATTTGAATTCTCAATTAATAATGCAATTTATAACACCTATGAAATAGGCGCTGTTGATTTATATAATGAATTTAAAAAAGAATTAGAAACTAGGTATATACGCTTAGTAGAACCTCTTAGGTTGTTGCCGATTAATGGGAAGATTATCAGAAATGAGGGTACTACAAATATCCATCCTAAATGGAGTCCTGATGGCAAAAGCTTTATTTACTTATCCAATAAAAATAATGATTATTTTGGACAGACTACCCTTTACCATTACAATGTGGATAAAAAGGAAGAAAAAAAAATTAAGTCTGGTGTTTATTCAGCTCCTTCTTGGCACTCAAATGGTGAAATTATTTTTTATTCAAAAAAACCCAAATATCCTAACAAGAAAGGTTCAAAGTTTTATGATATATATTCTTTTAATTTAGAAACAAATGAAGAGGAAAGATTAACATTAGATAGGAGGGCGTATAATCCAGTCTTTATTTCTAGGGATAGCTCTATAGCATTCATTTCTACGTATGATGGTGGGCAGAATTTGAATATCTTTAATCTAAAAACAAATAAAAGTAAACAAATAACTAACTTTGATGAGCGACCAATGATTAGCCATCTAAATTATGATAAGTTATCCCATTCTTTGCACTTTGACATAACTTTTCACCATTTCAGAGAAATTTATAATTACAACTTATATGATAGCTCAATAACAAAAATAAAAAATAACGCTTTATTTGATGAAAGAAATATGGCCGCAGATTCATTTTCCGGAATCAAAATTTACTCTAGAGATAAAAGTGGAATATTTAATCTATACATGATTGATGAAAAAAATGAATCGGAAGGATATATCTCAAATGTCACTGGAGGAGCTTTTATGCCAGATATATCGAATGATGGTAAAATAATTTTTTCTCTTTTTCAAAACGGTGGTTATAAAATATCGATCCTAGAAGAACCTATATTTATTAATGATAATTTTGTAGGATATGATAAAAACTACTTTTTTAATAATAAAGGATTTACTCCACCAATTACACGCATCAATAATACTAAAGCTAAAAAATACGAAGATCAGTTTCCGAATATGTTTATTATGCCAAAGTTGATGTATGATTACAATACACTAAAACCTGGATTCTATTTTCAATCAAGCGAGATTATTGATAGGCTTTCTTTATTTGGTGAAGCATCTATTAATAGAATTAAAGATGTTGATTATATGTTTAGACTAGACTTTAGAAGATTTTACAATACTGTATTTTTCGAATCATTTTATTTAACTAGAAATACCGCAGATAATAGTCTTTATCAAAATGTATATAAAATTGCGGACGATATCAAATTTAGGCTTGTTCAATTTAGATTAGGGTTAAAACAACCATTTTTTGGTAGTCAATTTGAATATTCTCTTAGTCGACAATGGTATAGGGCTTTTATCCAGCAGACAATTCAAACAAATGAAAACGGAAGATTAGATGCTGGTGCTGCCTATGATTATTTTCGTGGTTGGGTTTTAAATACGAACTGGTCTCTTAATAGAGTTAAAAGAGGTTTAACTTCTTCAATTAACCCTTCAAGCGGTTTCAAGGTCTCTTCAAACATAAGTTTTGAGAAGAATGATTTTATCGAAGGTTTAAATTTATCTGATGCAGGAACTCTCCTTGAAGAATTTAGACCAAATAACTTAGTCCGTTTAGATCTAAATGGTAGTTATTATTCTAAAATCCCTTTTGTCAATAATTGGAATTTATCTTTAAGCGGAGAATTAGGTTGGATAAGTAAAAACTCAGTAGATTCATTTTTTCATTTTTATTTAGGAGGTATACCGGGTATAAAAGGATTTTCATTTTATTCAATTCAAGGTACTAAAAAATTATTTTTAGATTTCACCTTCAGGGTTCCAATATTTTCTGAGAAACATTATAAAATGGGTTGGATTACTATCCAAAACAGTACTCTTGGACTCATCAATCAAATCGGAGACGCATGGGATCCAGATAAACTTTTATTAAAAAAATCAGCTGGAATTCAATGGCGCATTAATGGCTTTTCTTTTTATAACTTTCCTACTGCAATTGAGTTAGAATATCATCAACCTCTGACAACTTTTAGCAGAACAATAAATAACGATAAAATAACCTATGGAGATAGAAGTAAAACCTATGTTAAAATATTATTTGATTTTTAAAATTTTACTTTTTCAAAGTATTTTTATTAATGCTCAAGATTCTACAGCGGACTATAATAGTTCTTCATTAGAGCAAGTATCTCTTTTAAAAAAAGATAACCAAAAAACTATTTACCCTGGTAAGCCCTTGATTATGTCTCTAGTGGTTCCTGGAGCTGGTCAGTTTTATAATCAGTCTCCCATTTGGAAGACTGCACTTTTTTTTGGTACAGAAATTGTAAGTCTTTTAGCTTGGAGAAGTTTTAAAAATACTGCTGATGAATACCGTAAAAATTATCAAAGTTTTGCTGATGATAATTGGTCGTTAGAAAATTGGGTATTCAACAGGTTTAACCCTGTTAGTCAAGAATGGGGTAATATTTCTAGTTTGGGAAGTTTGAATGGGACTCACGATTTGAGGTTGGTAGTATCTGGTAATTTAGCTAATGATTTAAACATTTTTGGTCACATATCATCCGATAGTTTGGAAAAACATCCCGAATGGTTTTATAGTGGAGATGTCACAGAAGTTAGAGATAGACACTTTTATGAGAATATAGGTAAGTATGATCAATTTGTTGGTGGCTGGGGAGATGCTAGAACCGAATGGTATAAAGAAGAAAAGAATGTTGGTGATAGTACTGAAACTGTTATAAAAACACCATTTAAGCAATCCTTCATTGATGATAGGTATGAAGCAAATCAAATGTTAGATTTTGCAAAGTATAGCATAACAGTATTGATGTTCAATCATGTAGTTTCTGGGATTGAGTCTGTTTGGTATAGTCAAAAAAAAGCTAGTGAGAAGTTGAAAACTACATCAAGTTTTCCTAATCAAATTAACTTAGTCTTTAACCCTCAAAACCCCATGGGTATTGGAGGACTTGAGATGGCATGGTATTTTTAATGAATATTATAATATTTACCTTTTCACTTTTTTTAGTATCTTGCGCTGGAACAAAAAATAATAGTGAAGAAACGATAAAAGACAAATTTAATATGGGTATGGAAAACCTTGATAATGAAAAATATCTACAAGCTCAATCAGACTTTAAAAATGTTCTCATAAGAGGTACTGGAACTGACCTTGGTGATGATGCTCAATATTATCTTGGAGAGGCTTATTATAGGAACGAAGAATATTTACTTGCTATTTCTGAATATGAAAAACTTACAAGGAAAATGGGATATAGCCCTTTTGTAGAAGATGCTAGATTTAAAATATGTGAGGCATATAGTACAGAATCACCTAGATATTACCATGATCAGGAGTATACATTAAAAGCATTGGAGAGATATCAAGAGTTTCTAGATGATTATCCTAATTCGATCCTTTTGGATGATGTTTTATCATCAATTAATATTTTAAGAGAAAAGTTAGCAAAAAAAGCTTTTGAGGCTGGTATTCTATACATGAAAATGGATGAGTATGAATCAGCGAAATTAGCTTTTCAAGTTGTAATTGATGAATATTATGATACATCATTTTTAGTCCTCTCTAAAAAAGAAATGGTTATTTCTCTTGCTAAAAATAAAGAAATTGAGAGTGCAGCTACCTTTCTTGAGTTAAATAAAAGTCATCTCATTAAAAATGACCTCTATGATGAAGCCAACGATGTGATTGGATACATGAAATCTAGATTATTGAGGGAGTAACAATGAGAATCTGTATTTTTGGTGGGACATTTGATCCTCCGCATATTGGACATTTGTTAGTTGCACAAACTGTTTGCGAGGCAGAAAATTTTGATAAAATATTATTTATGCCTGCAAATAAACCTCCTCATAAAAAAGTTGTTTCAGGAGTAAATGATAGATTGGCAATGTTGAAAATTGCAATTGAGGGAAACCCTAATTTTGAAATTTCAGATTTGGAGATAAAAAGAGGCGGAGTCTCTTATACAATTGATACATTAAAATCTATGAAATCTAATACTATAAAAGCAGAAGATGATTTATTTTATTTAATAGGTAGTGATAGTTTGTTAGAACTGAATAATTGGAAAAAGCCTAGAGAAATATTTAAAAATTGTAATGTGGTAGTCGCAATTAGGCCAGGTTTCCGTCCAAGTGATATACCTGCATGGATATTGCATAGAATTCAGTTTGCTAATATACCTAGGTTTGAAATTTCTTCTAGCAATATTCGAACAAGATGGCGAGAAAATAAAACTATAAGGTATCTAGTCACTTTACCTGTCTGGGAATATATTAACGAAAATAAGCTTTACCGCTAGCCAGCAAAATCAAAATACCATCTTATTAAATTTATCGATACTAAAAGTGCTCCCTCGGCTCTACTAATTTTCCATTTAGTCCTTATTAGCAGTAAAGTAAGACCAACCATTAACACTAAAATAAAGACACTGTCAAATATATCTTGAGTAATTACAGAAGGATTTATTATCCCCGCTAAGCCTAGCACGCCAAGCAAATTGAAAAGATCACTGCCAATTAAATTCCCAATTGCAATACCATGTCTACCTTTAATTGCCGCAGCTATAGAAGTTGCAAATTCAGGTGCGGAGGTTCCTGCGGCTACAATCGTAACAGCAATAACCCAATCTGAAATACCATAAAATCTTGCAATATTGGATGCGTGGGTAACCATAAGATGTCCCCCAAAAACAATTAAGATTAATCCCACAAAGAAAAAAACATATGACATTGCTGTTGCCTTATCTGGGCTTATTTCTTCAGGAGGATCCTTTTTTATAAATAAAAACGTAATATAGCTAATAAGTAAACAAAAAAGTATTATACCTTCTATTCTAGTGTAAACATCATCAGGTGTCCAACCATTAAATCCAAAAAATAAAAAAAATATTAAGGCTGTAACAATAAGAAGAAATAGGCCATCTCTGTTAAACATCTTTTTATTCGTTGAAATTGGACGTATAATTGCTGTTCCTCCAAGGATAAATCCTAAATTAAATATATTTGATCCAATAACATTTCCTATCGATATATCTGATTGTTTTGTGATAGCAGCACTTATAGTAACGGCAAATTCAGGAGCGGAAGTACCAAACGCAACTACCGTAAGTCCGATGATCAAATCAGATACTTTAAGACTATGAGCTATCTCTGCTGCTGAGTCAACAAGCCAGTCAGCTCCCTTCCAAAGCATTATGACTGATAGTAATACTAAAATAAAGTCTAGGATTACATCCATAGTATTATATGAAAAAATTAGATAATTTTAGGTAGTACAAATTTTATAGTTTTTTATTTAATATTTAGTGTCTTGAAAATACGATTTAATTTCTTAAAAATAAAAACCAATAATCAGACTATTAGTTTTAATACTTTTGTAGCTTAAATTATGATCTAATAATAAATGATTGAATTTCAGAATGTATCCTATTCCCATAATAAAGGTTATGGGGTTAATAATCTAAATATGTCCATTAAAAATGGTGATTTTACATTTTTAATTGGGCCTACAGGTTCAGGTAAAACAACATTAATGCGTCTTCTATATTTTGATTTATTTCCAGATACAGGAATTGTAAAAGTGAATGGTTATTCATCGAATAAAATGAATGGTCGAAAAATTTCTAAAGCTAGAATCAATATTGGAATGGTTTTTCAAGATTATAAACTCCTTATAGATCGAAATCTTTTTGAAAACATATCGCTTCCTCTTCATGTAATGGGTTTTAGCACTACTCAAATATCTGCTCGTGTTGAAGAAGCTATAGAACTTGTTGGACTTGAGGGTAAAGAAAATCATTTCCCTGATGAACTATCTGGAGGTGAACAACAAAGAGCCTCTCTTGCCAGGGCATTTATAAAAGAGCCAGATATTATCTTAGCAGATGAGCCAACGGGGAACCTTGATCCTGTCGCTTCATTTGAACTAGTAAGATTATTGGAGACAATACATGAGACTGGAACTACTGTCTTAATGGCCTCCCATAACTATAATTTAATCAAGGGGAGAGGAAGACCAATTTTTGAATTAAAAAATGGTATTTTAAGGGTTAGGTGATGGATAAATTTTTTTATTTAATTATTGAGGGAATAAAAAATACTTGGCGTCATAAAGTTACTGCATTCACAGCAATCTTTTCTCTTTTTATTTTATTGTATATTATTGGC
>MDTB01129959.1_pt1 | contig 11878 bp, 11 predicted proteins | sample 811161 | NCBI WGS metagenome assembly MDTB01 (sample SAMN05326650, study PRJNA326480) | marine metagenome | isolation source: seawater | place: Mediterranean Sea | collected 2009 | reverse complement strand
GAATAAACCCACGTTTTTGGACCCATATTATTAGTATAAATTAATACTCTCATTTTATCATCACGATTTTTTTTATCATTGTTGTTTTTTTTGAAATTTCTTAACAATCTAAATATATCAAAAATACCTTTTCTAAATAATTCTGGTATAGTGTTGAAAACAATAAACAATTCTTCATCACTTATACTCTTATTTCTATATTTTTCATATGCTTCTATAAATACGGCAACATCTCCAAAATAACCTATTGTTTCATCTAAATCAAATATTACAGCAATGCGCTTCATATATAAAGTTTATATAATTATTTATCCAAATAATCCAGAACACTTAAAATAACTTTTTCCTGATTACTTAATTTTTGAAACAACATTATTTCATTAAATTTTAATTGCATTATCATGTTTCTATTGTTTTTACATACAAGTTGTAATCCATCATCAAATAATTTAATATCGATAATTATACCTCCGTTTGTTAAACGAATATTCTCCGGATTTTTTAAATTAATCCATCTACAATAATATCCAATTTGAATATCAGGAAACTCCCCACAATAGCGATATTCTTTTAATTTTTTATGATATGATTTTAACGTTTTACTATCGAGTTGTAAACTTTGTAAAACATTATTTTTTATTGTTTTAATTTTAGAGTTATTTAATTTCATTATACTTGTATTACTATCATTTTCTAATGCATCTAACAAGTCATTGATTTGTGAGTCGTTTGTATTCATATAAAATATAGATATATTCTTTCTATATTTATTAAAAATGTATAATTTTCAACTACCTAAAAAAAGGCACTAAAAAAACGGAACTAAATCGAGCGTTTTTTTTCTCAAAAGTATTTTGGAAATTGATTTTTGGACATTTTTAAAATGTCCATTTTTTGTACATGAGAAGAAGTTTACAACGAAAAAATCCCTCGATTTAGTTCCTTTTTTTCAGCGATTCCTTCAACATTCTAGGTATTTTAGAAATATTTGGCCAAAATTTATGTAGGGATTTTATGGTAAGCTGAAAAAAAGGCACCGAAGGCTACTGAAAAAAAGGCACTGAAAATCGAAAAAATAGGACATTTTTTAAAATAATTTAGAGACAAAATTATAATGTCAAGAAAGTGTAAAGAAAATGTCAAAAAGTGCCGTTTTTGAAAATTTTAATAAGCAATTTTTTTTTGTAAGGTTTGTGATTATAATACGTCTCATAAATCACATTATGATAAACACCTTCAATCCAAAAAACATCGAAAATTGTGTCAAGAAAGTGCCGTTTTTGTCAAAAAGTGCCGGACAAAAAGTGCCGCAAAAAGTGCCGTTTTCAAATGTCCCAATTGTGAAAAAATATATTCCACACGACAAGGACTGCATTATCATAAAAAATCAATGAAATGTTTGAATTATGCTAACAAAAATGTGGATTTTATTGAAAATACAAAAGTTAATAAAAAAAACAATAACCAGTATGAAGGTGAATTGTCAACTTTAATGAAGGGTATGTTGGAATTATGTAAAGCACAACAAAAAAACTCAGGAAAAATTAGCTGAAAATATCGGAAAAATGGGAAATAATATAAATTGTAATAATAAAAACTTAACTGTAAATGTTTATTTAAATGAACATTGCAAGGATGCAATGAATTTAACCGATTTCGTTAAGAATTTAACTTGCAGTATAGAAGATTTAATGTATACAAAAGATAATGGATATATTAAAGGAATTGAAAATATTTTCACAAAGCAATTGGAAGATATGGAACCAAAGGAAAGACCAATTCATTGTAGTGATAAGAAAAGAATGCAATTTTATGTAAAAGAAGATGATAAATGGATGAAGGATGAAGGTGGTGAAAAAGTCGATAAAGTATTAACCAGTGTGTCTACAATACAAATACACGAATTAGGGGAATGGGAAAAAATACATCCAAATTATCTAGATAATCCAGAATTATTAAAGGAATGGCAAAGTATAATACATGCTATTAGTGGAAAATCCACAAATTCAAAAGAACATAAGCGTGTTGTTGAAAAATTTAAAAAAACATTAGCAGAGAAAACAAGTTTGAAAAAAGCTATGAAATTGGAAAATGTGGAAGATTAATGAATTATTTTAAATATTAAGTTTATTAATTAATATTTGTTAATTAATAAATTTAAAATACACTACCGAAACTGCCACCTAGAGCACCATTTGCTGCCATAGGTTCATTAAATAAAGGTGTATTCATTCCGCCCATACCACCTTGCATTGTTTCTTGTTGTTGTTGCTGTGCTGGTTGTTGCATAGCATTATTCACCTGAACATAGTCTGCCCTACTTGACTGGTGTGTAGGAATTGGTTGTTGTAAACCAGAAATTGGTTGTGAAACAACTACATTTGGGCTACCATTACCGTTTCCTTTTTTTTCCTCCTTCTTAGGTTTGCCATCCCATAATTCCTGAACTCTTTCTAAAAGAATTTTAATTTTTGCACCTGCTTTATTGTTTGATTCATATGCTATTATCATAATGGCTAAAATTAAATTAATTAGGTTTAAACTATCATATGTTCTACCACTATATGTTGGAATATAAGTGACTAATCTATGAACAAATAATATTGTAATAAAAACCATAATGAAATGTCCTAAAACTTCGGCTGTTATTTCAATATTTCCTTTACTCTCATCTGGTTCTGGAATTATATTATCTATAAAATGATTTACTATAGAACAAGGAATTATTGCTAAACATATGTACTGTATAATATTCATTAAAGAGTGTTTGGTTTCATTATCAAAATTAAAAACATGGTTGATAAAAGTATTACCACCACCTATTTGTCCTACTTCATCGGGTGTGCTCATATGAATTATAAAAAGAAATTAAAAAAATAATGTTAAATATTTTTAAATGATTCATTTGGAAAATCAATATCTTAAATTAATAAAAAATATATTAAAAAATGGTCAACTGATAGAAACCAGAAATGGTAATGTAAAAAATATTTTTGGTTCACAAATGAGATTTTCTTTAGAAAATAATACCATACCTTTAATAACAACCAAAAAACTATCCTGGAAAGTTTGCCTAAAGGAATTGTTATGGTTTATTAATGGAAATACAAGTAATAAAATTTTAAAACAACAAAATGTTAAAATATGGAATGGTAATGCTAGTAGAGAATTTTTAGATAGTAGAGGTCTGTACAATTTAAAAGAAGATGACTTAGGACCTATTTATGGTCATCAATGGCGTTATTACAATGCAAAATATGATAATTGTGAACAGGATTATAATGGTAAAGGTATTGATCAATTACAGAATAGCATAGATTTACTTAAAAAAGACCCTTATTCTAGGAGAAATATAATAACTGCTTGGAATCCAGAACAATTAGATGAAATGGCATTACCTCCGTGTCATATCCTCATGCAATTTAATGTTTCAGAACAAAACAAACTAAGTTTATCACTATATCAACGTAGTGCAGATATAGCATTAGGTGTTCCTTTTAACATAGCTTCTTATTCCTTTTTGACTCATATGATAGCTAATGTATGTAATTTAGAACCAAAAGAATTCATTTATAATATTGGTGATGCTCACATTTATGAACAACATATTGAACATTTAAAAAAACAGGTAGAAAAAGAACCATATAAATTTCCACAATTAAAATTAAACAATAAAACAAATATCGATGATTTTGTATTATCTGATTTTAAAATAAAAAATTATAAATATCATCCTACAATTAAAATGAAAATGGTTGTATAATATAATATATATTAGTAGAATTTAAATAATATTTATTATTTACATTTATAGTATGTCTAGATTCGAAAGACGTAAAATTCCTAGAGAACAACGAACTGGTTCTATATATTCAAATAGAAGAACACAACAACAACCAACATTAAATAACACAAATCAAAATCAACAAATTTTATCTATTATTAAAAAACACGATGATTTATTAACTCGATTATTAAAAAGATTCAATGATATGGAGACAACACTGAACGCAAAAATAGAAAGTTTAATTGAAAGTAAAATAAATGAATTTAGTGAAGATATGGAAGCTAGAATGAATTCAATCAATATAAACAATATTTCTACGGATGACACTATTGATAATAACGTTAGGGATATCAATAATAATGAAATTGATAATGTTATTATAGAAAACGGTCAGGTGGATTATTTAAATGAATTAAATGGATTAATGCAAAATATGAATGATGATGTTGTAAAAAAAAATGATTTTGAAGTTTTTACAAATGATATTAGAAATTCGTTAAATGAAATGAAATCAGTAATATCTACTATTAAATACAATAATGATGTAAAAGAAGTTGTAGATAATTATGAAAAAAATCGTGATACAATGTTTTATGAAAAAAAAAAAGCAGAGGTAGAATCAGAAACAGACACGAAAAATGAGACAAAAATAAAAAAAGAAGTTAGTGAGGCTATTAAAGAAGGAACTACATTAGTAATAGATACTGGTGATGATGCAAAGGGTAAAAATATAGAATTAGAAATAGTAGAGAATTAAATTGATTTAAATATTATAATAATAATTTATATTATTTAAAATGAGATTCGAAATTCAAAGAAAAGAAAAAGTGAGACAATTTGCATTAATTTTCCGCCATGCAAAATTATTATGCGAAAATGTTAATTTATATTTGAGTAAAACAGGATTGTATATTCAAGGAATGACAGGATGTCATACATCATTATTTGAATTAAAATTATCAAACAAGTGGTTTTCTGAGTTTGATTGCAATATTGATAAAATTATAGGTGTGAATTGTGAATTACTATTTAAATGTATAGATTGTTTACAGGAGGGCCAAAAGATTATTGTATTTGAGAATAAAGACAGACTTTGTTTACAATTTATTGGTGGAAAAAATACAATTCAAAAAAATTTTGAAATGCCATTAATTACATTGGAAGAAGAAAGATTGGAAGTTCCTGAAGCAGACTACGATACAGATATTTTAATTGATTCGCAAAAATTTACCGAGTTAGTAAATGAGCTTTCTATTTTTGGTGAAACTATTAGAATGAATTGTGTAAATAACGAAGAAAATTCTGTATTTAAATTAACTGGTAAGGGTTTATCTACTGGTTGTATGATTGTAGATATTAAAGAAGATGATATGATTGAATGGAATTGTATTGAAGATTTAAAATTAAATTTGTTGTTTTCGATAGAATATTTAAAAAATATTTGTCAGTTTTCAAAAATAAATTCAAAACTAATGTTAAGTTTGTCTGATAATTTGCCATTAAGAATTTCATTTTCATTGTCTGATTGGATGGATAAAATAAAGGAAAATAATGATGATGAAGCAGATAAAAAAATGGTTTTGGTTTCAGAAAAAATGGAAGAGCTTAAAAAAAAATATCCGAAATGGAGTGAGGATAAAGTATATGATACTGCATATGATTTTGTTCATATTCATTCACAGGAAGAAAATGAAGATGAAAATGAAGTAGATGAATTTAATAACATCACATTCTTTGTTGCACCAAAGATTGAAGATTAGACACCTCACGTTTACCCTGATAAACAATTTTTAAATTAGCAAATATTAACAATTTTTTTATGAAAGTGATAAATTCATCAAAATTAATAGTTTTTAATATTTGTGTTATTTCTTTGTAAGTATAGATAGTTGCATTTCTAATATTATTTATTTGATTAATATATTGTTCACCCAATAAAGAACTTATATTAGAATTATTTTTGCAGGTATTATAATATTCTACTAAATACAATTCAATTATATGTTTAAGATTTTCTTTTTCTAATTTTCCTGTTGATAAATCTTTTAATACATCTAAGCAAGTATTAATTACTTCTTCAATATCTTTATTTTGACATTGTGTTTTTATTAATATGTAAGAACCGTATCCATGGACCGATTCTTCTATACTTATGTTATAAACCAAATCATTTTTTTCTCGCAATTGTCTAAACAATATTGACGTAGTATCACTATTGATTAATTTTTCAAATAATTTAATAAAATGAATTTCTTTGTCTTTTTGTGATAAAGGACTTGGGAATGCTAAAAATATTTTAGAATTTTTCATTTTGGTATTTTTTACATGTTTTACCTTAATTCCTAATTTAAATATATCTAAGTTATGTTGTATATGTGAATCACCCTTATATTTTTTTAATTTTCTATTAAATGTTTTTTTAACAAGTGCTTTAGAAATATTACCAGATACAACAAATACCATATTTCCAGGCATATAATATTTATTTAACCATTCACGAATATCAGCTAATGAAAATGAATTTAGTAAATTTAATTGAGTGTCTAAATCATCCTGATATTGTAATCCGTAAATATTAAATAAAATCTTATTTAATTCGTCATATAATTCTAATTCTGGTTGTATTTTATGCATATTTAATTCAGTTTTTACAGCGAGTTTTTCTTTTTCTAACCTTCTTTTTGTCATAAGTGGTTTCATAGAAATTCCAGCAATATATTCCATCATTTCAACACTATATTTTTTTAATCCGTGCATAAAATAGTTAACATATGTTTGTCCTGTGGAAGCATTTGTTTGAACACCTCTTTTACTCCAATAAACAGAACAAGGACCTTTACATTTTTTCCATCCTTCGCACACTATATGTTCTAGTAAATGTGAAATACCAACATTGTCCTCAGTTTCATAAATAGCTCCATTGTTTATATAAGCTTCCACCAATGTTGTTTCTGAATCTGTTTTATTAAATATTATAGTAAAATTATTTATTTTTATTATTTGATCCATCGATGTATATATATTTTATACGGAAAAAATTAAAATTTCCTTTCTAAATTATAATCAATAATGTATGAATATTTTTTGGGAATATTAATATTTTGTGTAGTATTATTTTTATATTTACATATAATTTATCATTTGAAAACTAGTAGTGATTTAGAGATTTACACTATTGAAAGTCCTTCAAAAGATAAATTAGAAGAAATATGTAATTTAAGACAACCTGTAATTTTTGATATGTATAATACTCAATTAATCGATAATTGTTCATTAATGTCTTTAGATGATAAATATAATGCATTTGAAATTTCAATAAGAGATATTAACAATAAAGACCAAAAATCAGAACAGTATGTGCCTTTGTTATTAAAGGAATCAATAGAGTTATTTAAGAATGATAAAGAGAAAAAATATATTACTGAAAAGAATGAAGATTTTTTAGAAGAAACATGTGTTGTAAAAATATTAAGATATAATGATTATTTTTTAAGACCTCCTTTTGTAGCTAAGTGTATGTATGATTTTTTATCGGGTTCAATCGATTCGCATACACCGTTAAGATATAATTTAAATTACCGTAATTATTATTATGTAACTAGTGGAAAAATAAAAATTAAATTAATTCCACCACAATATTCAAAATATTTGTATGAAAATCGAGACTATGATAATTTTGAATTTAATTCACCATTAAATTTATGGGATATACAACAAGAATATAAAGGAAATTTTGACAAAATAAAAGTATTAGATGTAGAATTAAATGAAGGAACAATTATTTACATACCTTCATATTGGTGGTTTACTATAAAATATGAAGAATTATCTAGTATATGTAGTTTCAAATATAGAACTTATATGAATTTTTTAGCAATATCTCCACAAATATGCCAAAGTATTTTACAAAATCAAAATATTAAATTACAAAGTTTTAATAAAGTTGAAAATATAAAAAAGGATTAGTGTATATGGAGAGAATTTCAGAAGATTGTTTATTTAATATTTATAGTTATTTAGATTTTTTATCCTATGACATAATAAATATAAAAACAGTATCAAGATTTTATAATAAGACGATGAGGGAAAAATTAAATAAAACAATAAATAAACATATTGTTTTAGAAAACGAAAGTTTTTTTCAAAAATCTGTTCGATATCACATATTTCAAAAAGAATTATTAAAACGTATAAAAATAAGTGAAAATCAATATGAACAAGATAATTTAATTATGTTGTTAGAAGGTAATTGGATTTAATGAAAATTTATAATATTTGTATTTAATATTATGAATTCAAATAAAGTATGGGTCAAAATAGATAATGATTGGGTGGAAGGAGAATTACTACATGAAAATCTCTCCAAAGATAAATATTTAATATCAATTGATGGTGAAACATTTGAAACTTGTAATTATGAAAAACATAATAATGTAGAAAATTTAAAAAAAGATAATCTTGTCGATATTCCACATTTAAATGAACCATCTATTTTGCAGGCAATACATTTGAGATATAATCAAGATATAATTTATACTTATACTGGAAAAATTTTAATTTCATTGAATCCTTTTAAAAATTTAAATTTATTTACAGATGAAAAGATAAAATCTTATAAAAATAATTCTAAAAACTTGAAACCCCATTTGTATCAAATAGCTGATGATTCTTATAAAAATTTATTGAAATTTAACGAAAATCAAACCATTTTGGTTAGTGGGGAAAGTGGTGCTGGTAAAACATATTCGACACGTTGTATCATAAAATATTTAACAAATTTAAGCAAAAATAAAAGCAATATTGAAAACATGGTTGTTCAATCAAATCCCATTCTAGAATCTTTTGGTAATGCAAAAACACTACGAAATGATAATTCGAGTAGATTTGGTAAATTTATAAAAATCCAAATTAAAAATTATTCTATTTTAGGTTGTAATATAGAAACTTATTTGTTGGAAAAAATTAGATTAATTAAACAAGAAAATGATGAAAGAAATTTCCACATATTTTATCAATTACTTAATAGCGATTTAAAAGCCAAATACCATTTAAAATCTTTTGAGGATTATAATTTTTTAAATAATAAATATATTAAATGTAAGGATGTTGATGATGAAAAAGATTTTATAGATCTTTTAAACGCTTTTGAAATTATGGGGTTTAATAATAATATTGTGGAGAGAATTTTAAGCATTGTTGCATCCGTTTTACATTTGGGAAATATAGAAATAGATATTGATGGTAATATAATAGAAACAGATGAACTAAATTATATCACACAATTATTAAATATATCAAAAGAAGTATTAATAGATGCAATTTCATATCGATTCATGAAAACACGTGATGAAACTATAAAAATAAAATTAGACAGGGAAAATACTATTAAATGTCGTAATTCATTTGTTATGAAACTTTATGATAATACATTTAATTATATAGTGAAATTTATTAATAATAATTTAAGATGTGAATGTGAATCGTTTATTGGAATTCTAGATATTTTTGGATTTGAATCATTCGAAAATAATTTTTTTGAACAGTTTTGTATTAATTATACTAACGAAAGTTTACAGGAACAATTTAATAATTTTATTTTTAAATTAGAACAAAAAGAATATGAATTGGAAGGGATAGATTGGTCTAACATAACATTTCCGGATAATAAAGAATGTTTGGATTTAATTCAAGGAAAAGGAGGGATTTTAAACATGTTAGATGAGGAATGTAAATTATCTAGAGGAACAGACAATGGATTTACAAATAAAATATTTAAAAAATTTGTTGATAATAAATATTTGAAAAAAAATAAGAAATTTGCTTCGGAAAGATTTATTATTTCTCATTATGCTGGAGATGTTGAATACAATACAAAAGGATTTAGAACTAAAAATTTAGATCACGTAAATGAAAGAATTTTCGATATTTTAAATTCTATTGACATAACAACTTGCAATATGCAAGTATCATCCAGAATAAAAGCAAAATCAGTAGCAATTCAGTTCAAAAATCAATTACAATTGTTGATGACATTAATAGGAAATACAACTCCATATTATATAAGATGTATAAAACCAAATGATGAAAATATTTCCGATTTGTTTGATAGAATTCGTGTAAATCAACAAATAAAATATAGTGGTGTTTTATCTGCAATTAAGGTGTCAAGAGCAGGATATCCCATTCGTTTTTTAAAAAAAACTTTTACAAAAAGGTATAGTATAATAAAAAAATTTGAATTAGATGAAAATAGCTTTTTAGATGAAAATATAAATGGTGATTTATTTGAAAAAGGAAAAACAAAAATATTTTTAAAAAATGACGCATATGATTTTTTGGAGGATGAAAGGAACAATGCTATAAATGAGAGTGTAATTTTAATTCAAACATATTGGAGAAGATATTATATAAGAAAAATGTATAGATTTATTATAAATACTATTATAAAATTACAATCCTTTTTTAGAATGTGTTTTGCTTTAAAAAAATTAATTTATTTGAGGAAAAGACATGCTGCTATTGTAATACAAAAAAATACAAGAAAACAAATTTATCAAAAAAAATATGAAAATATTTTAAAAAAGGTAATAGTAATCCAGTCGTGGTATAAAAAGTATAAGTTTGATTATAAACTAAAATGTATAGTAAAAATACAACAATTTTATAGAGCTCAAAAACAAAGAATATTTATGAAAAAAAAGTTAATTCAACAACATCAATGGGAAATGATGAGTAAATCGTGGGAAGAACAAGAGAAAAAACGTGTTGAAGACAATAGATTACGTGCGGAAAAATTAAATAAAGAACATGAAGAAAAATTACGTCAATTAAAGAGAGAAGAGGAAGACTTTTTAAAAAAGATCGAAATTGAAAAAATAAAAAGAAAAAAGGAAGAAGAAAAAATAAAGTTGGAACAAATAAAAAAAGAAAAGGCTATAGAAAAAAAAACTAGGGAATTAGAAGAAAAAGCAAAACAATTAAAATTAGACAATGAGCGTTTTAGACATAGTATACAAAATGATGTTGAAAATAAAATGAAATTGGCTTCACAAATGGAAAAATTAATTATACAAAACAGACGTATGCAATTAAAAATGAAACGAATGGTTGAAATGCAAAAACAGGAAAGAAATTGTTTAATCAGTTAATTATTAAATTGATATTAAAAAAGAAAAATAAATTTAGTCATATATCAGCGTAATGAGTTTCAAAATTTATGTTTCGGATGGTAAATACGAGAAATATGAATATTTTGATTCTGTTAAATTAGAAAGTTGTAAACAACAACCTTCAATTAATCCAGTAAAAAATAAGTTGTTTAATCAAGATGTATTCGTTTTAGAAGGTAATAATGTGAAATTATTACATTCTTCAGTGAGATCTGTCAAATGTTTACCGGGTGTTTTAGTATTGGATGGCGATAAAAAATATGGTAAATATAAAAATAAATTCCTGTATAAGTGTATACCTGATGATAAACGACTACCCTTCTTCTTGGTTCCATATGAAAACAAAAAACGTGAATTTAGCAAGATAAATCATAATAAATATATAACATTTAAGTTTGTAAACTGGAATAATGATTTTCCGAATGGTGTAATAGTCCAAACATTAGGTAATGTTAGTGATTTAAACAGTTTTTACGAGTATAATTTATATTGTAAAAGTTTATATGCTTCATTGACTTACTTTAAAAAGGCGGCAATGAAAAAATTAAGAGATAAATCATCAGATTATTTTATTCAACAAATTCAAGAACGATATAAACCGGAAAAAAGACATGAGGTAAATGTATTTGCTATTGACCCAAAAGGTAGTAAAGATTTTGATGATGCCTTTAGTTTTGATAAAACTCCTGAATCTACTATTATTAGTATTTATATATCCAATGTATCTTTCTGGTTAGATATAATGGATTTATGGGATTCTTTTTCAAAAAGAATAGCAACTATTTATTTACCTGATAGAAAAAGGCCGATGTTGCCCACTATGTTATCAGATGCATTGTGTAGTTTAGTTAAAGGGCAGACGAGATATGCATTTACATTAGATTTGGTTTTTGATAATAAAACATATGAATTAAAATCATAT
>MDTB01191947.1_pt1 | contig 11880 bp, 12 predicted proteins | sample 811161 | NCBI WGS metagenome assembly MDTB01 (sample SAMN05326650, study PRJNA326480) | marine metagenome | isolation source: seawater | place: Mediterranean Sea | collected 2009 | reverse complement strand
TCTGGTCGGAGGACTGGGCACGAAATGGTAAGCTGCTCGGAATGTATGGCCGCGCCTTGCGGGCCCGAATCGAATAAGTTGAATTGAACGTTAAGCCTTGGACGGATAGTGACAGAACCAGATAACAGCCGATTTGTTTTGGCCTACGGTCAAGGTGAGCTTGAAGTCTCGCTGCCCGGCCATGTCGATGTGACGACCATCCAGAAGCTGCCCTTTGACCGCTCGCAGCACTCGGAACTGGGACTCGTGCGACAGGCACTTGAGGCGCCAGTCAATGCCGACCCCCTGGGTCAAATGGCACGTGGCGCAACCTCGGCCTGCATTGCTATCTGTGACATCACACGACCCGTTCCAAATCACCGGTTTTTGAGGCCGATCATCAACGAACTGCTCATTGCGGGGGTGCCCAGGGATGGGATCACTATTCTCGTGGCGACAGGTCTTCATAGACCTAACGAGGGTGATGAGCTGAGAGAGCTGATTGGCGATGAGTGGGTCGTAGAGAATATTCGTATCAGGAATCATGACGCCCGCGTTGATGATGATCATGTGTTTCTTGGCGAGACCGCGACCCGGCAGACTCCGGTCGGGATCGATCGAACGTTTGTGGACGCCGATATCCGTATCGTCACAGGATTGGTGGAGCCTCACTTCATGGCCGGATATTCCGGTGGACGGAAGGTCATCGCGCCTGGCGTCGCCCACCACAAGACAATCCGGACCTTTCATTCGGCGCGATTCATGGAACATCCGCGCGCGACGTCCTGTGTTCTCGACGGCAATCCACTGCATGAGGAACAGCTCGAGATTCTCAAGATGTTGCCACGGGCAGAAACACCACAAGGGCGGGTGCTCGCATTCAATACGGTGATCGATGATCAGCGACGTCTGGTGTTTGCGAACTTTGGCGAAGTGGTCGAGAGCCATCTGGCGGCGGTCGATGTCATGCGCCGCTCCGCAGAGGTCAGGGTGGGACGTAAATTTCGCACCGTAGTGACATCGTCTGCGGGATATCCCCTCGACAAGACCTACTACCAGACAGTCAAAGGCATGGTCACCCCGCTGGATATCCTCGAACCAGGTGGCACATTGATTATTGCGAGCGAATGTTCGGAGGGTATGGGTTCCGAGCACTACCAGAACGCGCAACGACGACTGCTGGATAATCGTGACGGGTTCCTGCCGGACCTGCTGGCGAAGGATCTGGCGGACATCGACGAGTGGCAGACTGAACAGCAGGTGAAGTCACAGTGCATGGCACGCGTGCAGCTCTACTCGGAGGGTTTGTCCGACACAGATCATGCGCTGACCGGTGTTGAGCGAGTTGACGACATTGCGGCGGCTATCCTTGCAAGTGTTGAAGCGTGCGGTGATCCAGCGGTGGCGGTGATTCCGGAGGGACCTTACGTCGTGCCGTTTGCATGACATCGGGGGCCAGCGTAAAACACATCGAGTGTATTCGGTAGAAACTGTGAGTTGCCAATGAGTTCTTACTCCGAACCAGATACCTACTGCCAGACTACATTGAATTACGCCGGTGCGGTGGAATACGACCCGGTGCTGGTGGACATTGGTGACGCCCGATCGGTAACCCCGGCCCCTTCTTTCGACACGCACGGCTTCTGCCTGGTGCAACACGCTTCGAGGGTGACCGACTGGCGTGACGAAGCGCTCGTCAATCGGATTCATCCACCAGAGATTGCTGACCTTGCGCGAAAGACGACTGGCGCTGATCACGCTGTCGTATACCCCGCGCTGGTGCGCAGCCCCCTCACCGCGGCCTCCGAAGCCGACTACGCCCCGATCGAATCGGTACACAGTGACTACACGGGCGACTATCGGAAAATGGTTACCAACCCAGACCATACGTATCAGGATTTCCTGGGCCCGGCGCTCACGGAAAATGGCCTGTCAGTAGATGATGTGGTCAAGGCGTCTCGAATACTGGTGATTCAGTTCTGGCGGAACATCGGAGAACAGTATCCGGATCGGCCACTTGCTATTTGTGAACCGGAGAGTACCCGGCTTGATGAAATGATCCCTATCAAAGTGCCTGAGTACGGGGGACAACGTTTGGACTTTGAAGTGTTTGCCGTTCGTACCCCGCCGGATCCGGAACGCCATCACTGGTTTACTTATCCCGGCATGCTCCTTGATGAGGTGTTGTGTTTCAAAACCTACGACAGTCTGTTTGAAGATGAGAGGAGTGCGTTCTGGACACCGCACAGCGCATTTCGTGATCCCAACGTGAGCCGGGATGCCCCCGCACGGGAAAGTGTCGAGATGCGTGCACTCTGCCTTTTCAGATAGCAGCTAACGGTCGGGGATATCTTCCGGGCTCAGCGTCTCTGACGAGACTACGCAAAGTAGTCCCGTTTCCAGAAAATCACTGCCAAAAATGCCGCACTGACGACGAGTGGGATAAGTATTTGCGGCAGCCCCAGGGTATCGCTGACAGTCACAAGCGCAACAAACGTATTCAGTACAAATATCCCCAGGTAGGCGTAGGCCCAAAGAGGAGCCCAGGGCTTTCTGGGCCAAAGGGCGACGAGAAAAGCCACTGGCCCGATGAAGTCCAGCAAAACAGCAAAAGACACCGCGGCGACCCCATCGATGAACGTGCTGAACAAGGGTAGGCCGTTCTCGTTCGGGTTAGGCAGGTTCATCACAGTACCCAGCATCCAGAGGACCTAGACAACAAAGAGAATCTTGAGCGGCAACGGGATGGCCTTCCATCCGGTGCGACTTGGTTCAACTGTTAGTGATTGTGACATGCGGTTTACTCTCTATTGCGTCAGGCCGACAGAATCTCATCGATGATCGTATAGCCGGTGCCCCAGCCACCACTTATGCCATCCTTCATCTCCGCGAAGCAGGCGATCTCTGCGTCAGTGGCATCGGGCGGGACCTGCGTGACGTCACGCTCGTGCCTTCGTCTGTCTCGTCAAACGTGACAGTCGTGAGCAGAATGCGTGGCCAGTCGGGCATCATCGGGTTTGCCGCGGTATTCCACTCGGCATCAGCAGAACAGTGTTGCCAGACCAATCGTTCGGGCTAGGTGACTTCCTGGAAGATCATTTTCTAGTAGTTGGAGCCACTGTTCATTTTCATCTCGGTCAGCCAGACGCCGCCCGGATACAGTTCGAACTTGTGGATTACCGTTCGACACCTGGTCCGTACCATCGGAGCAGAAGGTCCGGGTCGGTCCAGGCGCGCTAGACCAGGTCCCGGGGGGCGTTGAAGATTCGTGTGAAAACGAATTCAGGCAGCTCAGACATTGTTGCCTTCCTTGGGTTTCTCCAAATGAAGTTGCGTGAGCAAGGCATCGAGCTGATCAAAGCTTGTGCCCCACAATGGTCTGAAATCCACGAGCCAGTTGACGGCAGCAAGCAGGGTGTCTGCTTTCAGGCGCGCGGGCCTACGTTGCTGATCGACATCCCGCTCCACGAGACCGTCTTTCTCCAGCACTTTGAGATTGCGGGAAATGGCAGGTTGGCTGATATCAAAGGGCTTAGCGAGCTCTGTGACGGAGGCTTCGCCCTGGATGAGATTGGACAGGATGGCGCGTCGGGTACCTTCGGCGAGCGCGTGAAATACCGAGTCCAGCTGAGTCGGGTCTTAGGATCGTGTATAACCAGATTGTTCCATAACTATATGGTTATTCAATGTGAAGGTACTGGCAATCCGGGGATGGAAGCCTTGGCCTGTTGGGTTTGGCGTCTGATCCGAAAGCCGAGATAGAACAGGGAGGCGACCACTGCGAGCGCACCGAGGATTTCACCGACCGCACCGATTCGCGTCCCAGTCCAACATCCGGATATACCTAGCTGCGTGGTTTGGGCGAATAACCCCGCTCAGCACACTGACGATTGATCTCGTCGATGATCTCGCACACTCGGATGGATTCATTGGTGGTCCACTGGGGCATTTCCTCCAGTCCTGCCGCCATACAGCGGTGCATGGCCTGCGCCTGGTAGGTGAAACCGTGTTGGTTGCCACCGTGCCACGTCCAGCCCTTGTAGTTGATCATGCGTTCCCCGTTCCAGCGTGAGCCCACCGGCTGACCGCGGGTGATGGGTGCGGGCGTGGGTACCGGATATTCAAATCGCTGCACGTTGTTGAAGGCACCTGAACTGGGGTTGCGATCACCGTTCCAATGGGTTTCGATCCAGTCGCCTGTCCAGCCTTCGCTCGGGTCAAGGACCATGGAGGGTTGCCCCTCTTCTTTTCTGTCACCAGCTCTGGGCGGACGTCCGTTTCGGAGTGTCATGGCCGCTGGGTGGTGGGATGGGGTTTCAACCGTGATGCGACCTCTTGTACCCACATATTGTGTTTCTTCCAGGAAGCGACCAGCTGGGAACGTGATCATCGCGATGCCTTCCTGTTCGCCGTATTGCAGTACCGCCCCGCTGGGCGATGCGCCGTGGGCGGAGTAAACATCGTTGGCATAGGGCTGCGGCATGGATTTTCGGCCAGCCGCGGCGATGACGGGCATCTCCTCGGCACCGAATCCGGTAATCGCGGGGTTGAGTGCATAAACACGGTCCGGATAGTCGGCAGTCACCAGTTTCACATCACCGATGTCGCCTCGTTCCATAGCCATCCGCGCGTGTTCCACCGCAGGGAAAAAGCGCAGCCACATGCCTTCCCAGCAGACGACGCCCGCTTTTGCCGCGGCTTCGTAGACTTCCTTCGCCTGATCGGCTGTATCCGTAAACGGTTTCTCGCAGACCACGTGCTTTCCAGCCTGAATGGCCATCATCAGATCACGGTGGTGGTCCCAGGTCTTCGACGCGATGTAGACAATGTCCACGTCGGGGTCGTTGCACAACGCCTCGTAGGAGTCGTAGGCGGTTTCGATTTCGTGGGCGTCAGCGAAGGCGCGTGCTCTGTCCTTATCACGCGCGGCAACAGCTGCAAACTCTGCACCGGGAACGTCCTGCAACGACTTGATCCAGTCTGACGAGATTGATGAGGCGGATATGATGCCCCAGCGCAGTTTGTGGTAGATCCCTTCTTCTTTGGTCAGCCCCAGTCGAATATCCAGTGGCGTATTCATGGGGAATCCGTTGTACATATACGGATCTGCGTTGACGTCGACTTCGCTCATCTGTTGCTCCCTCGTGTATGGCACGGGGAGGGTATCACAGGGGACGAACGGGGTTCAGGGAGGGGGTGGATGAGAGTCAGTCGTCGCCGAGCCGTTGAAATTGTGGTGGTCGTCTTTCAATAAAGGATTTAGCGCCTTCAATCGAATCAGGCGCACCCACAAAGTCGCCCTGTACGCCGTCTGCTTCTCGCAGTGCGTCGGTGTATTCCATCCCCAGGTGTCGATAGACCAGGTGTTTAGACGCCGCGATCGCTTTTGGCGCAGAGGTCACGGCCAGTTTCTCGATATAGGCGGTGGCTTCTGCCAACAGCTGATCCGGCTCGCACAACCGATCAATGAGCCCAATCTCTTTCGCTTCTTCCGCGCCGATCTTGTCGCTCATCCAGAGCAGGTCCAGCGCTTTGCTGACACCCACCATGCGTGGCAGCAGCCAGCTGGAACCATGTTCTGCAATGAGGCCGCGCTTCAGAAAAACGGTCGTGACGGAAGCCTCTGTACTGGCGAAGCGTAGATCGCTCATCATCGCAAGAATCAGACCGCCGCCCGCGGCAACGCCGTTGACAGCGGCAATGATGGGTTTTGGGACTTCTAGAAAGTAGCTGAAGATACCGGGTAACTGATTGCTCTGCGACTCATTGGAGGCTGCCTTGGAATCTGATGTGCCGGTGACTTCTGCAAGCGTCGTCATGTCCAGGCCGGCGCTAAACGCTCGACCATTGCCAGTGATGACAAGACCGACAACCTGTCGGTCTGCAACGGCGGCATTGATCGCCTTTCGAATCTCCGAGAGCGTGTGCCGTGTAAATGAGTTCAGTTGATCCGGTCGGCTGAGTGTGATGGTCGCAACGGGTTCATTGACGCGATATTCAATATCTTGAAAATCCATATCGGCAACCTTGGTACGCTAGGTTTGGAAAAGCGGTAGCGTACCATATGGCAAGTATGGTCAGTGCAGGTCGCTGATCTGCAGATTCACACGTGATTAGGATCGGTCGAGATGCGAGGGACTTGATGGTGAATGACACAACCACGATTTCTGTTCATGTGACGCTGGATCGACAGTACCGCGCGCTCGACCGCCCAATGAACGGGGTCCATCGACTATCGCCGCGTTGAATAGGTTTTTACCGGGTCCGTTTGCGAACCCGCCGGGTTGGGCTAGTCGAAATTGGGGACCAGATTGATCTTGCTCGTGTCCGGGGGTGGCGGGGCCGCTTCCTTCAGTTCGTCCGGATCGACCAGATCGGAACCGGACATCGCGAACGTCATGGCAGACGTATCCGGGTTTAACAGCTCTTTTTCTTCCTGCAGTGCTTCGAACACTGCACCTGGCTCGTCGAGGCCAAAGTCTGGTGCTTCGACACGTTTAACTTCGGGGGTCGTTTCAGCCAGCGGCGTATCATCAACTTCCGCGACTTCGTAAGAAGTAAGATCGAGGAATACCACCGTTTCTTCAGTGGGTTCAATCAGGAATGCATCGTCGTCACGCGCCAACTGGATACTTGAAAGATCCAGTTCGGGACTTTCGGTCTCGGGCTCTGGGTCGAATATGTCACCCTCGTTTGGTCGCAGTGAAAACCCCTCGGCATTTTCGCTATTGTACGCGCTGTCGGCGCTGCCGGTGCGCCCCGTGGGTTGTGCGGTGGTCGTGGGCTGTGGGGGTGCTGACTCGGTGACCGGGGCCTTGACGACTTTCACTTTGAAGTCGGCACCGATCCACTTCAGCGCGGAGCCGTACTTGGCAGCTTCCTTTTTGTCGGCAGTTCTCTTCAGAACGACGGGTTTGCCGGCGAAAAGCTTGGCCATGTGCGCTTTGACGGAAATGGGCTGGAAACCTTCGACAATTTCGCCGCTGAACACAATTGCGTAGGTAGGTTGGATCGTCTGCTATCTCACAAGATACCTGTCCCAATATAGGCGATAGACCGAGGAAATAGAGTGGATCAAGGCCCAAACGGGCTAAAAGAACCGCTAATCCTGCCATTCGGCTTTAACGTACTTGTTGAAGTCGAGGTCGTAGGTCTGATGTGGATGTTTGCGTACCGCACGATCCAGGGCTTCTGCATCTTTTCCTACCAGTATGCGCCAGTGATTATTCCGGACACCGTTCAGGATAATGTCTGCGGCGGCATCCGGTGTGATGCCGATTTCACGGTAGGCATCTTCTCTTTCCACCATGTAGGCTCGCACCTCATCGTTGGTCATATCGATGAGTGCTGGATTGATATTGAGTGCCTGCAAATGTTCCGTGCTGCGTTTTTGCCACTGGCTTCTCATCTCATTGACGACGACGTCGCTCCAGGTGGCTGGATCACCGCCGCCGACCAATCGCGACGTGTTACGTGCGATGTCAGTACCCACCCCACCTGGCATGACGACAGTTGCCTTCAGATGGGGTGCGTTAAAACGAAAGTCATTTATCAGGGCTTCCGTAAATCCCTTCACGGCAAACTTGGCGGCACTGTAGGCCGTATGCGGAATGTTGCCTCCCAGTGACGCGCGAAAACCGTTCACGCTGCTAGTATTGATTATGTGACCTTCGTCGCTGGCGAGCAGCATAGGCAGGAAATTTCGGGTACAGAGGTAGACGCCGTTCCAGTTGATGTTGAAAGTGCGCTCCCATTCGCTGCGTTCGGCATTCACCAGGCTTCCGCCACCACCAATACCAGCGTTGTTGAAGAGCAGATTGATATGGTCCGTCTTCTGATCGCGTGCTACTTCGCTCGCAAAACGTGACACCTCATCTTCACTGGCCACATCACATTGATGGGTGCTGAGACGAATGCCCTGAGGCGCCTCATTCCTCGCGATTCGAGCGGTTTCCTGAAGATTTTCTTCGACGACATCGCAGGTGGCGACATGACAACCTTCAGCTAGTAGCTGTCGCACAAGTGCACGTCCCATTCCTGTACCACCGCCAGTCACAACGGCGATCCTGCCTGCGAACTCTGTCATCGATCTGCTCCTTTTTGATCTGGTCGAGTCTAACATTGGTGCCACCAACGCAGGACAGCAAGCTGGATCAAACGCAGTGCCTCGGTTCGAGGCAGACTGATTTTCGTGAACAGTCATCAGATCAACAAACTGCGTCGGGCACTCTCTGCAAAAGAGGTGTCAGCGTCATCGAATACCACGTTGGCGGAAGTCGCCGCCGCGGCGAATCTCTCATCGTTCCATTTTGCACGATTGTTCCGGGATGCGACGGGATTGACGGTGAACTGATTCCGGAATCCGAAGTCATCGGGGAATATCTGGACGAACAATATCCGGACAAGGCGCTCCTGGCGGCGTCACCCCCTGAGCATGCTAACGTTCGTGTACTGTCGCGAATCGGCGACATCTGCCTGATGCACAATGTCTTTTTGAGTCTGGTCCAGATGATGCCCGACTCCCGGAATCAAGGCGTCGTTTATCTGTTGGTCGGCCAGGTTCGCCGGGGTATCGGCGCCTTGAACAAACACCTTGGTGACGGGGCTTTTGAGGCCGGCGATACCTCGACGCGTGCTGATTGTTCACTCGTACCTGCGCTGTGGATGTGTTCAGGTAGTTTGCCTAGGCTGGGAGCGCCGAATCCTCTTGAGGGGCATGATCGAGTGACTGCCTATTGGGCGTCGATCCAGTAAAACGAACATGCTGCACGCAGCATCGGTGAAATGAATCGCGAGCTCTAGGTGCGCATGGACGTTACGGAGCGTAGGATGGCCGAAGAAGCCATCGCAAAAGCGAAAGCACAAAAGGAATAGGGATAGAGGAGAGCGTCCCACATGCACCTCAGCGCAGAAGAAATAAGTCGTGCACGTGAGCGACTGTTGGTCGATGGCTTTTGTGTCGTTGACGGTGGCTTAACGCCTGGCCGTATTGAAGCATGGCAGGAGTGGTCTGATCAGTGGCTTGGTTCGATGAAGCATCCTGAACGGTGGAAGTACCAGGGGTCAGATATCCATCTGATGGGTGAGCGCAATGTCTCCCCGCGATCGCCCAATTTGCCGCAGGACAGTATTGTTGATGAACTGATCGAATATCCCAAGGCGATCATGGATGCGCTGCAGATGGATGATTTCAAAAGCGGGGGTACATACCAGATCATTTCGAAACCGGGTCAGGCGCCAGCGCTATACTGGCATCAGGACTGGGGGCGCTGGGATGATCCGGTCAGCCTTTCGCCCTGGCCACAGCAGGTGTTCCTGAACTGGTATCTCACAGACACAATACGAGAGAACGGTTGTCTGCGTGTGATTCCGGGTTCGCACCTGAAACGGATCGATCTGCACGACAAGCTGGTGGCCCCACACGAGGGTGGTGGCTATGCGGTAGAAGAGACCAACGAATGGATGTTCATGGATCATCCGGATGCCATTGATGTTCCGGCGAAAACGGGGCAACTGGTCATTGGTGACGCTCGTGTGCTGCATGGCACCTGGCCCAACAAGACAGATGAGCGGCGAACGGTATTACTGGGCTGGTTCTATCGGAGAGCGAACGAGGCGCCAACGAGTTGGGGTCGCGCTATCCCGAAAGAAATACAGGAACGGGATCCCGAATTCCCCATGGCGTTCAACCGGGTGCCGGGTGAGTACCTGCGCTACGAAAAACAGTAAACGCGGAGCATGCTGATGGCAGACTTTCTGGATCGACGACAGATTGGGGCGACAGGCCTGGATACGTCTAGGATTGGGCTTGGCTCCACCTTCAACGCACCGGCTAGCGCAATTGAAGCCGCGTTTGACCAGGGTATCAACTACTTGTACTGGGGGTCGGTCCGCCAGCCCGGCTTTGCTACCGCGATGCGTAATCTTGCGAAGCAGCATCGAGATGAACTGGTGCTGGTCATCCAGTCCTACTCGGATGACCCGACAACGATTGAGGCGGAGGTCGCGGCATGTCTGAAAGAGTCAGGCCAGGATCATTTCGATTTTCTGCTGCTCGGTAACCATATGAAGATGCCGGTCCCCGGTTACCAGGAAGCGTTCGAGCAGATGCGTGACAAGGGCATAGTGCGTTATCTTTCGATCAGCAGTCACAACCGCCCATTGGTGCCACAGTTCTTCGAAGCAGAAGCACCCTATGATCTGGTGATGTTCCGTTACAACCCGGTTCATCGGGGGGCGGAGCAGGATATCTTTCCACTTTTACCTCAGTCTGCAGTGGGTCGCCCGTTGGTAGCCACCTATACGTCAACGCGTTGGGGGCATTTGCTCGATCCGGCGAAGATGCCTCCGGGAGAGTCTCCGGTTAGTGCACGAGACTGTTACCGTTATGCATTATCACGCCCGGAAGTGGACATGGTGATTGCGGGTCCCGGGAACGCGGAGCAATTGGACGAAGCCATTTCGGCGCTGCACGCAGGGCCGCTAGAGGAGGAAGAGCGGACCCGCATCGAACGTATTGGTCGTCATTTGTATGAACAGTATGCGCCGCAGTATCCGGATGCCGGTGATGCGCAAGACGTCAAAGAAGGTCGCGCAAAGGGCCGGTAGTCTGCCATCCGTATCCGTGGTCCTCGGTTCTAACCACGAGAGGCCACTTCGAACCAGTTTCCGTCCGGGTCTTCGACCATGGCGATCTGGACGCCCGGGGCAATATCAACCGGTCCAAATGGAACGTTTCGCCCTGCGTCGCGCGCTCGAGACAGTACTGCGTCCATGTCATCGACGACCGCGGTCAGATACCGGATTCCTGCGTAAGCCTGGATAGGGCCGGTATGTGCTTCCAGATCGTCAATCTGCCAGAGCTTGAGGGTGGTCGCGCCGGCGGCAAACTCGTGCTTGTCGGTACCGAGCGACGGCACGGGTTCGGTCTTGCCTTCGGTAAAGCCCAGCACTTCCGTGAGAAATGAACGACTGGCTTCCATGTTTCCTACCGTCAGTCCGATCGCCTGAATGACGGGGTCTGGTCCGTAACCTTTGGCGCCTGCCAGCTCAATCAACGTATCGTTCGGGTCCTTGGTAAATGCCAGGGTGTACTGACCATGGTCCTCAATGGACAAGGCTGGGAACCCGGCGGCCTCCAGGGACTGTGATATGGGTTGAAGATCGGGAGCGACAATGGTCAAGAGCTTCATGCCCCGGCTTCGTGTGACGTCGCCAGGGGCTGGATCCGGTAGGGCCGATGTCTGATTGAATTTCAGGACGCCTCGACCTGCCTGGAAACGGGTCAGTTTTGTCCCCGGTAGTTCAATACCTTCGATGGAGGGCATACCAAGACCATCGCGATAGAACCTGACCATGGCATCAAAATCATTGGCGACAAGGCCAATATCGAGAGCTTCAGAGATCATCGTGCCCTGTTTGTCTGCCATGCCTGAATTCCCCTCGAGTGATTTGTTTTGTGGATATCGACCTGCGGTGTGAGCATCGACACCGCCAAGCGAGTGTACATTATTTGCACGAGAGTATCCGGCGCTGTAGTGATGTTAAACAAGCTTGCGTATGCGTATGCAAATCTAGTCGGATTCAGTACCCTGCTGCGCCGCTTTTGCGACCGCAGCACGCCGTACCGTCTCCCGATCAAACATTTCCGCGTATGTTCTTCCAGCGTATTGAGACCGAGGGATAGTCGACGCTCGTTAACGTTCGCCGGGTCCTCAATCGGAAATGGTACTGGCCACCCATCGTCATCCTCATCAAATTGTGTAACGTAGATCTGTGGTTGTTCATAGGCACCCGGTAATTCGGTCCGGATCTGATCGACGATCTGTTCTGCGATGTCTGTCTGTAATGTCAGGATGTTGGTGAGTTCGCCATCAAAGGCGGCGGACCAGAGTTGAACGC
>MDTB01045096.1_pt1 | contig 11880 bp, 13 predicted proteins | sample 811161 | NCBI WGS metagenome assembly MDTB01 (sample SAMN05326650, study PRJNA326480) | marine metagenome | isolation source: seawater | place: Mediterranean Sea | collected 2009 | reverse complement strand
TGCAAAAAGACCAAAGCCCTCAATCGGACTCTTGCCTATCTCAATATAATCTGGCAACGGTTTGTAATACATTTTGTTATAAATCGGGTGCATCTTTACTTTTTTTCATCTGTCAGCCCCAACTCTGCGTCAACATCTATGGTTTCACCATCAAGAACAACCGCATCTTCTACTTCTTCATACGGATTTACCAGTTTTTCTAACTTTCCACGTAGTTTTGCACGTAAATCGTCTGTCGATTGGTGAGTTACAGTAATCTCGGACTTCTCAGAGAACAGTCCTACGTCTGAAATCTTACCTAAAAGTTCCAAAGCCCTGATTCTGGTACGGTCATCGGGGTTCTCAGTCTCTAAAAGTAACTTGTTCGTCACCAGATGCCTGACTTGCACCGCAGATTCTGCTACTGCCTGTCCAAATTCCTGCAAAATGTTGTTCGTCAGGACCAAAGAAGCAGGAGTTAGAGTAGCGGCACGTTTATTGGTGGTCTTGATAGACGTAGTTTCAGGGTTTTCCGCATAAGAGATAGCTAATTTAGCAGCGACATCCCTGTCTTCTGCATTGGGGGTGAGATCTGCACCGTGTTCTTCTAATGCCAAGGCAGTTGCGAATGCCGCTTGTGCCCTATCTGTAAGATCCATGCGCCTGATGTCGGAAGAAACAGGTACACCTACTTCTGGTTCCAGTACAAATGTCATTTTGTATCCTTATGCCGCATGTCTGAAAACCAAAGAGTGCCAGCCCATTTAAACCCTTTTATAACGGGCATACCTGCATGTTTACTATCAATGTGCCTGTTAGAAGTATTAGGGTGACAATTATGAAATACAAGCAGCCTACCTTTTTTAGCTTCTATTTCTAAATTTAGTTTAGGAAAAGAAGTACCGCCCCCCTCTTCTACATTATTTAGATAAAATAAACATGTTAACACACGTTGTCCCCGTTCTTTTAAACAACTCTTCCCTCGCTCTGTAGTCTCATCCCATGAATCAAAGTGAGGTTTGTATTGCTGTCCTACATCGTAATGTAACAACTGTATGCTACCTGCGTTCTGCAAAGGTACACCAACCAAGTTAGACATACGAACAGCTAAAGCGTTAATAATTTTACTACTATCAGTACAAATCCATGCATGTTTGCCTGAACGAGTTGCACTAATAACTCCCCCACGAGCAGATACTTTAGGGTCAGGAGACACCACAACCGCATCTTTCGTATTATTAAACCCGTGCTTTAAAACTTCAGCTATTTCTTTATCCGTTACAAAGTTATCAATTATATGTATAAAAGGTTTTGTACTAAGCGTTATACCAGTTCTGTAGGTAGTGTTTAAACTTATATTACTACGTAGCGTTTTTTTCCTAGCTATATATTTATTTTTTTCTTTAGCAGACTCGATGCTATACGCACCATTCTTATCCACGTAATGTAAAAACACTTGAACCTGCCACTCATCTTTTAATGGCTCACGCCAATGTTCTAAATCGCAGCCTTTGTATACACAAAGACTACCTGAGTCCATATGTAAAGTAACTTCTTTACCCTCAGACATAAATTTAATAGGCCAAGGTCTGATACCAGAGTAACCCAAAGTCAACGTAACCGATATTTCGCAAGCCTTGCGGTCTTTATGTCTCTTTAGTTCAGTGCCTTTTTGATATACACGAGCATAACAATAAGTAGGTAATAACTCTTTACCGGAAAGTTTACTTATAAAAGGCGCGTAAAAAGGCAACAACTTACTTAATAGTTCGTCGTTATACACGCTTAAACTATCAGGACATTGAGTATCTGCTTTGAGACTACCAGAATTTTTTAATCGAAATAAATGTTGGGTTAATTTATTACACGCGCCATGCGGCAATGTGTTAGGCACTTCCAGATACCCATTTTTCTCAAAGAAAGAAATGCTTGTGCCCATTAATACATCGCAGGTTGCTAACCGAAAGTGCCTATATACCAGAAAAAAATATTTCTGACAAGCATTTGGGACTCCAAAGGGGGGTACTTCCCTATATAGGGGGTACTAAGTCGGGTTTCAAAAAAATGGGATTTATTTGTGGAAATTAGTATTACATAGTAGTGCCGGAGTCACAAGTGACACAATGGGGGGTGGGGGGTCGCACATATAGATTCCCACGATAGTCACGTGACTATTGGTAAAATCTACCTAAACTTGACAAAATCTAGTTAATTGTGAGACTATAGAAACGTCACAGCAACACGGGCAACCGCAACAAAGACCGCCCTCTCAGCCCCCTACGGGGGATCGACTTGAGAAGACCATGCAGGGAATGTGATAAACCTTTAATTCACTTATTGGGGACTATTCATTATGAATAATTCTACTTTTAACACGGAAGCGGCACTGAGCGCAGCGGATCTTACTGACGCGCTTGCAAAATCATCTTTGAACATTGAGCCTGATGTATTATCGAAAGCGCTCTCGACGGTTAACTCTTGGGTTATCGCTGAGAAAAACGTGGAAGATGCTAAGAACGATACAGCGGTAGCGTTTTTAGACATGGGCTTTGCACCCACAGACCTACGGGCTAGGACAGCCGAAGTATCTAAGTGGGAATTGTCAAAGGCGATAATCAAGAGGTCTTTGCCTCAACCTACCTTAGACCTTATCGCGGCAAGCGAGACGGCTAAGAATAGGGTGGAGCTAGAAGAGGCCGCTGGCATGGGCTGGGCTTCTGCTAAGGGGAAGGTCAATTCACTGTGCGGTAAACTTGCCGGACAGATGCAGTTGGAGCAAGATAAGCGAGACGGCAAAGTTTGTCGGATAACCGGTAACCTTCTGGATACTAAGGATGCAACCCATCGGAAGCATCTGAAGCAACAGGGGTCCGATTTATTCGATAAGACTATCAGCAAGATAGAAGCCCTCGCCGCTAAATGCGAGGCAGACCCAGAGTTTGCTAAGTCTTGTGGTAAGTGCAACTTCCAAGCGGCAGGGCGCATGATAACAGCAGCGAGAGTTGCTTTTGTATCGGGCACCCTACCAACTTGGTACCCTAAGAAGTAAGCCCCATAGATCCTCCCCACCTTCGGGTGGGGGGTGATCGCTGATAAAACAGAAGGTCTTATGCATCCATTAGATCCAGACTATACAGAGGAACGTCGAATGAAAGCTAATATGGCAAAGCGCAAGCGGGCGAAAATGCAGAAAAGAGAAAACAACAAGCATCCAAAGCGAGTACGGGTTAAACCCCCAAAGCCAGTCTAGGCTGGCAAGTGTCCCCCCTTCTTACCTTCGGGTAGGGAGGGGGTTTTTTTTCGCCCAAAATTTTTTAGAAGCCTGTTCCCAAGATGTCTTGCGCCTCCCCCCGACCCCCTCGGAAAAGCAATAACTCCCTAACTTTTTCATTGTAGTCACGTGACTATCCTGCATATCATTGCCTGAGATTATCTTTTTGCCATGCACCTAGAGACCTGTTCCTCAAGATGTCTTGCGCCTCCATTGTGCGTACGTATGCATAAGAAATTCCCAAATAGTCACGTGACTATCTAATGTTCCTAATGTTCCAGTAATGTTCCGCAATGTTCTGAGCTTTTGGTACATTATGTATACCTACCTAAACCTGATTAGTTCTGGTTAGTCTTACGTAAAGCTACATGGCTAGACCTATTTAAAACTATTTATATCTATCTATCTATCTATCTATATCTATAATGTTCTAAAAAGTTAAAATAGTTTAACTCCTGAACGAAATGTACTGTTCATGTCACGTATTGATACTCAACATGATAATGTTCTGTAAAAATTTTGTATTCCCGAGGTAGGGATATACCCCTTGGAACATTAGAACATTGGAACATTGTTTGTTTTTCAGGCACTTGCCTCGCCACAAAATAGAACATTACAGTACAAAATAGCTTTAGGTAGGATTCACAAGGATTTGACTGAGTTTACCAGTGTAGTATAATGTCTGTTCAGTAGGGGGAAACACATTTTGAAAAAAAGCAGTTTATTGAGCAGTAGAGAAACCCACGATAGTCACGTGACTATCACAAATATTACTACAGGAGAGTAACACTATGACTACTATCAGACACTCAGATGAATGGATTGATTTACATAAGCACTTACTTCAAATCCAATGGGCATTAGACACTAGCTTAACTTTACATCGTGTGCGTCATATGCATACGTCATTTGAGGATTTTTGTGTGCAACAATTTATCCATAGCGAGCACTTCTATAACGATCCGTATTGGCAAGCTCACTTCTCTAAGCATCTATCTCTAACTACTGAGGAGTGGAGGCGCGAGTACGTCAACATGGGGATCTATGGTAACTGGCCTGTAGACTGGTGCGAACCAAAATTCACGAGGTAGTCACGTGACTATCACAAATACTACTACAAAGGAGAGCAACAGATATGTACTGGGAATATCGATTAGTAAGAGAAAAGACGGAGGATTTTTTGACAGGTGAAGATGAGACCACCATTCAACTGGCAGAGGTTAGCTTTGCGAGTGGCCTATGTGAAGAGGAAGAGGGTTCGCTCTTGGGTTATACCGAGGTATTTCCACTGGTAACTTCGGATACGCCATATGGAATTGATCGGCTCCAGAGATGGCTGAATGATGCGTTCAAGCAACCAGTGATCGATGCGACAGACTTTTCAGATTGTGAGACAGAGGAGAGTGACAGATGAGAGGCATCGCATACCGCAGAGCGCACCTAGCCAGAATGAGAGCAAAGGCCGCAAGTAGAGGTATACCAGAAGCAGACGCTAACCACATGGCAAAGTGTTCATGCTTTTTATGTAAGAGCGACAAACTAACCAACGTACCAACACGACAACAAAGGAGAGCAACACTATGGCTACATCAAACGTAGTTGAGATAAACACCGACAGCAATGTCGCGCCCGTATCGAGTCGGGCAATGATCGTTCGGCTATCGGGTTCCAAGTGGACCGCCCGAAAGAAGGACAAGAAAGCCACCAACAAGATACTGAATGACAACAATGCCGTGTTCGGTGCGGCAACTGTTACCAAGTCAGTGCTTGAAGGTTGCTCACAACTAAAGGCAGTCGAGCTTCAGTACAGCTTGTGTCATCGTGAGTGTCTACGTCTGACGCAACCATTCGATGACGAGTGGCGAATGCTAGGTGTTGAGATGTTCCCAGAGTTCAACCATATCATGTCGGGACACATCAGCAAGTATTACACCAACGTGGATGAGTTCTGTGATGCGTACCAGTTTGAGAGGTTTGAGGCACAGCATCGACTCGGTGACTTGTACAACGAAGAGGACTATCCCGATGTTGAGACTGTACGCGCCAAGTTCGGTATGCGTATCAAGTATCTACCCATGCCGGATACAGGGCACTGGGCACTGGATATGTCAAACGACATGGCCGGTGAAATCATTGACCATTTCAATGTGCAGATGAGAGAACGTGAACAAGAGAATCTGCGTTCTATCTTTGAACAGGCACACAAGTACCTATCAAATATGTCAAAGCAGATGGCTGAGTTCGATAACAAGGACAAGCCAAAACTGTACGACACACTGGTGACTAACATCACCGACTTGGCAACCATGATGAAGAAGTGCAATCCCTACAACGATCCAGATATGGAACGGATGTACATCGAAATGATGGAAGCTATGCGTGGCGTATCGAAGGAAGGACTGCGTACCAGTTCCGACTTACGCGCCAAAACCAAGGTAGCAGTTGATGACATTATCAAGGGGCTACCATCATTCTAAACCTTAACCAAGAAACACGGGGTAGTCACGTGACTACCTCACAAACCTATACAGATGGAGAGCAATACAATGGCTACAATTAATAAGTTAGCAGATCGTGGTATAACACTGGACGAAGCAGTAGATTGCATACTTGCATGGGGCATGACCGAATCAGATGGCAAAGGCCAGACCATTATCTTTGAGGGTCACATGGGCACAGGCAAGTCCACAATGCTACCGATGGTGCATGAACGTCTGGTAGATGACAAGGGTATCAAGACACACAAAGCGTTCTATTTTGACTGCACTACCAAGATGGACAGTGGCGATGTGATGATACCGAAACTGAAAGAACTGGACGGAGCCGACTTTGTGCGGTTTGCCACCAACGAGGAATTAGGCATACACCTGACAGATCAGCCCATCGTGTTGATGCTTGATGAGTTCGGCAAAGGTAACAAGAGTCTTACCAATTCACTCATGCGGCTAACACTAGAACGCAAGATGGGTGCATACGAGCTTCACCCTGATTCAATTATATTCGCAACAACTAACCTCAGTTCAGAGAATGTCGGTGATATGTTACCACCTCAGAACTGTAATCGTGTGACAGTCATGCGGCTACGCAAGCCGGAGCCAGTGTCGTTCATCGAGTGGGGCTACCACAACAGTGTCGATCCAATCGTGCTGTCATGGGTCAACGACAATCCACAGGTCATGCAGTCCTTTGAAGAGACAGAGAGTCCGACAGAGAACGAGATGATCTACCATCCCCAAGGTGTAACCACACATTTTTGTACACCACGTTCCATGACTGCCGCATCGAGACTATTGAAGAAGCGTCACCTTGTGACCACACGCGCACTCAAGGAAGGACTGAACGGCACAATCGGTGAAGTGGCAACAGTATCACTCATGTCACATATGCGGTTTGTCGATCAGCTACCCACACTGGATGAGATCAAGAACGATCCGTTCAACGCCAAGCTACCTGACAACACGTCAGCCATGTGTCTACTGGTGTTCCGCACACTTGCGACAATCGAGCGCAACTGGGTGAACAAGTGGATGGACTACATGAGTAGGATGAACCGAGAGGCACAGGCATTGTTTGCACTTAATGTCATTCGCCCCTCATACAAGAACCGTTCGGCTGTTATGACCAATGACAAGTTCATGGATTGGGCACGAGCAAACGGACACTTAACCCAAGCAGATGTTTGATAGTCACCTGACTACAAGGAGAATATTCTATGTTTAAGAAAGCGATGACCACAGAGCAAAGACTAGAGAGGAACATATTCCAGTTGATGCAGAGTGAGAGGTACCAGTGCATGGCACAGATCATTATGATCGGTGACAAAGAAGTCGATGAGAACCACCCGACAGCTTGCACTAATGGACGTGATGAGAAGTATGGACGCAAGTTCATGGACAAGTGTGACGATGCAGAACAACGTGGTGTAATCATCCATGAGAACAAGCACAAGATGTATCAGCACCTCAAGATATATGCGTTCTTGTGGCAGATCAATTCACGGTTAGCGAACATGGCTATGGACTACGTGATCAATCTGGAGATACTCGACGAGAACCCCGATGGGTGGTGCAAGCTACCTGATTGTGCACTGGTCGATGAGACGTTCAGAGGCATGGATACCTATCAAGTATTCCAGTATCTGCAACAGAACCCACCTACAAACCCAAAACCAGAAGGTGAAGATGGGGATGAAGAAGGTGGAGAAGGTGGAGGTGGTGGGGGCACAGAGAGTAACCCCCCGGGAAACACTAGCGGTGATACCACAGATACAGGTACACCTAATGGTGATGGCGGTATGGACGAGCATGACTGGACAGGTGCAAAGGATCTGACTGAGCAAGAGAAGGAAGAGCTTGAGGAAGAAATTGATGCCGCCATACAGGATGGACTCAAGCTGGCGGGTAAGACTGGATCGGGCGGCAATCGTGCGTTGGAAGAACTAGCCAAGCCACGGGTTGACTGGCGTAAAGTCTTGCGTCAGTTCATCACAGATACTGTCACGGGTAACGACTACACCTCATACCGCAGACCAAACCGCAGACACTATGGTGAGGGGTATTACTTACCAAGCGGCATGAGTGACAAGATCGGTGAGCTAGTCGATGCACCTGATATGTCGGGTTCGATTGGTACCCATGAGATCAGTGTGATGCATGGCGAGATGAAGTCCATCTGCGATACAGTCAAGCCATCCAAGCTACACGTTATGTACTGGGATACCAAGGTGTGCCGACATGAGGAGTACGAGGAGAACGAGATCGATAAACTAATCGAAAGCACAAAGCCAGCGGGCGGTGGCGGTACGGATGCATCGTGCATACCTGAGTATATGAAGGACAACAACATCAACCCTCAAGCCGCAGTCATTATGACAGATGGTTACGTGTATAACTGGGGTAACTGGTCTTGTCCTGTACTGTGGCTCATCATCGATAACGAAAGAGCCAACCCACCGTTCGGTAAGTTCATACACGTCAAGTCGAGGGATATGCAATGAGTGACCGATTCATCTTTGAGCATCATCTTGACCGCAAGATTAAGTATTGCTTGAACGGAAACGTCAGACCCGAACTACAGGATGCCGTACTGGACGTGATTTGTGGCGATAAAGTGGTATGGGAGTATCAAGAGTGGCTAGATAAACTCGCAGAGCTTGACGCTTGTGAGCTTACTATCCGTGAAGTTATGAAACTGGGAGGTAAATTAGTATGACTGACGAGAGAATGGAATGGGGTGAAGCAAAGGCAATCATGGAGTTTGTGGTGAAGTACACCACGTCTACGTGTGTCAACGGTGCAACTAACCCATATACCAAGGAAGAGATTGAAGCCGCATGGAAGCGGATACAACAGGGGTAGTCACGTGACTATCTTACAAACTCATACAGATGGAGAGCAAGATATGCGATTCAAAAATATTCAAGAAGTGAAACAACACTTCGATTCTACCAAGCCGATACGCGGTACGAACATCGTGCCGTTGGGCGAACGTAGGCGCAAGTGGGAGGAGATTCGTGATTACTCCACAAGTACAACTCTGCACTACCGACTCTTTTGTGAGGGCGAGTGGTTTGTTGAGTGGGAGCATGACATGACTAATGACACGACACTGGCTAGAGTACGCAACCACGGTGGTCACATGGGTCTGAAGTTCCTCACAAGGTACACACCTATGGGGTTGCATTTTGAGTATGGTCAATCAGGTAAGCATTACATACACACACATAAAGGTGAAGGTATGTTCAAGTCTCACTACCTACCTGTGACGTGGCGTTACACTGAAGATCAACCAACACTTGTATACGAGAAACTTGGGGACAAATGGAAGCTGATCGGTGATAAGTATTTCCACACGAGGAAGAGGGTTAAGAAGCAGGAGAAAGCACCTTATCGTAAAGCCATACAAGACCTCTTTGACGACTTCATGGTCATCGCCCCACTGCTAGTGCTAGGGTCTGAGCGTCAGAGTTGGTCAGAGAGAAGAGAAACCGAAAGGAAGCACATGGAAGCGATACGAGGAACTTCAGACTCATATGACTACCGTGACGATTGGCGTATGTACCGCGGTATCATGTTGTATCGCACAAGTGAGAATCGTGCCGATATGGTCGGTATCATGTTGTATGACATGGAGATAAATGATCTGCACTCACTACATAATGCCAGTATGGTTAATATACGCAGTCGTTTTAACAACTGGATAAACAAGAACTGTGATTTCACAGAGGACTACACACCACCACCAAGGAGAGAAGAACAATGAGTTCATTAGAAGAGTTAGTGCCAAACCTATTGGCAAACCCATCCGTGGATGAGGGGCATAGACACGCGATTTCAAACAATGTACACAAAAATTTAAGAGGTCGTAAAGCACTTGAAGAGCTAGAAGCTAATTTGCCTCTTGGGTATAAAGTATATGTCTATCACACAAGATCGATACGCATTGAGGATCCTTCGATACCCATTGATCATCCTCACGCAGATCAAAGAAGCAGATTGGGTATCGGGTGGGAGGCTTATGTATACCTACCTGATACACCCGTTGTCTTGGGTACCGTTCGGTTTGATTTTCGCAGACAGAAAGGTGTGAGTGACCGCGACTATTGCCCTAAAGACGTTCAATATAATCAATGGGATTGGATTATAAAAAGTAACAAAATCTCCAAGGAACGTGGTAATGCGAATGAGCGCACCACTGCAAACCTCAAAAGGGCTATGAGTACAATCAAGGAGTTTTGCACACCGAGACCTTTGTATTGGTATGCTGACAATACATTACGTTGGAGACGTGTGGTCGAAGAGAGTATGGATCATCAGAACGATGCTTTGAGTAAAGAGTTTGGTAGGGCAATATACGATCTAAATGACGACGTTTCGGATGAGCTTCATTATGAGATATGCAAAGCCCTACTTGACGGTAAACAGATATGGGATGTTCTTGAAGGCACTGCCAGAGACCGTTATACCAAGGCTATGGAAAGGGTTGTTCGTGCCCACGATGAGAAAGCCGATCTACACAAGGAAGGAAACACAGAGGTGTACTTCGTGTACGTAACACGTGAACCACACGAACGTGTACACACGGTAGGATTTACCTATGAACCCAAGCGAAAGCATCTGGGACTCAATCCATACGCAGGGTTAGATGTCGATGAATCAAATCATGTTATCTATGATAACCCAGAGGACATACCCGACTTTATCTCTAACGGTTGTTACGCACTTGACATGACGGACGTGTGCGAAAACCAGAGCAGTTGGGGGTCGTCAGAACAGTGGGTTGACAGGTTGGGTGTTCGTATGGCTCCCGACATCTATTTTATTTGTCGTCCATAGTCACGTGACTATCGGGCATATTTCTACAGGAGAAAGGTAATGAGTAATATTCAAAATGCAATGTTAAAAGCGGCAGTCAATGGGTTCTATAGTATGCAGAAGACACGCATACGTGTAGGTAATAATGTAGTAGCAAACTTCAAGATCAAGATTGGTCAGGAACCAAACAAGTCGGAGGAGACTTTGGACACCGATGCCAAGTTGTTACTGCGTAATCTTAGAACAAGTTACAAGAAGATTACCGATGGTATCGTCAGCATGAACCCACGTCGATTCAAAGAGGATGGGCTGATCTCGGAGTACAGTGAGTTCTCACTGATACAGCAGTATTTCGATCTGGTGGCGGCAGAAGAGAACGCACTCAAGCAGATCACCTATGCGGTCAAGAAGTTTCCGATCTACAAACATTTCTTGGAAGATGTTAAGGGGGTTGGTCCAACGATGGCGGCTGTCATCATATCAGGGTTCGACATCCACAAGGCGCAGTATGCAAGTTCACTGTGGGCATACGCAGGGCTTGATGTCGTGGGTGACAAAGGACGATCTCGCATAAAAGAACATCTGGTGGATCAAACTTATTTGGATTCAGAGGGTAAGGAGCAGACCAAGAAAGGTATTAGCTTCAATCCGTTTATGAAGACCAAGCTGATCGGTGTGCTAGGTTCATCGTTTGTTAAGACCAATGGTAAGTACCGCGAGGTCTACGACAATTACAAGAGCCGCATACAACACATGCCAGTTCACGCTGAGAAAACCAAGGCGCACATAAACAATATGGCGATACGCTATACTGTCAAGCGGTTCCTTGTGGATCTGTACACAGCATGGCGAACACTGGAAGGTCTACCTGTCGCAGACGAGTACAGCAAAGCCAAGCTGGGTATACACCACAAGGTTGCATAACCAAGTGAGTCAAGCAAGGAAAGAAAACCAACATGGACGAGCGAGTCTTTAAACTAAAGAAAACCAAAAGTTGCAAGCGAGTCAAAAATCCCTACAAAACCAAGTGGTGAAAGCGAGTCATTCTATTAAAGAAAACCAAAATGAAAAAGCGAGTCACATGGAACAAGAAAACCAGCAAAGCAAAGCGAGTCATTGCAGAAAATAAAACCAAGAACACCAAGCGAGTCATACCCAGATAGAAAACCAAAGGCAATGAGCGAGTTATATTTAGATAGAAAACCAGATTCATCAAGCGAGTCAAGAAAAACGAGAAAACCACGGAGAAGGAGCGAGTCAGCGTTAAACAGAAAACCAAAATTGGAAAGCGAGTCATCAATAACGAGAAACCCTAGG
>MDTB01232831.1_pt1 | contig 11881 bp, 14 predicted proteins | sample 811161 | NCBI WGS metagenome assembly MDTB01 (sample SAMN05326650, study PRJNA326480) | marine metagenome | isolation source: seawater | place: Mediterranean Sea | collected 2009 | reverse complement strand
AAATTTTAATAATACCAAATCATGTAATTTATTTACTTTTTCTAATATTAATTTTATTTCACAATTTAATGATTTACAATTAGTTATTGCCATTAAATAGGTTTTATTTTCATGTTTTTTTTCAGTAATATATAAATGTAATGGATTTATTGAAATAAATGTATATTTATTTAAACATAGTTCAAATACATCAACTATACTCAATATTCTTTTCGTTTCAAAATTAAAAATAAAGTTATTTCTTGGTATATTTTTTGTAACAATGAATTTAGCCAGTATTTTTTCATGCTGTTTTATTTCACAATGTATAATATTATCTTTGGTTATTGCGAGTCTTTTCTTCTCATTTATTATTTTTAAAACTTTTTTAAAATTTTGCTGCATTTTAATTTCTTCTTGTTTTTTGGACTCTTTGATTTCATGATATTTAGACATGTTTTCTTTATTTTTTATATTTTATATTAAACCATCGATTTTTAATGAATAGTAACATATATGATTTTCAAAGAATATATTATAAAAAATATAATTATAAATTATATGGTATTAAAAAAAAAAGTATTAAACAATGATAAATTTAACGAACTTCATAATAAGGTTGAAGAATTTCATAATAGATACAAAAAAAAAACAAATGTAAAAAAAACTAATTTTACAAATTATTATAATAAAGCAGTTAAAATTTATAGTAAAGAGGAAATTCTTATTAATATACATATATTATTATTATTTTTAAATGAAATTGTTGGTAATCCTGAAGATGTTACTATTATAGGTATTGGTGATTCTCCTGCTATTTTACTTCAAATTTATAAAAAATTTATTCCTAAAATTAATTTATTTTTTTTACCAATTAGTGAAATTAATCCTAAAAATACAAAATTATTAGCAGAAAAATTAAATGGTTTAGATACAAAAATTAAAACTGATAAAATTATTTGGGTAGATTATGTATCAAGTGGTAAATCTATAGTCACAATATTGAATTCTGTTAAAAAAACTGTATTAAGAAAAAAATCTATTTTTTTTGGGTATGGTCAAACTTATAATTATATTTTTCAAAAAATAAGAAATAAAAATAATGTAAAACTTTTTTATGTTCATCCAGAATCATTTTTTTATTCATATTTAAGATCATTATTAGGAAATTCTGAAGCTTACCAAATAAGATGTATTAAAAGAACATTATTTGATAATAATTATAAAGCTAAATTGGTCAGCGTAAGATCTTTACCTAATAATACTACTACATCTAAATATTGTGTAAATTATGCTCAATTTTTATTTGAAGAAATGAAAAGTATTGGATTATTTATAAAATAATTGTTTATTTAAAAATATAACTGTATCCAAGTATTACCGTCTTGCCATTTTATTTTTCTATTAGACCAATATGCATAATAAATATTTTTATGTATTTTTTTATCTTTTAATGAAAAATCAATTATACAATTGAATTTTTTATTGTATTTAGTAAAATTATTTTTTTTTGTTAATATTGCTGCCCAATGACCCTTTTTTCCTTCATTTTTACCATATCCTCCATTAATTATATAAGTATCTTTATTAATTTTGTGCATAATTCTTAAACAATTACCATGATTTGGATCATAAAAATAATAAGTTTCACTCATATTATAATATTAGATATTAATATTATAATATAAAAATGGCAAAAGGTTATTTAATTACTAAATATTTAAGAAGTGAAATTCCCGATGGAATAGATTATGATCCAAAAATAAATATAGATTTTATTTGTAATAAATTTAATATTAATAATGATCAATTAATTTCAATCGTTAATAATGATAAAAAAACAAGAATGATAATTGAAAATAATCAAATATTTTGTTGTCAAGGTCATTTTTTAGATAAAAATAAACCTAAAAATGATAAAACAAAATCTCAAATTATAGAAAATTTAATTCTTAAAAAAATAAATTATAATAATATACCTACATTCTTGTTTCATGGTACTGAAAAAAATAAAATATCTAGCATTCAAAAATCAAAAGGATTATCAAGAATGGAAAGGACACATATTCATATGATTGGACCTGAATCCAATGCTTCAGTAAATGAACATCAAAAAAAACCAATATCTGGTTTCAGAAATGATTCAAATTTTATTATTAAAATTAATACTGAAATATGTAAGCAATATAATATATCATTTTTTAAATCAAAAAATGATGTTTATTTAACTTCTGGTAACAAAAATGGAATAATACCACTAAACGCTTTAATATTTGATTAATATATTTTTGTTTATTATAAATATGAATGAACTAATACTATATTCAATAATTTTAGAAATTTGTGAAAAAAATAATTTTACTTTACTAAGATTTTTTATATTAGATTCAATGAAAAAAAAATTTACAAAAAAAAAATTTTATTTAATTTTAATGTTAGTTAAAAAAGATAAAAAAAATAAAGAATTTTATAATTTTTTAGATAATTTTATAAAAAATAATTACTCAAAAATTATTAATCATTATAAAAAATAAAATCATCTTTCACAATTACATAATTTACAATAGGTAAATCTTTCTCCATATGGACCTTCTTCTCTTTCAGTAATCCATTGGTGTCCATTATTTTTAATTTCACAATTTATGTATTTTTGATTGATTAAATCATTAATTTCATATTCAATATTTTTTATTTTTTCATTATAAAATTTTTTTAAATTATAAAGTTCATTAATTTTTTCTTCTATATTATCATTTTCAAACTCCATATTAATAATAGCAATATTATTTTTTAAATAATTTTTTAATTTCCATAATTGAATGAAATATTACATGATTGTTGTTTTTCATTTGACTTATATATATATTTAATAATAAAATAACTTACATTTTGATTAGTTAAACTTTTAACTATTTTTTTTTCATAAAAAATTATTCCATCATTTTCAATTATTGTTTTTTCAGAAAAAGAATCATATTCTTCAAAATTTACTTTTTTTAATTTTGGAAAATTCTGATTCTCTCTATTTGTAAAAACGATTTCATAATATTGTTTATCAATTTTGATCAAATAATGTGAAGTTATAAAATCACAACTCAGTGGTTGTAATCTTTGAACACAATAAAAAAAAATATTATTTTCATCATAATAATTATCATCATCTAATTCATTTAAATTCATTGATTCATCATAATCAAAAAGAGCATAATCCCATTTAAAACCCGTCAATTGTCTTACTAATATTGGACGTGGGAATTCAGGTGCATTTGACATTATATATAATAATTTATTTTATTATATTTATAAGAAAATTCATTTTTTCTTTAATTATTAATTTTTTATAAATAATGTTATTAATGGTTCATGTGATACATTAGCACTCTTATGTCCATGTTTTTCAATGTCAAAAGTTTCATTTTCAGGAAGTAAATCATTTGAAAAAAAATATTCTCCTGCTTTAAATGTTTTTGAACTTCCATCTTTTAAAATAATTTTCATAATTCCTTGTAAAATAATTACCAATTGGGGTTCATCGCTACAATGAAAATCGCTTTTAAAGCCTATTGGCGAATATCTAAATTGGTGACCATTAGATTCTTTAATTTCACTTAATTTAGTAATAACATTTCCCTTATTCATTGATATTTTATTTTCTTCCCAATTAGCAAATCCTTCATTATTTGTTATTAAATGATCTATTTTTAAATATGGTACATCATCTTGAATTATAATCATTTATACATCTAATAATTTATTTTTAAATTAATTTAAAAAAAATCAATTATTCTCTAAATTTTAAAGTAAAAGAATCAATTAATTAACATGGTTTTCTATAGCTGTAATACATCTCAAAATTTTGATTTGTCAGATCCAAATACCTTTATTGTAGTTGATGTTAAAACGAAACCAGATAAAACAGTTTATATGTGTTTTAATAAAACTTTAATGAAAAGTGCTTTACATTATTTCGAATTATATGAAAATAAAGTTTTTATTATTAGAAATGATAAGAAATTACCAAAAAAATTATTTAGTATATTAAAAAATAATAAATATAATATATTATATTATGAAATTAAAAAAACCATTAGAATAAATATATATCAATTATAAATATTAATAACTTTCACAATATAAAAAACAGGTATCTTTTTCATTTAATATATAATTTACTTGAATACCTAATTTATATCTAAAAAATAAATCTGAACGATTTTCATATTTATTCATTTCTGATGCTACATCTTTAAAAATTAAAGAATATCCATCAATTATATTTTTATTATTTTTTATTTCTTTGAATTTTTGTACAACATTAATGGGTAATTTTTCTTCTAATTCCTTTAATGACTCTTTTAATTCAATTTGATGTTCTTTTGTTATTGTATAAATTACTACAGTATCTTCTTCAAATAATATTTCTTGATCATCGTCTATACAACCACTTTCAAATGCTGCTTGATAATGTTCATCATATGAATTGTAACAATCTTTACAATAATTCATATCATCAACTTCTTTTAAACAATAACATTCTAAATATCGATGTTGAATATCGTAATCTATATTTATTAAATTTTGTATATCATCACTTGACTGAACACCAAATCCAAATTTTCCTTCTACATCACCAAAATATTCACGTCCCATAATTTTATTAATAAATTACTAATAAAATTAATTATTATAAAAATATAGATTCAAATCAATTCAATTTTTATTTCTTTTTTGTATCTTTATATTTGACTGACATAATTTTACCCAACATGACTAGTTGATTTGAATCCATTACAGCAATTCTACCAAGCCCTTGACATGATTCAAATGGCTCTAAATAAATAGGTTGTTGTGGTATAAATTCAACTTCTGCTGATTCACCTCTTTCCAAAAATGGAGGATTTTCAAGCTTTTCATTTCCTGTTTTTTTACCCATTTTCCATATAATATTCTTCATTTTACATGCTGATTTTGCTGTACGTACATAAATACATGGACTAAATCCTGGCTTTAGTTGCCCTGGATGTTCTTGTACAACAACTTGAGCAACAAAACTTTCAACAGCTTTACATTCGCCATCTTTACTTACATAAATTACATCACCAACTTTTGGCATTTTACCTTTTTCTAACCCTTTAATGTTCATACCTACATTATCTCCAGGTTTAGCATTCGGCCATGTTTTATGATGCATTTCTATACTGAATACTTTCAAATTATCTAAACCTCTTGGAGATATAGAAATTACTTCTCCAGAATTTAACATACCTTGTTCTATCCTACCTGTAATAACATCACCTACTCCTTTAATTTTATAAATACCATTAATTGGAATACGTAATGGTTTTTCTGGAAATCTTTTTGGAGGTCTAGCAACTTTCTCCAAAGCATCAAACAACGTATATCCACTTACTGTTTCTGTCTTTGAAAGATTAACGTTAAATCCTTTATACCAAGGCATTTTATCTGTCTTATCAATTAAGTTTTCACCTTTAAAACCTGAAAAAGGCACAAAAGGCACTTGTTTTGGTTTAAATCCTGCTGTTGTTATCATTTTTGTCATTTCTTCTTTTATTTCATTAAATCTTGATTCTGACCAATCGCATGAATCCATTTTATTTACTCCAACAATTAATTTTTCTATTCCTAGTAATCCTAGAAGTCTAGCATGTTGCCTAGTTTGACCTTGTACTTCGCCTGTACTATGATCACCTTTAGCTACAGCAGTCTCAAATCCACCCGACTCAGCAGGCACTAAAAGTAATGCTACATCTGCACATCCAGCACCATTAATCATATTTTTTACATAATCTCTGTGACCTGGAGCATCAACAATTGTATAATGATAACTGTCTGTAAAAAATTCTTTTGTAGTACAGTCAATTGTTACTCCCTTTTCTCTTTCTGTCTTACCTTTATCCATATAATAAGCAAAAGCAAATGAACTTTTACCTTGCTGATCTGCTTCAGCTTGAAGTTTTTCCATTTCTCTTTCAGATATACCACCCAACTTAAATATTAAATGACCAGTTGTAGTACTATTATGCGTGACTGTAAAATCATCAAGTAAAAATCGTCCATCATTATCTAATTCAAATCCAAAATATTCATCTTCACCTATTGATTCAATTTTAATTCCAGATACACAAGCATCTTTTTTTGTTTCACGAATATGACACTTCTTTCTTTCAAGTAAAACAGGAATATCTTCTAATCCTTTACCTGAAATAAATATTCTATGATAAGTACCAGTTACTCTATTATTTGAACTTATAACACAGGTTTTCTCACATTTATTAATAGTTGTTCTAAAACCTAAGGACCTTGAAAGCTCAACAGTATCATATGCTAGTTTTTCATTCTTAAATACAATTTCATAACAATTATGAGTCATGCTACCATCTGAATCAATTAATCCAGCTAATAAATTCATTCTAATTAATCTATTATTATACTTATATTTATCAATTATATGCTTATTTCCCCATAAATTATTATCTTTCAAAAAATTAGTAAAATTATTTCTTCGTGCACCACCTTCATTTGTACCAGTAGTTATATCATATCTATAATTACCAACTTTGTTTATTTTAAGTCTATTTTCTGTTACCCAATCATTTAAATAATCAACAATTTCTTGGTCAGCTGATGTAATTGATGAAGCCTTACTTGAACCATCACCTAACCATAAACCATATAAATATGGATCAATATCAGTATTTTTATTTTCATACTCAACTCCTACACTGAATCCTTTAAACATATCTTGACTAGATTTATTTAAATTCATAAAATCTTTTAATTTAATATCTATAATATCACCTTTTTTAATGTACTCCTCTGAATTTTCTATTTTATTTAAAAATTTTTCTGCCTCTTTTTTGTAATTAATATCGTACTTTGTTTTTGAAAATAATACTTCCTTTAAACCTTCTTTTGTAATCCATCTAACTTTGTACCTATCTTTACTTTCATCATAAATTAAACTTTTACAAGCCGAAGCTTTTAATGTTAAAATATGCTCATCATTAACTGTATAAATTCCACCATATGATGTAGGTATTATATTAAACATTTCACTTTTACCTGAAGTTGTCGATAATACATGTCTTGGTTTTGAATCCAAACCCATAACAGTTTCACCAACACTAATATCCTCTATATTTTTAGCTAAACCATTATACATTTTAATTTTTGTTCCCTTTTGAAAACACTTGCCTGCATCTACATGCCCACATACTACCAACGAAATATGTTCCTTACTCATGAGTTTTTATATATTTATATTTTTAAATTATAATTTATTAAAAAAAATATATATTAAAGATTAAATACAAAGTTTAAGTATGGAGAACACAAAAGGGAAATATACAGATATTTATAATAATGAAAAAGAAATAATTTTAACTGACGATGAAATGGATAAGTGTAATGCTAGTTTATCAGAACAAATTTTATATTACATAACTAATCCTTCTTATTTTTTAGAAAAATCATATGAATCGATTGTTACACTATCATGGAAATTATAAAAATATTTTCATAATAAAAATTGATACTCTACATGAAATAAAATAAAAATAATGTCTTTAAAAAGTAATTCTCAAAATCTTTCTAGTGGGGTATATTTACCTCAAAGAAAAATAAAATGTCCTTGCTGTAATGATAATATGTTAATTCCTTATGAATTAATATATAATGAAGAAATAGAAAAGAAAATAAATATTAATAATTTTTTTAAACTTTTCGCAGTTTTTACGTACATTCAAATTTATTGTACATATGAAGCTCTTTCTTATTACGAAATGAATGATTTAGAATTATCTTTTATAGCATACATGGCACATGAATTTAATTTTAATGAAATTAAAACTTATTTGCAGATAATAAATTATGAATATAAAAAAGAAAAAAATATATTAAATAATTTATTTCAAGAATTATTATCACCAACACCTGAATTAAATTTATTTTTTATTGAAAAAAAACATATTAAATTTCATAAAAATTTTTTAAAAAATACGTGTATTAAAGATAATATTAAAATTTATTCAATATTAATATTTATTAGATACAAAACAGTACATCAAAAAAAACTATTGACATTTGATCAACATTTCATAAAATGTGTAGAAAATTATTTTTTAAAAACAAAAATTCCAATGGGAAAATATAGAAATTCAGATCATGAAAGTTCATTTTATCATGTTGGAAAATTAATTACTTTATTAAATCTAAATTATTTTAAAAATAATAGAATAAAAAAAAAGAAAAAACATAATAATTCTGAAAAAAAAACTATAATGATGTAAAAAATTAATTTGTATTTTTATAAAAATATATTACATAAAATATAGATTCCTATATAATAGTAAGTATGCTTTTAAAAAAAGAAGTTATAGAAAATGTATTTTCGATTCATTTTGAAGATATATCAAAATATTTAAAATATGATGATTATTATAAATTTTATCAATTGTATTCACTTAAAAATATTGAAAAATTAAAAAGAAAATGTTTATACTGCAAACAAATTCCAATATGTCCAGTAAATATTAATTACATGCAGTTTTATGAAAAATGTTTCATTGATTATAGAGATATTAAACTAATTTGTGAAAAATCATTAACAAATCCTATTTGTTATATATGTTGTATGGAAAATTGGATTATGAATTTTAATAAATTAAAATTAAGAACAAGATTAGAAACAGGATTTGTTTGTCCATATAAATGCTGTAAAGTAAAAATTAATGAATATAAATATGGATTGGGCAAATATAAAGAAAATTTAATAAATTTCGATATTAATTGGAAGAATTTTAAAAAAATTAATTATCATAAATGTAAATATTGTAATATGGTATTTAGAAATAAAACACATAATGATATTTTTAGACATTATAAATATTCTACATGTAGAATCATTATAAAAAAATTACAAGATGGTCAAAATATGAATTTACATATATATTCAAATACATATAGTGATTCTGATAGTAGTTCTGAAAGCGATTTAGAAGAAGAATTTTTATAATTTAAATTATCAAAATTTTTTTAAAATTAATATTATTAATCATAATATACAGTACCATATGGTTGAATTGGATATTCCCAATTAGGATTATGTAATTCAGGTACATACATATTAGGAATGAGATTATGTCCATCATAATGATGTAAATCCATATTGTTAGTATTACATTGAGAACCAATATAATTATTACAAGCATTATACATTAAAGCATTAGGAACTTGTTGAAAACCAGGGTGAAAACCAGGGTGAAAACCAGGTTGAAAAACAGGTTGAAAAACAGGTTGAAAACCTTGTATAAAAGGCGATTGATTATTCAATTGAACTAAATTTTTATTGGAATTCATGTCCTTAACCAGAAATGCTGGACCCATATGAGATTCATAATAGATATCTTCAGAATTCTCATTTGATTCACTATCTGTAATTTCAGAAGTTGTTTCTTCTTTTAATTCAATAATTTCTTTTCTTAATTCATGAACTTCATCCATAGCATTTTTAGCTTTATTTTGAAATTCATTAGCTTGTTCAGCTACCTTAATAGCAATGAATTTTGCTTCTTCAAAATTTTTAAGAGCTTCTTCTTTTTCTTGAATTAATTTAGCTTGTTGCTCAGATTTCAAAATAGCATTATATTTAGCTTCATTTTCAATTTTGGATTGTAATTTAACTTTGGATTCTATTTCAGCTTCTAATTTAGCATTATATTTAGCTTCCATTTCTGCTTTCAATTTAGCTTCCAATTTAGCTCGATATTCTTCTCTTTTAGCATTTTTATATGCTTCTTTTTTAGCTTTCAATTCAGCTTTATCTCTATTTCTAGATAAAACTTCTTCTTTAGCCATCATAAGAGATTCATTTTTAGCTTTTAATTCTTCATCTTTCTTTGCCTTTAAAATAGATTTTAATTCTGCTTTCTTTCTAGCTTCTTCTAGTTTTGTTTCTTCAGCTTCTTTCTTTTCTTTTATTTCAGCTTCTTTTTTAAGTTTTGCTTTTTGCTTTTTTTTTAAATTAGCTAAAGATTTTTTAGACGAAAGTTTTTCTATCTTTTGTTTTTCTTCTTCCTCTGAAGCAAGTAAATATTTAACATTTTTTTCATATTCTTCAATACTAAGTTTAGATCTAATTGGATTATTCTTAAAAAAATCAAGTATTTTATTATACTCTATTTTATTCTTAGTATGATCTTTAAGAGTTGGATATTTCTTAAAAACTTCATTTAATTCTTTGATTTTTATAGTATCATAATTAGAATTTAAGTCCATATTTACAATAATATGATTTATCATTGTAAATAATTTAGTAACTTTTCTTTTTTCTGAATGGCTCTTAAAATTATCAAAATGCATTGCTACAAAAATAGCATTTAAGCCTTTAACATTTTCCATAGCATATATAGGAATTTCATCCTCTTGAACAGATCTACAATCAATTTCTATCATTAGTTTTATTAATTTGAACATGCTAAATTCATTTTTTGAATTAGCATTCATATATAAAGCCCAATGTAGTGCTAACTGAGAATCTAAATCCTTTTTTCTAATTTCTGTTTTAGGATCATCAGAAGCATTTAAAAAATTAATAGCACCTTCTTCATCTTCAGCCATAACATAATCTAATAAACATGTTTTATTTTTTTTTTGTTTATTGATTATAGTTCTTAAATTAATATTTAATTTTTCAAATTCATTAATTTCAACGGCAAAATGAGAACTAAGCTCAGGTTCATTATATACTTTCTTAGTATATTCTGTTAAAATATCAAAAATTTTTTGATATTCAAAACTACCAGATTGATATAATAAATGAGGTTCGTAACTACCATTATGAAATTTTCTGTAAAATATATCTAATTTTGGATTTACTAATAGCATTTTAATTAATAATTTATCCATTTCTTTATCATTAAAATATGATCTCATTTTCATTAAATTATCTCTTTCTTCATATCCTCCTCCTAAACTAAACTTAGGCTTAGAACATAAATAATTTAAAGGTGTTAAACCAATTGAATCAATATAATCAGTATTAGCGCCTTTATCTAATAAATAATTAGCAATTTTTTCTTGACGAAAAAATATTGCAAATGAAAATAATGACGTCCAACCTTTAACATCATTAATATCAATATTATTAATATTAATAATATCTATTATTTTTTTCAGTCTTTCATCTTCAGTTTCATTTACAATTTTTAATTGATCTTCAAGAGTTGGTGCTATATAATAATATAACAAATGCATTTTGTATTCATAATCATTAACTGAATGAAAATTATTCATTTTTAAGTTTATATATTTACTTTAAACTTTCAATTTTTTTTATATTATAATATTAATCCTATCTTTGTATGCCAAATATATTTTTTGGTTATATAAATTTACTATTTTTTGATTATTTTTATCTTTTAGTTTATTTACATAATTATCTTTAATTATATCAATTGGTTTATATATCGTATTATTATAATGTATTAATTTAATATTTTTATATTTTTCAAAATCTCGAAAACTATAATGTAAAAAATTAAATTGGATTGGTAAATTATATATATTGCCATTCGTAATTAAAAATAATGTTTCATTCGGAAATGAACAATTTTTTTTTATAACTTCAATTATTTTTGATTTACATAATTTAAATAATTTTTTTGAAGGCTCAATTAATAATACTCCTCCATTAATTGGGGTACCTTTTTGACAATTAGATAATACATTTTTTTTATTATAATTTAATTTTTCACTCTTTATTTCTAAATTTTTATTATTATACATTGAATAATATACGTTAGGTGACTGTAAATCAAAAATGTCATCAATTGATGATAAAATAAACATATCTGATTCTAATAAACATACTTTTTTATAATTT
>MDTB01205760.1_pt1 | contig 11881 bp, 16 predicted proteins | sample 811161 | NCBI WGS metagenome assembly MDTB01 (sample SAMN05326650, study PRJNA326480) | marine metagenome | isolation source: seawater | place: Mediterranean Sea | collected 2009 | reverse complement strand
TTAAATATTGTAAAGGGACTAGCAGCAGGTACTATTAGATATGTAAATAATGATAGGCAATACACGTCTTACGGTCTTAATAATGAAACAGAATTTAACTTTAACACAGATTATTTTGGGAAAAATATCAAACATAATCTAAAAGTTGGGTATGGATACCATTATGATTATATTAACAGAGATCAACAACGTCATGCATTTACTCAAGCGGTTGGAGGAGCCTTGACTGCAACTGGTGTGACTTTCAAAGATGATAGAAATGAGAAGGCCAAAGGTCATATCGGTTATATTGAAGAATCAGCAACTATTAATAATTTTGTTGTTTCGTTTGGTGGTAGGTTTGAATATGTTGATTATCACTACAGAGATAAAGCTGCAACTATGGGAACTACTAGTAATTTAAAAGAAGACATGTTTGCTTTCGCACCTGGTGGAGGATTAGTTTATAATCATGACGATAATTGGCAGTGGTTTGGTGGAGTTTATAAAGGATTTAATATGCCTGGACCAGGTTCTGCAAGAGATGATGGTTCACCTGTAGAAAAAGAAACAAGTATAGCTAAAGAGATTGGTGTAAGATACGCTTCTCCAACATTTTTTATGTCTTGGACAGGTTTCCATACAGACTTTAAAGATTTAATCGTTATTGATAATAGTAATGCTGACTCAGCTCCTGATAATGCAGGTAACGTTGTTACAAAAGGACTTGAACTCTCCACAAGATACGCACCAGAGGATTTTCTCCCAATTGCAGGAGATATTTCATTCTTTGCAAATTATACATTTACAAACGCTAACTTAGATGGTGCGGCTAATTCAGCAGATTCAGAAACAGCCTTTGCTGGTGGTAGGGACGGTTCTAATGTTCCATACATTCCATACCACCGTTTATCATTCGGTGCTGATTATGAGTATAATGACTTTGATTTTGGAGTAAACATGACTTATCACTCCGAGTCACATGGTACCGCAGATGAAAGTGAAACTGAAGTATTTCTAGGTGATGCAGATGCTAGAAACGGAAAAATTGACGATGCTTTTCTTCTTAATTTTTATGCAGGCTATGACTTCATGGATCATTATAGAATCTCAGCAGGTGTAAATAATGCCACTGATTTGGAATATATTGCTTCAAGGCATCCAAATGGAGCCAGAAGAGGTGCACCTTTAACTGCATACGTAAAAGCAGTAGCGAATTTTTAACCAAGAATATGGATGGAAGAGATCACTTCTCCACATAAATAATCATACTCTGATTTCTTCCATCTCATATACCAACTTTCAAATGAAAAATGTTAAAAAAATCTGTTAATATATCAATTTCTCAAGATAAGATTATTAATGAAGAAAACTTTCAATATGTAATGCTAGAAATTATTAGTAACGTAATTGAAGAGAAAAAAAACATTCACATGAAATACCATGATCTAATAAAAAAAGTTTGGATTTCAAAAAAAACTTTAAACAAAAAAACGTTAATTGCTAGGTATTTATTAACAAGAGCTCTCAGAGAATCTGATAGAGCTTTTAATCAAGCACAAACTTTAGCTAAACAGCTTTGTCCATCTTGTAAGAAAAAACTATCTAGTTATGAAGATTACTCTGATAGTTTACACTAAAGACTATTAAAACTTTTGTATTCTCATCGTAACAATTAAAACTTTCTTAGAGAAGAATTGATAAGCAATAATCAATAAATGTGTTTATATTTATAAAATGAAAATTTTCTTATTGCTAATCTCTTTAATTTTGTCTATTAACAAATTTACTATTTCCAAAGAATTCATGGTTCTGCAGTCAACTACCTCAACAAGAGATTCTGGCTTCTATGACCACCTTTTACCAATATTTTTTCAAGAATCAGGTATTGAGGTAAGAGTTGTAGCCGTTGGAACTGGTCAAGCAATTAAAAATGCTCGTAAATGTGATGCTGATGTTCTTATTACTCATCACAAAAAATCTGAAAATCAATTTGTCAAAGATGGCTTTGGAATGTATAGAAAAGAATTTATGTTTAATGATTATGTCCTTGTTGGACCAGAGACAGATCCTGCAAAAATAAAACAAACAAACTCAATAAAACAAGCATTATCAAAGATTATAATTAATCAATCTATTTTTATATCTAGAGGTGACGATAGTGGCACATATAAAAAAGAGATTGGACTATGGAAGTCAATAGGAAAAATTCCCAAACCAAAAGAAAATAAATGGTATTTATCTGTGGGACAAGGAATGGGTGGAGCTCTTAATATGGCGGTAGACAAGAATGCTTATATTTTATCAGATAGAGCAACATGGGTAAGTTTTAAAAACAAAAAAAGTCACAAAATACTAGTTTCCAATGAGCCTTTACTTTTAAACTATTACGGTGTAATTCCGATAAGTCCAAAAAAATGTCCAAATGCAAAAGTTGAATTATCTAATATTTTTATAAACTGGTTAATATCTAATAAAACAAAGGTTTTAATAAATCAGTTTAAAATAAATGAAGTTCAACTTTTTTTTGCCAAATAAAATACTTGCATATGAGATTAATTTTTATAGCCACAATAGATATTATTGATATTTTACATTATATTAAAATCATCTATTTTTAATTATGCTCTATGCCACACTTGCAATTTGAAATAAATAAAAAATTGAAAGACAAGGAGAAGGTTCTTTTTACAGATTTTGTGGAAAAAAAATTTTCCGAAATAATGAAGACAGGAACCGGACATATTGCAATTACGTTAAGAGATTTGCCAAAAAACTCTTTAAGTCTTGGTAGAGCAAAAAAGAATGAAATAGTTTGTTTTATGAATTTAGATATAAGAGAAGGTAGATCTATTAAGCAAAAAAGAGATTTAGTAAAAATTTATATAAAGGGTGTAGAAAAGATCTTAGGTGTTAAGGTTAATAATCAATATGTCACCTACACTTCGCATACCGGTAGTGACTTTAATCTTTATGAAAAGTCACTTGATGATTGGTCTAAAAATGACGAACCTTTAAAACAAAAATGAATATAGTGATTAATGAAATATCGGAAAATGAATTTAATGTAACAGTTAACGATAAATTAAAGACAACGCATAAAGTTTTTTTAGATCAGGATTTATATTTTAAAATTACAAATGGTAAAATTACAAAACATGAACTTATTAAGCTTAGTTTCTTGTTTTTGTTAAAAAAAGAACCCAATACATCAATTTTATCAAATTTTAGGCTTAATGAAATTCCAAATTATTTTCCTGATTATATGGATAATATTAAAAAGTGCTTTTAATTAAGTTAATTTTAAATTTTTACAACTATATCTATTACTTGTTTTAAATTTAAAAATAAGTATATGATAATACTTATAAACAAATTAAAAAGGAGGTGATCTGATGTCTAGTATTACAGATTTTATTCAACTTAAATTATTTAACTTTTTATCAGAGCAACCTTTGGTTGAAAGAAAATAATATTAAAAGGTTGATTAAGCTTTAATGCGGGAGGGGAGGAAACTCCCCTTCTACTAAACTCTTTTGTAATTTTAAAAAAGAATAGGCTCATGTATGGCTTCAAAGTTAATAATTTTCATTTGTATTTTATTTTTTCATGTAAATTCTGAAGAATTAAACTCTTGGAGTCAACTTGTAAAAAAAGGAAATACCTATTTTAAAAAATCTGATGACTTACCCTTTACCGGAACACTTAAGAATCATTTCCCATCCGGTGAGATTTCGGTTATTGATCATTTTAAAGAAGGTAAACAACATGGAGAATTCAAGAGTTTTCACAGAAATGGAAACATAGCAATGATTGGTAAATTTAATAATGGAAAACAAACTGGTGAGTGGTCAGAATTTTATGATGATGGTTCATTATATTGGAGACTATTATATATTGATGGAGTAAAGCACGATGGTTTATTCCAAATGTTTCATAAAAATGGTAAAGTTAAATCTGAAGTTATTTATAAGAATGATAAACCTTTTTCAAATTGGGTGTATTTTGATGAAAAAGGAGATAAAGAAAGAATTGATATTTACAAAGATGGTAAATTTTTTTATGAAAAATATCTTAAGTGATTTCCTAAACTTTCAAACTTAAGATGTTAAGGTTTGGTTTAAAATTATTTTTCTATCAAATTATTTTTTTTTCTCTATCACTGAATATTTCTTCACAAGAAATTATACTTAATTGCAAAATAGAAAAGGAGTTAGAAAATGATAAAGATGCAAGAAAAAAGATTTACAAAAAAAATAATTTAGTCATCTATTTTGATAAGACAAATAATTGGATTAATGATCAAAAAAAAAAAGAATGGGAGTATGATTTTGCTGATGAATTAGGTAAAATTAAGACAATATTTAAACAAGATAAAAAAAAATATTATTTCGATTACAGAATGTTTGAATCTTCAGATAAAAATAAACTTGAATCGAGTTTTTTTCTAGAGTTAGAAAAATTTTCGATGTATTTAAAATTTAAAAAATATTATTATGATTTTAATGAAGAGATTTTCTTTACATCTGAGGTTCAAGGAAAATGTATAAAAAATTAAAAAGATCAAAAGTGAAATGATTCAATATCTAACTTTTCTTAGACAATGAAATCATAACTATCTCATTTTGAGATCCAAGACGCATCCTTGGCCCCCAACAACCCACCCCAGACGAAACATACAAGAATGAATCCTTATCCTCATATAAACCATAAATATTTTTAAATTTTGACATTACCAAAAGGTTAAATGGAAAAATTTGACCATTGTGTGTGTGACCGGATATTACTAAGTCAAGGTTTTCAATGGTTCTCTTCCAAAGAGTTGGTTTGTGAATCATAGCTATATTATAATGATTTTTAATAAAAGATTTTTTAATGGCAACTTTCTGTTCGTTAATTGATAAATCATCTCCAATACCAATTATGTTTATTTCTTTAAATTTGTAACCAATATTATCAATATTAATAATATTATATTTACTCAGAGATCTTGAGATAAGTTTCCAGTTCTTTAAATAAAGCTCGTGGTTTCCCGTAACAAATAATATTGGTTTTTTTAAATCTTTGAATGTTAGAAAATTACTAATATCAAATTTAGATGAATCTATAAGATCACCACCAATTAAAAGAATGTCAAAATTCAACTTTTTAATTTTAGTTATAATATTTTTTAAATGATTCTGATTGTTAGATCCTAAATGAACATCGCTAATAAAAATAAATTTGTATTCATTCTTTAATTTTTTAGAATAAATATTTATTTTTTTTAATTTAATTAGTCTCCCTTTAATTAAACTTATTATGACTAAAAAAAAAATAGAAAAAAATGCAGAAATTCCAAGTATGTATGAATTAATATCAGAAATAATGTTGATAATTAAAAATAGAAAGATTACCCACAAACATATAAAACCAATACCCATACCTTCATAAATAAGAAATCTAATTGGAAAAAAATTAAGTTGAAATTTGAAAAAACAAAAAATAATTAAATAAAAAAGTATAGAAAAAAACAAAGATTTAATTTGGAATATATTTTCTGAAAAAATAAGAAAATTAAGACTATCGTAAGGGAAAAAATAAAGTAGGTAAGTGGTAAATAAACCAAAGAAATAGATGCTAGTTTTTTTTAATATTTTCATGAGACTAATATATGGATTAAAACTTTGAAATTGAAAGAAAATATAATCAACTAGAAAAATAAACATGAAAATATTTATTTTTCTGTGCCTTTTTTTATAAGTGTTGTAATTTAAATATCAGAGTTATCAATTTAAGGAAAATAGAAACCTATAATTAAAGTTTTTGTATGAATAGAAAGATTAATGAAAGCATGCACCAGCAATTTGGAAGATTTATCAGAGATGAAATGAGTGATAATGAAAAAGAGATATATATAAAATCTGATCGCTATAAAAGATCAATATTGTTATTATCTGAAATATTTAAAAAAAATTCAATTAATTAGTTTATATGCAGTTTTTATTATTAAATAATTAGATTTTTAAGTTATGCTTTTTAAAATAATTGACATAGAGTACAAGTTTGAAAATTTTAAAGGTTTAACTAAACAAAGTATTAGTATATCAAAAGGTAATCACCTTCTAATACACGGTTCATCAGGTTGCGGTAAAACAACATTAATAAATATTATGGCTGGTTTATTAAAACCTTCGGCCGGAGAAATTTTTTTTGAAGATCAAAAATTTTCATCATTGTTTGAAAAAGAAATAGATAAAATTAGAGAAAATAATTTTGGTTTTATTTTTCAAAAAATTCATCTAATTGGACATTTAAATGTTGAGCAGAACATTGCATTAGCAAAAAAAAAAAAAGATTCTCGAAATATTGAAGAATTACTCAAAGATCTTGGGCTTTCAGAAAAAAATAAGCAAGTTGCAAGAGATTTAAGTGTTGGTGAGGCACAACGTGTAGCTATAGCCAGAGGAGTAGTTAATAATCCCAGAGTGATTTTTGCTGATGAACCTACATCTGCATTGGATGATATCAATGCAGAAAGAGTGATGGATCTAATTTTTAAACAAATTAAGCTTACAAACTCAACTTTAATTGTTTCAACGCATGATCACAGAGTTAAAAAGTATTTTTCTAATGTTATGGAGTTATCATCATGAGTGATTTAACTTTTATTTTTTACTCACTTAAATCACGATGGTTAAATTGCTTGTTGTCAATATTATTAACTTCATTTGGTGTTTCTATTGCTTTGTTAATTATACAATTTGGAAACCATATCGAAAATCGATTAATTAAAGATGGAGAAGGAATCGATATTGTAGTTGGTGCTAAAGGCAGTCCATTGCAACTAATTTTGTCATCAATTTATCATATTGATATACCAACGGGTAATATCCCATATTCCGATGTTGAAAATCTAAAAAAACATCCACAAATTAAAACTGCAATTCCACTTGCACTAGGAGATAACTGGAAAGGACACAGGATTGTCGGTACAACATCTGAATATCTAAGTCATTATAATGCTGAGTTTGCGAAAGGGGATATTTGGAAAAAGGAATTCGAGATTGTTATTGGATCTTCAGTGAAATTAAATATTGATGATGAAATTATAGGAGCACATGGTCTTATGGATAGTGGAAAACTTCATGATGATCATAAATATAAAGTAACTGGAATTTTAAAGTCAACAGGTTCAGTTCTAGATAGGCTTATTATAACTTCCTTAAATTCAGTACTGGAAATACATGGTCTTCACAAAGTAAATCATGAGGAAAAAAAAAATTTAAAACCTGATAATCAAGATCATGAACATAAGGAGCATAATGATCATGAACACGAGGAACATAATGATCATGAAGATGAAGAATTTTCTGAAGAGAGTGAATCAAATATTCCTGAAATAACAGCTTTACTAATAACTACAAATTCTCCAATTGCTAATATAAACCTTCCTCGCCTCATAAATAAAAATAGTTCTCTTCAAGCGGCAAACCCTGCTATTGAAATGGTGCGTTTAACCTCTATGCTAGGTTTTGGCTCTAAAAGTTTTGGAATACTTTCATATTTGCTAATTTCCATAGCAGCTTTGAGTATTTTTTCAGGTCTAGCGGCTAACCTTGAGAACCGTATGGGGGATTTGGCAATTTTGAGAGCTATTGGTTATTCTAAAATAAGGATCTTTAAGATAATATGTTTAGAAGGGGTGATAATTGTTGCTACAGGTCTTTTACTGGGGATTATAATAGGGTTTATAATTTTTAATATCTTTATTGTATTTGTTACCCCCCTTAATATTTCACAGGCAAGTTTTACTATTACATTCGAATTATTTTTTGTGATTTCAGTTGTGCTTTTGTCTGGATTTATAGCAGCAATTTTCCCTGCTTTTCAAGCTTCCAAAATTAGTGTTGCAAAACAACTTTCAAGAAATATATAAATATTAAATTAATAAAATAAAAAAAATGGGTTAAAAAAATTTTAAAATTGTCATTATTAAAAATAATCAAATTTCTGCTGTTTTTAACACTCACAACTGGGAGTTTTAAAATTGTGAAAGCGCTAGTCTTTGATTTTAAACAAACTTCTCAAAAGAGTTTTTTCATTAACGTTCTTTCAACAAAATCACTTGATGATGATCAATCAATTGAAATGTTTGATTTATTATCCAATGTTGAAGATTTTATAGATTTACCAGAAGGAGGAACTCCATGGGAAATATTTGGCGAGACAGGTGAGGATGAATATCAATTCATTGATGAAGAAGGTTTTGAGTGGGTTGGTGTTAGGCCAAAGTTTTCTAAAAATCTAAAAGAATTAGACTCTAAAAACATTCTTGTACAAGGTTATATGTTTCCATTGGATCAGGATGAAAAACAAAAAAATTTTTTAATCGTCCCTTTTCCACCAAGTTGCCCTTACTATCCGCACGTCTCTTCTAATCTAATAATTGAAGTTCATGCTGACCCTCCAATTTCCTTTTCTTATGATGCAATAAATATAAAAGGTAATTTAGAGTTAGTTCATAAAGATGATATGTATAATATTTTTTATCGTTTAAAGGATTCTAAAATAGCTTTAAATTAATGATTTAAATATTCAGTACAGAATATCTTTTTAAGCGCAACTACCACACAAACCATTAATCTCTAAATTCCATTTAGAAGCAATGAAAGTATGATTTTTTATATTTTTTTTTATAACCTCAGGAATTTCACAGAAATGTGATTCAATTACTTTACCACAACTATCACAAATCATAAATTGTGATCCTTCGTGGAAATGGCCTGCTACACAAATTGTATAAGCATTCAAACTTTCAACTCTATGAATAAATTTATGTTTTTTCCAGAACTCAATTGCACGATATGCTGTAGGTGGTTTAGGATTTTTAATTTTGAGACCAATTTCTTTTAAAATTTCGTAGGCTTTCATTGGTTTTTTGCTTGAAGCAATAGTTTGGAGAACTAATGTTCGCGGCTCAGTTAATCTATGATTGTTATCAGTACAATATTTTACTGCTTTTTTTATAATTTGATCGTTCATAATTAATGATTACTCTGTTATAAATTAACATTAAAAACATTGGTTTTACAACAATAAATCTATTTTTTCTCCAAATATACTCTGTTTCCTCTGAGAGCAAAAAATAGTCCCCCACAGTACATCATTACATGGAAATTGTCGTACAATAAAACATCTAAAAAACTGTCAGGTTCTTGTATTAGTATTATACCTGTCATTATGCCACATATTACAACACCACAAAATCTTGTGAGCAACCCTCCGTAACTATTGAGTCTTTGTGAGACTAACAAGCCTCCAATTAATAGACCAATACCAGATAAAAGTTCGCCCCAAGCTACAAAAAACCATACAGTCATTGGTAATCCAAATGATTCTGCATCGGATATGTTTAGGGGTAGTTTTGATAATCCTTGTAAAATAAAAACTATTGATAGAGGAGCTCTTATAAGAAAGTTGGCACCTTTGAAATCCGGTATTTTTTTTAAAAAATTTTGTAGAGACATCTAATTTATTTAAAACATAATATATATTTAACTTCGTTTCCATCAGTTTAATATTTTACGATGTTTTGTATAATTATTCTTATTAGTAAACTCTCATTAACTCTATGCAAGCCTTTTTGAGTCGAGAATGGCATTAAATTTGCTCAACTAGATAAGATGACAAAAAATTTTATAAAATTAGATTGGGGTGGGTTTGCTTTAATAGAATATCTCCTATCAAAGAAAAAATTTAAAAAAAAATTTAAAGTTTTGGATATTGGTGGTGCATTAGGGAGTCATAGTCAAATAATGAGAGAATTTGGTTTAACAGTTGATTCTATTGATAAATATGAGAAAGATGCTGAATTTGTTGGAGACTTTAATACTTTCGAATTTAAATCAAAATATGACATGGTTCATTGCTCACACGTAATTGAGCATCAAAGAAATCAGGGAGCATTTCTGGATAAAATTTATGATGTTTTAAAAGATGATGGAGATTTAGTAATTTCAGGCCCAAAACATGCAGCAGAAAGGTTTGTTGAGGGACATATCGCCTCAACAATAATACCAATTTTTCTTCAAATCCTTATCTATTCTGGATTTGATTGTAAAAATGGCAAAATTTTATCACTTGGTGGAGTTGAAAATTCATTTATAGTCAAAAAAGCAAAAAACTTTGATTTAAATGAAAGATATGAAACTGGATATAAATGGAAACAAATACACCATGAACGTTCACCAGTAAAGTTAGTAGCTGGATTTGCTGTTCCTGCTGTTAATCTTGAGATGTATAATTGCGAAATATTTAGAGTACACATTAAAAATACTGAAAGTAATCAACCCATTATAGGATTAGTATTTGATCCTCCAAAAAAACGCAAAACAAAGAATATTCAATTTCTGTTAAACCTTTGGACAAACTTCACATTATTTGATTCTTTTTATAATGAATTTGAGGCAAAAATAACTGAAAACAAATCAAAAAAACAATATGTACTGTTTCAAATATGATGAGATATCAAAATATTTTCTCAATAAAATTATTCTTAGTATAATTGTTTGAAGTTAGTTTAGTTTAAAAATTTTAGTTAATTCATTTTAAATATAAAAAAAATTGTTTATACATTTAACAATGTTTAAATCTTTTGAAAAATTTATGGAAAATTTAATGTTTGCCTCTAGATGGTTGTTAGCACCATTCTATTTTGGTTTAATAATTTCTCTTTTTTTCTTATTAATAGTTTTTGTTAAAGAAATTATTCATTTTATTGGTCATTTTAGCACAGATGAGACAGAACTTATCTTATTTATTCTTACTTTGATAGATTTATCATTTGCAGGTAACTTATTGATAATTGTGATTTTTTCTGGATATGAAAACTTTGTATCCAAAATTAATATAAGCAATCATGAGGATAAACCTGAGTGGATGGGTACCGTTGACTTTGGTGGACTTAAACTCAAACTAATTTCTTCAATTGTAGCAATATCTGGCATTCATCTTTTAAAAATATTTTTTGGATTAGAAAATTATACCCATGAACAAATACTTCTATTTATTGCAGTTCATTTCACTTTCGTTTTGAGTGGAGTTTTATTAGCATTCATGGATTCCCTAACTGCAAAGAGCAAATCTAAATAAGATTATAATATTTGCGCTACATTTTTTAATGTCATATTTAAAGTAGTGATAATTGGTATAATTAATAAAAATTTCAATAATATTAACTAGTTACGATTTAATATATGGGCGTTCAAGACTAATTCCTTCCTTTTGAGAAACAGTTTTGGGCGCCTACAAGTTATTAAAAAATAATAACCTTTTTAGGAGACAACATGAAATATTTTTACCTTTTATTCTTTTCTTTAGTATTTTTATTTTCCTCTGAACCCATTAAAGCCGATGGGCATGAAGAAAAAAAAGAAGTTGTAGAAACAAAAACAGAAGATACTTCTGAAGACAAAAAAGAAGAAAAAACAGAAGAAAAAAAAGAATAAAATAAATAATAATTGGTTCAAGCAAAATAACGTAATTTTTAATGCTTGAACCAATGTTTAAAGATTAAAATAAATCTTTAAGAAAATAAGAACAAACAAAAGTGCGTTGCACTTAAATCGCTTTGTTTTCCCTTATTTGTCGAAGAGTGAACCCTCTAAAACCCTTTGTGAGTATGCCTAAAACAAACGAGGGCGAACAATTGCCCGCCCTTGCCGATGAGACTTCTGTGTCTCGGTTAAAGTCCTAAGACCGATTGTTTCTGTGTGTTTCTCAAAAAGTGTTAGCAAAAGTGTGTGCAGATTAGGTCTATTTTATGCACGACTTCTGAACAGACTCAAGACTTATTCTTACTCCTTTCTGATTTTTCAACAAATTTCCACCCATTTGCAATGAGAGCATTTTTTATTACTTC
>MDTB01061624.1_pt1 | contig 11882 bp, 5 predicted proteins | sample 811161 | NCBI WGS metagenome assembly MDTB01 (sample SAMN05326650, study PRJNA326480) | marine metagenome | isolation source: seawater | place: Mediterranean Sea | collected 2009 | reverse complement strand
TGTTGGATATGTGAGTAGAGAAAAATTCTCAATATTCTCTTTGGAAATCCTTATAATTGACATTGTACGTTATCATCATCTTTATTAGAAATCAAGTCTTACCCTGAACGTCACATCTCTCTCGTCATTTTTTTCGATTGGTCGTGATAGCTTAGCTACAGCTAACAGGTTGCCGGCGGCGTCATGAAGTCCAATTGTTGTTGGGAATGTAAAGCTTCTCTGTGTTGCGTTCTGCCCGTCTTCAATAACTCTTAAACGTCCGTTTGTGTCTGTGAATGTTGGGTTTGCAGATTAGTTGTAAACGTCTGCCGACGCTCTGCAGAAAAACAGTGTTGAATTAATCACAGTAGAGTTTTGGAATGTCATTGCAGTAAGCGTACCGGATGACAGTCTTGTTTCAGCAATGTGATCAACGATTGTATCAATAGAGGCAGACACCATTAGATCAGGAATAAATTTGGCGTTTCTATTACCGGAGCCTACACCACCAATTACCATGGAGCCTGTTGTCAATGCACCGTCAGGTGAGTGAGCGTTCATTGCGCCGATAACACCCGATACATGCTGAGTTCCTGATAGGATTTTCTTAAGATCAAACACGGCTGTTCCATGATCATAAAAGAGAAGCCCAACTTTTCTGTCTGTATTATTCGCAGCCACAATAGAAGCGACGTCGCCGCCATACACCCTTCTGGTGTTTGTAGCTGCTTTTATATCAGTGAAAATAACCGAACCGGACTCACTAGTCTTTGTAAGTGTAGGGCCTTCAGGGTATGTTCTGGCATTAGTAGCAGAGCCTTGCCCAGAAACGGCTTCCAGACCAGTACCAAGCTCACCGCCAGTTTCATAAGAAGACATTGTTCCAGTTTGATAAAACCTTAGGGCAAATGTTTCCTTCTTGATTGCGTCCCGACTAAACAGTCGCTTGAATGAGATAAACAGTGCCTCATCAATTCTATCAGATGCAGATGTCGACTCAAAAGGAGAAAAGAAAGAAGAGTCTGCATCACCCAGCAAGGTCTTAGCGTACTGTCGATATACATCAATCTTTTCTCTCATCATCATTGAAGAAGACTGAAATAGCATTTTTCCAGCGGAATCTTCTGCAGTCTTTGCATTTTGAACGGTGGACCCACTAAAATATAGACCAACAGTCATGTCAAAAATTGGGTTGGCTGTCTGGAGAGTAAAGTCTTGATCATAAACAGTCTGGAACATTGATGATGTCACACCAGGACCTACGCCTCCTGTTACCCAAACTTGATACTTTCTTCTAGTTACGGATCCAGAGACATCCTCTTGAATAACATCTACAAGCTGATTTAAGATAGACCTCGACGACTTTTTGTCGTCGCTAGAGTCTAGCTGTGTAAATGTTCCTACTAAATTACCCATTTATATCCTCGCTTAATCACTTTATTTGTTTATGACAACATTAAATGTTGTCCTAAGTCCTGTTGCGTTTCCTGTCACTGAAACAACACAGTCGATTCTGTCTTTTGCTGTTGTTGTTCCAAATGTATTAAACATTGTAGAGTCTAAGGCTCTTGCCGCAATAGTTAATGATAATTGTGGCAAACTATTAGACCCGGCGCCTGGTGACAGAGAATAAACAGCAGTTTGAGTATTTTGATTAATTCTACTCTCAGTTGCGTTTGTCATAGAGTTATCATTTTGAATTGTTAGAAATCTATTTGGAACTTCTACATAAAATATTGTATCTTTAGGAAATGTAGAATAAGGATCAGTGACTCCTGTACTTTCAATTGAAAGAACAACAGTTTGAGATGTAGAAGTCCCGCCGGTTGAGGACTGGAGAGTTACTGTATCGTTGACAATATCTCCTGATAGCCCTACAGTTGGTAAATAAATTACAGACGGATCTGCTAGCGTTAAGAGCTTATGTTTTAAGCCTAACTCAGAGCCTGTCTGTGCTTCAAATATCGGCGTGTTTTTAATAATTTTTTCTTTGCCGACAGTTCTACCAAACTTTTGAATGATTGTGTAGTCGACTTCGTCATCGCCTAGCGTAAACGAGTGTACACTAAAGTTTCCTTCTGCAAGGGCTTGGCGTCCCCTGTCTGTAAGCACTGCGTCAACTATAATGTTGTTTGTAGAGTGATCTAAAAATCCCATATCTTTCTCCTGCTCAAAGTTAAATATATTCCCAAGACGTCATAAGGTAAATATTCCTTACTTCAGAATTCCATTATTCCTAATTATTGCTGTTCAAAATCTCAGATAAGGTATTAGTTGGACTAATAACTGCCTCTAAAATCTTAGTTTTCTGCCTATCCAAATTAATTATTTGAAATTTATAAGTACCTTCGTCCTGTGTCAGTACTAAGCTTTCTGTTGATGTTGCTGTTGAATGTCCAGCACCCGCTGAAACAACTTCCTGGTCTATTCTGTAGTGATACGCGTCGGGATGAAAATGTATTCTCATAGTGTGATGATTACTGTCAGTGGCAACATCTTCTGTTAGCTTGGTAGCTTTTGTCTCGTGTCTTTCTATAAACATATTCGGGTAGGCTTTTGGAGCGCCGGGAGCTGAAACTTTCTCTACAACTAGCTTATTGGTAAAAGCATCAAATTTTGCGCGCATCTGAACACCTAACTGAGAAGATAGACCGTGAGCATCGACAGCAACGATGCAGTATATAAAGCTGGCCTCTCGATTAAAGTCGTTATCTATATGATAATATCGTGGGCTTGTTTCTTTGTGAATTAATTCAGGCGAAATAGTCTCTGATGCTTTAAATTGGGTGTATCCCTCATCTGTAAAGTCATATTCAGCTATGCAAGAAAACGGTTCTTCAATTGTTTCTCTTCTAAATACTTGAAACTTTTTTGTATCTCTGGTTTTGTCAGGTGGCAATTGCCATTGCAGCCGCACACCTTCTCCCTGTGAGTACATAAAGTTGCAGAATAGAATGCCTGGTGAGGGCGGTGGTGTTTTTTCTTTTGCTGCTATCGTCAATGGGTTCGGAGACCTTGAAGCAACTATGTAAGTAACAAACCTATGTTGGGCGTCGGTATAGTTGGAGTAATAAGACGGGCCGGGACCCCAATCCTCTACTCGAACTAATTGACCTACTAAATAAAGCTGCCTAGCTCTGTAAGTATAAATGTGCCCGTACTTTACTTCAACATCGATGAAGTCTGTCTCGTTTGGATTTAGCAAAATTTTAGGTTCAAACTCTTCATATCCGCCAGTAGGAGTCAGCGCTGTTTTTTCTATTAGATAACCAATATGATATATTTTTGGTTTTTGAACGGCCCGCTTAGTGCCAGGGCTACGTGGCCAGAGTGTTACAGCTTTTGCTGCATTAATAAACTTAATTGTAGGGCTTACTTCTTCACCGTCAGTCAAGAGAATTGGTGTGGTAGGTGGGTCAGGAAAAATTTGTGTGTCTAAAAGAGGATTAGATGCGACACCAGGAATGTTACTTAATGTATTTCTTAGGCCTTTGCTTAATAAATCGTTTGCAAAATTTGCTAGAAAAGGATTTGACTGCATGTTTTTTGTTATAACATTTTTATACGCGTCAACATTAAATTTTCCCTCATATCTTATTGAGGCTTTTTCATCAAGCGGACTTCGTGTCTCTGCAGATACATCGTTTACATAGGTCTGGCCTAATGGAGAATCGTCTGCTAGCATGTTAATAATTGATGTTGCATCAACATCCTCAGATGTCATTGCGTCAATTTGGGCTGCAATTTCTAAATCAGATGTTTCTCCGACAATACTTCCTTGCTCAATTTTAGCAGTTGAAATTCTATAAATTAGATTTTGATTTCTAGACTTTGCAGAAGAGTCTTGAATAGTAATCGAAGCATTGTAGTTATTCTCTATTTGACCTTCGACATTATAGTTTCCTGCCCTTATAGTTGAGTATAAGTTACCATTTCTACCACCGGTCCATGTTGTCGAGACTGTATCCCAAGAATCGGTTCTAAAATTTACGCCGTCTAGAGGCAGAGGATCATATCCCTCTGTAGATCTAGATATTGACAGCTGAATGTACCTTGGTACTCTGGCACCGATTGACCCTCGCTCTTTTGCTTCTATGTTTTCAACAGTGTTCATAGATATCATACGAAGATCATAGCTATTTGCTGACGAGTGTGTATGACCGTAATTAATAAAAGGAGATGTTGGAGTTAAGCTATACTCTTTGTCTTCTTGCGGCAAATAGAAATTGTAAACAAACTCTCCTTGTACAGCTGTCGGCTCTTTGACATTAATTGATGTCACTGGAATTGAAAGCTTAGAAATTGAAGTTGTCATATCTTATTCTCCTGAGCTTGCTACACGCTCTACGCTGACTCGTAGAGAAAACCCATCGTATCCTGATCTTTGTTCTATAGATGGTGGTTGGTTCCCGGCCAGCCATGATGATGCGGAGGGGTCGGGTTGCTGGACATGGTCTGCTCTTGCAATTTTCTCATCATATAAAAAGCTATATATTCTTTCGTACGGTCTTGTTCTTACTATGGAATCATTTTTAGTAAACATAGGGATCAAGCTTAAATATCCAGCTGTATAAAGATCAGTAACTGAGTGCTCTGGCGGAATGCCTGGCATTGGTGATGTTAAAAGAGCAGTTAGTTTCTCGGAGGACTTAAGCATTTTAGTGTTGCTGTCGAACAAGTTTATAAAATTTTTCCTGGATGCGATTGACATGCACATTTGTGTATTATTTGAGACAGCAGAAAGAAATTCATATCCGGCGTCGGTAAGGTGTGGAATTCCGTTGACACATGCTGAGTCATAGTATCTCACTTGAGCAGTTTCGTACATCCACAGATCTAGCAAGTAACTTACTAAGCAAGTCTGGGCTGCTGATAGTGTGTCTTGATCTACTATATTAGCGCCGTCGATTTCTTCTACTACGGTTCCGCCCCTTATTCTATAGAACATTGTTGAACTAAATATTCTTTTAAATGAAGTGTCTGGCAAAGCTGTTCCACCAGCGCCTACCATCTCCACAGGATTATCAGGGTCGTACCTTATCGAATTGGGCAAAATAAATATTTCAGGATCTATTTTTAAATTAGGCACAACATCTTCAACCATTCCTGGCAAGCTGTTTCCAGCAGATGAATATACTTCTTCGTATCTATTGACTCTAAATCTTAAAATAGAAGAAGTGGCAGAAGAGGAGGAAGAGATTTCATTGAAGGCCTCTTGTGATAAAGTAGTCCCAGAGGCTTGTGCGTGTTCGGCGCCTATTGTATAAGAAGGTCTAGTTACTGCCTCAATTAACCCAGCCGGAAGCCCTACAGTCAGTAGGTGTATATTGTCATTACCGTGCTGGCTTCCGTAAACCTGTCTAACATAGTCGTTTAAAGCAAGTCTTTCACTTTTAGAAAGATATGTATCAGCTCTAAAGAACAGTGGATCTTCTTCATCTTGCTGCTTAATAGTCTGATATGCAAGGCAGTTTAAATTATTCTGCTGTTCCGATATTGATGACTTTATTGGTGATTCCTTGCCTTCTTGTGACTGGAACATCTCGTATAAAAATAGTTGTGTCTCTGTGAGATCGTCTGTGGTTTCTATGTTGCCGTCAAGAATATTAAAAATTTCTGTTAGTGAAGCGGAAGACTCATTTGCACAAGACGCAATCGTCTCTAAAATTTTTAGAGTTGCCTTTATGTTATATCGATGGTTTGAAATTCTTGACGCAGCCTCTACCAAATTCCCAACTGTTGCCTCTTGATCAAAAATTTGAGGAAAATAGGGTAAGCGAGATTCGCCGTCGATGACATTAGCAGTATGCTTGTTTATTTGAGTAATTTCTGCAATTCCGGTTGTCTCATATATGGTGTCATTAATAACTGCACCGTTTGCCAAAGAGTCTATGACTTTTGATACTATACCTAGCGAAGCATTGACAGCAGCCGAGTCCCAAAAAGTCAATATGTGGCCTGCTTCTCCTTCGAAAGTCGCGATGCGGTCGCGGGCGCCGGCTTTATCTGTTGGACAAACTGCAAAAGAGCCACCTGGGAGCAATAAGCTTGCAATTTCCGAATATAAATTGACCATCACAGAAATAAACCTGTCATCGTCCATTCCTGAAAGATGCGTCTCTCCGGACTCTGATCGATAATCTGACTCGGCTGCATCTCGGGTGGCCAAATTAAGAGCTTCTGCTTGAAACTCTCTAATTGTTCTAGCAATATTGCATACTAAATTTGAAGAAGAGGCCCATGTAGAATCATGCAGGTCGAACGTTTCGTACTCACCAACATTTAAAATTGTTGGCATTTCTTCCAACCCGAACATTCGAGGGCCGGCGCCGGCTCTGTCGGCGACAGCAGTGAACGACTCTATGTTTGGCAGCGCTGATGTGAACGTGGAAGTGCCGGGTTGGCGGATACCAGAGGCCATATCGTAGCCTGCGTATGTGGCCAAGCACTGTTTCAACATTGAATCAAAAAAGACAGTACCTTCAGGAGGGGCACCATCTGTATAATTTGCAGCAACATCGTACTCTGTCTTAGTTGTGGACATCTTAAATGAGCTGTCCTCAAGAGCAGTATCTAGAGATTTTAAAGCTTTAATGACGCAGCCTCGAAGAACATCTCTAAAATTCACATCACCGGTTTGGCACCTGAGGTGCTCGCCGTCCCGGGTCATGCCTCCGGCGTGCATAAAAAAACCTGCAGCTGCATCAGACAATATATCTCTAGCACTTGAAGCTGTTGATGCATTTTGCAGTACTGCCTTAAAGTCTTGTAAAATTCTAGCTAGCATTAATTCAGGTGCTAGACTAGTTTCTTGATCAAGAGCTAAAAGTTCAGTCATGTAAGAAGATATATCTGATGTAAACGCGGAGTATTGATCAGCAAATGCCTTAAGACTCGAACGATCTGGCTGCTCAGACGAAACATCTTGCAAAGCCACGTCGATGAAGTATTTTCTTCCGGAAACTAGAACAACTCCCGCTGAGGTCTCGGGGAGTTTTGCTGTATTAACTTCGAATGGCATAACAACAAATTTTTCATCGTCGACCTCTTCACCGAGCGATAAGTAATCTAACATACCTCCCGGGTATGCTCCGCCAGCCTGGTATACTCTTGTTTGAAGAGGTAATCCGGGGTCTTGACCGAAAAGTCTATGAAACGGGTTTGTTTTAGAAAATGTTTGAGGCGGTGCAGTAGAATCGTCCTGGGGCACTGCTTCTGACATTATAAACCTTTCACCTAGCGAGCCGCCTTTTAGACGTCCGACACCGGAAGACATTATCAGTTCATTTGATAGCAAGCAAATTAACCAATTAACATAGTCCCACTGGGCTTGTGTATTTCGTAAGTTCTCAGAATAGTGATGTAATAAATTCTCGGACTGTGTGCTAGAAATTCTTGTGTTCGCATGGGTGGATGCAGTTCCAAAGTGATTCTTGACAAACCTGGAAATAATTGAGTAGTTATTTTTTCTGAACGCTTTGTGACATGTAGGAATTTGAATGTTGTCAGGGTTTTTAGCGCTAGTTCCATAGTAAACCGGGGAAGGGGGACTGTGAAGAGTGTTCCCCATATCACTTCGTCGATAGATTCCGCTAAGCACTGTTGGATAACATGACATTGCCCCATTGAGCATATTCTGGGTTAGTGTTATAATTTTTGCAGTATTTGTGTATGAGTTTGAAGAAAAATGATCTTCTTCCATGGTTGGGGACAAAAAATCTTCTACGGCGGCAGGCAAGGATGGGTTACTAGTCTCAGTGGGCTGAACTATTTCTAACAACTTGTCATTTGCAAGTGACATAATTTGAGAAGACATTGCGTTAAGATCTAGACCACTAGCAGCAACATTTGCTTGTGTTTGAAGCTCAGATAGAGCTGCTATCATTCCTGCAATTCTTATTTTTTCTAGATCATTTTCTTCTAAGAGCGCAGTATAAAGCCCGTCTGGATCGGTTTCGGAAATAATAGTAAGGCCAGAGTCAACTGTTTCTTTTACTATCTGTCTTTCAATCTGATTTAGCTTTATTGCCTCCAGCATGCCCTCTGTATCGACGAGAGGGAACTTTATTGTCGATAAAATTACAGGCGGATATCCTTCAACAGACTGCATTACCAACTCAGATAGCTTTCCATCAGAAGAGTCTGATACTATGCTTACTGTTGTCGCGCCGGTTTGAGCTTCAGTGCCAATTGGTGATGTGCCTGATGCTAGCCCTACACCATCAATTGAAAATGATGGACCATCTTCTTCAGTAGCAGCATTCATTATCTCGTCAAGCATTGACATTGCTTCATCAAACGCCTCTTCCATCTCATCTGTCATCAAATCGACTTCAGTGGTCACAGTCATATCAGACATAATATTTTTGAAGTTTTGGGCATTCATCCTGAACTCGGAGGCCTCTGCGTTATTCATTAGGGCTGAGTCTGCGCTCGTGACTGAGTTAAAGCCTACTGGATCACTCATTATCTTTTCTTCCCTAGTTTTTGGTTCATTGCATTTGTTATTTTCTGGTCATAGTCGTTATTACGTACGCCGTGCTGAGACTTTGCAAGAGCAAGAGCATCCTTATTAAAAGGATCTGGGTTTTGCTGATAGTCGCTACGAGAGTAGCCTCCCAATCTTGGGTTTTGACCTGCTGCTAATGCTGTAAACTTCTCTATATTTGTATTTTCCCCTAACAAGTCAATTCCTGTGACTGCTCGAGGCTGAGACTGCAAGGCTGAGTTTAATAATGACAGCGGCATTGTTGTGCCTCCATGAATTTCTTTAGTCTTTAAGGCAGGAGATGATGTTTGATCAGTATACACTGCAAAAACTTCATAAGAAACAGGAATAATCTCATGCGAAAAAAGTTTGTCTCTAAATTGATAGTTTCCTGATCTTGATGTGTTAGGTGAGACTCCCGCTAAAGGAAACTTCTTTCGACCCCCTTCTAAAATTACATTGATTTGAAACACATGAATCATATTCAGGTTCCCAGTAGCTTTCCATGCTAGTACATTTGCGGCTGAGCCGACGTTAGCGTCTCGGCTTAAAGTAAGTTTAGTAATTAAAGGATACTGTACAGGTATTTCAGCATTAGCAACATGACTAATTCCTACATAAGATGCTTCAACCCTTTCATCATAAGACATCTCTTGGAATGACTGCTGTGCGGAAGGAGACCGCATCATGCCTGACTGCTGTGAAAAGTTTTCTGCAAATTTCTGTGCTGATACTTGTATAAAATTAGGATCTGTGTTTGTAATGATTTGCTGGGTTGACGCTGGCATTTTCATTAATGCTTCTCTAAAGAATCCTTCTGGGTTGACAATGTGTACTCTTACTGTATAGGTGTATGAAGTGCCGGTTTCTAAAGCAGGTATTTGAGTCTGAAGAAGTCTATTGGACTCTCTACTATCGTTAAAGAGGCCTGAAGGGCTGAACGGCCATCGATATGAGTCGCCGGTACGTAAATTTTTTCTCGTAATCGAGCAAAGAACTAAGTTGGACAAAAGGGATCGATCCTTTTTTAGTTCTTCAATAAAAATTGCACTTGTTCCGGTCTGACCTAGAGCATCGTTCATCTGATTAATGCCCTCGTCTGTAAGTGATGCGCCAAATTCAAATGTAACTACAGGTTCGTCAGCCACAGTGTCAACAGTCATATTCGATAGATACGAAACAACAGGAGCTTCAGGTGGGTCTCTGTACTCTATGTACTCATCTGTGATTGAATTAGTTCTTCCTACTTTTCCTGGAGTTCCGTACTTCCAATTAAACTGTGCGTAATATCTATAGATTCCTCTGTCTACTACATTTGTATCTTTAAAAGTAATTTTACCGCTTCTAGAATGAGTCACCGCCATTGTGTCATTGGTGCCTTTTACTTTAATATACGGGTGCTTTCTCCAGTCATCGCTTCGATTGGAAGTATTTATATAGTCCCGCTTCAGAAAAATAGAGTCAACCCCAGAAGGTAAATTAAATACATCTATTTCAATTGAAGTACCTTCTTGTTTTGGTACAATTGAACATTCACCTGCTGTACCGCCTAAGTCTTTAATGACCGGTGAAGAGGCCACCCCTAACATAACTTTTGAGGTTGTTGTTGGACACACACCTCCTAGCGGACCTGTGCATCTTGCTTCATAAATGACAACTTTGGGGCTGACGTTTCCTGTTAAATTTACGTCGTCTATTTTTATTGCTTGCTCAGAGCTGTTCTGTACTGAGTCGGCTATGTGAGTCCAAGTAGCTTCTGTTAAGTTTTCAGGGTCAGCAATCATTCTATAGATACCCACCTCTGTAGCCATATCATCTGCCTGGGTTACTTCTAGTGAAGCACCTCCCTCGACGAAATCAGTAATTGATAATATTGGTGGTACGTTTGGAATTAACAGTGGCTCTATCTGATCTCTTATATTGACTGTGAATACTCGGCTTATCGCTGGTTGATCAAACTTGTCTAAAAGCTCAAACTTAACATAAGTTCTTTGCTTTCTAGGGTTAAGTGTCGCAAACGACAAGTCAATAGTGGCATGATGTTCCATTTCTGTCGACTCAAATGTTATCTCTTGAACTGGAATCTCTACAATAGGTGCAAGCTGTGACCATGTAGACTCATATGACCCGGCATACAAATCTTGCATATCGGGGCTACCTTGAAATGAAGTGTCTTCATACTGAGTTGCTTTATTTTGACTTTGGGTGGCAGACTTCATCCCATAGCTTTGTGTATGTACTGTTTCCATAATAGCATTTAGATTAATTCCATGGAGGCTAAACTGAATCATTCCTCCTACTTTTGCAGCACCGGCAGTTTTACCACTGGAATAAAAACTATCTAAATGTGCAGTAGGATCAAATCCTCCTGCCAAAGCTGAAACTTTGCTTACTTCGGGTGCACTATAAACAGTGGTTTCAACACTTGCTGCAGCTTCCTGTGACACTAAGTTGACAGAATTATCTATTTCGTTAGCTGCATCAAGTAAGCCTTCATTTAAAATTGAAACCTCAGGGGTTATTTGAGCGACCCAAGTCTGTGTTGGTAAGGGAGGAGGAATGTATATTGAAGGCTGTGCTTTTAACTGTTCTTGCTGGACCCACAAATTATAGTCAGTTACCATCTGGTCTGTTATGCCTAAAGATATATCAACCTGCTTAATTCTATCATCGGCTACTGTGACTGTTGGATCTACTGGGCCACTATGTCTAGCAAGAGGATTTCCCGGGTCGGCGGCGCCTCCGCCTAATCTATGAGGTGTGCTCCCTCCTAAAAATGCGCCGCCTACGGAACCGAGAGGATTGGCAGGGGCTGTTGGAGTTGTATACCCGTGGTTAGCTATAGCATTGTAGTGAACATTAGGATTTGAAAGTGAGACAGAAGCCGCTGGTGCGAAGGTAAAGCCTGGGTGTGCATTGTAAAAAACAAGTCTCGCTTTTCTAACATTGGCTTGAATTGCTGCCTCTGATGATATGCTAAATGCTGTTTCCCATCTAGTTGATCCGTCGATATCTAAAAGGCTTAAGCCGGGTTGGAGCTTTTCAGGATAAAAGAGGACATCAGTCAGCGATAGAAAATTTGTTGTAGTTTCACCAGAATTAATTGCTGGAATTGTTACTACTTCATCAAAAGTTTTATTTTGTGAAACATCAGAAAGGGAAGCCATATCTGCTGTAACTGTCGGTGCTTGTAGTCTAAATGCCATTATACGTCAAGCTCCAAAGTAAAAATATTCAAAAATTTCACTGATCCATCAGCAGACTTAATCATCTTTCCGACAAAAAACACGTGAACTCCGGCTGAGGTTCCTGACTCATTTGGAAAAACACCAAAGTCAACGATATCTAATTTGTGCAGCACACCCTCTGAATTTCTAAATTCAAACGGCTGTATTAGAATATTATTCTCTCTTGA